>Ga0172371_10008591_pt1 | contig 14270 bp, 13 predicted proteins | sample Lak12m_FD_114543 | JGI IMG/M metagenome (GOLD analysis project Ga0172371, IMG submission 114543) | Freshwater microbial communities from Kabuno Bay, South-Kivu, Congo - kab_022012_12m | ecosystem: Environmental > Aquatic > Freshwater > Lake | place: Democratic Republic of the Congo: South-Kivu... | reverse complement strand
AATGGGCAGTTCCCGCAGCGCAAAATTCCATTGATCACCGAAGTTGCGGAAGCGGCGCTGGACCACCTGCACCCCGTATCGCAGGGCGATGTCCACTGTGTCGTCTTTGCTGTAGCTGTCGACTAGAAAAACCTCTTGGGCCCAGCCGCTCAGGTTCTGCAGAACGGCCTCCATGTTGTGGCCTTCGTTAAGGCAAATCATCACTACCGCGACAGGGGCGGTACCTGAGGGCCAGGTAGTTTTTTTATAGGATAGCTCTTTAACCATTTTAGTTAACTTGGTCAACAAACCTGTTTGCAAGACATAGCATTGAAAAAGTCGGGTTCGCTGTTCCCGCGCTAGGAAAAACGCCTGTACTGACGACCCACGTGTTTTCAAGACCTCTTACTTTAAGGTTAAGATCTACAACAGCCTCTTCATCGTCACCCATCCGGCAGGTACCTACAGGATGATAAGCATCATGCGGTTTGTTTTTAACAGGGCTTAATTCTCGGGCGATCAAATCGGGCAACCCTGCGCCCCTGCCAGGCCACAGGTTCAGAAAACGGCCTGCAATCTCCGATAAAGATGTCACGTCCTGTTCCGTGATGCGCCAATTAATAGCTGCTCTACGCCGCCCGTACTCGTCAAATTGTTGCGAGAGACTAATTTTGTTTTCCTTTATCGGGTGCTGTTCCATATCTAACTGCAGATGTGCAGGACTCGTTTTGGAAATGTAGAGCCTTGAACGTAAACATCTATGCCACGCCAGTTTCATTAAATCACCCAAGCCAGAAATAACTGAATTTGGCGTTATTACCGGCATCCGACGGCCTTGAACGGCCCACATGAGCTCTTTCGCTAGTTTAAACCCCGCATTTTGCAATTCGAAATCAATATGAGCAAATGCCAGAGGCGTACCAATAAAGGGTTTATGTTCTAGCAATCGGATTCCGCGCATCCATGTCCTCTCGAAGCGGTAGGCAAACATATCTGCGGCAAGTTTGGAATCGCTGAAAGGCACTTCGGCTATCGTTACTGACAAATGATCTGACAGATAGCAGCCCGGGCATGACCGGCTGTTCAAAATGGGTTGAGATGAGGACTGGTCCATTTCCAAAAGGATGCGCCCGGTTTCAATTGCACCTGCGGCCAGGACATATTTAGGGGCGGTTACAGTTACAGAGTTCCGGTTCCGTGATATTGCGCGAAGCCCGATCACTCGAGCCCCGTTTACCGTCCCCCTGAAGGTCCAGTCCTTGGCAACGGCATTGTAGAAGACGCGAGGTTGCGGTTTCGATTTTGGTATTTCAGATAATAAAAAGGAGAAATTCTTTCGCAAAAAGGGCAATAGCAAACTTGCCTGGATATCATAGCCTGCGTGAGACAGAATATCCGCAAATAAACCAAGCTTCAGCCTAGCGTATTCGAAAAAATCTGATCCTTTTCTATATCCTAATTGACTCAAAACAACCGGAGCATGCCTCTCGACACAATCCACGATAAAATCCCACACGCCTGCGCGGTGAACATGTCTCCTGTCATGATACGTATGTGGAATCAGTAGGCCACCCCATCTACCCGTGGAGCCGCCCATTCCGAAGTAGCGTCCGATGGTGGCGCCCGGATAATCATCCCCTGTGAGTATCGGTTCAAATCCAACTCCGTCGGCATCTATTACGGAAGCTGGGCCTGCCTCGATTATCACGACGGACTTACCCTTTCGGGCCAATTGAGCCGCCAGGAAAATACCGGCAGCTCCGGCCCCGATTATACACACATCCGTCTGAACTTCCTCAGTTGTGGCAGTAGCTGCCAGATTAACCCATGGTGAATTCTTCATTACTATGCAACAAGAACATGGTAAGACCCGGCTTTGCCGAGAGTCATTTAACTTGATAGTTCATTTATGTGTCTTAGTCGGCGCGCCGATACAAGCACCGAACCTGTTGAGTTTCTTAGTAGGGCCTGTCGAATCGTGACCATCGGCAATATCGGTTTGTTGCTCAATCGTGTTGCGGACAAGTATCCGTAAGTAAATTGAAACCTCCGACCTATATCTGTGAGAAAATCAGCCTGTCGCTGATCTAGGCTGTCCTGCGTTTGCACGACCCTGGCGAGCAGGTGACCCTCAACAACAAAGGGGGCAACCCTAGCCCTGACGCCAGCCACACCCCAGGCACGAATGGTGCCGCGGATTTGTTCCTGTTCCAGCCACGAAAGTATCTCGTCGGTATTAAGCAATGCAAAATCCGGCTCGTGCAAGAATAGAAAGTCCACATAATCAGATTGCAAGCGTTTCAAGCTCGCGCTCAAACTTTCTCTAGCCCGCGCCACTTGCCAATTGATTTCTGGCAACGCGATTTGGTTGATCAACTTGCCAATTGTCTTACGAATCAGTACGCTCGCAATATGCGTTGAGGATGGCCCAAGTGGATACAGGCCGATCTTCGTGGAGACAGTGAAGCGTGACCGCCTACCGACCATGAACTTGCCCAAATCGCATTCGGCCAATCCGTAGCCATAGTAGGGGGCGGTATCAAAGTGCGTGATACCCGCCGCTTCAACCCCATGGAGCAACGCCTGCCGTTGTGCTGAGAAAAAAATGTGATGCAGAGACGACGTGCCAAAACTCAGACGGGAGACCTCGATACTTGTATTGTCGATCACGATGCGTCCGGACATCTATTTGCGTACTGCTAAAATGTGGCTGCTGTCAGGCCAGTTGATCGAAAAGCCGGATCTGCAGAGCAGTGTTTCTATGGAGCGCGGGGCATCGGGCAGGCCACGCTCCTGCAGAATACTAAAATGCATTTCTATGCCGATGAGACGTAGTTCTCGATTGCCCAAAGTTATGTTAAGCCCGCACATCACCTCAGGCTCAAATCCTTCCACATCGATCTTTATGGCGTTGGGCATCTGGGCAAAGTTTTTCTTTATTAGGTTGTCTGCGGCAAAGATACGGACATTGACCTGCCCCCCCCCCCCGGCTGAGTCGGAAACCACGCGGCTGGTGGCGCCCAACGTGTCGGCACCCTGCTGAAAAGGCACTTCCTCATCCGCAGCGCCGAGGCCATAGTTGAAGAGCAGCACATTGGGCAAGTCCCCGACAGCGCCGAAGAGTTTCGAATGGTTGATCGGACTCGGCTCAAATGCCAACACGCAGCCTTGACTGCCTACTCGTTGTGCAAAAAACTTGGTATAATAGCCTATGTTGGCACCGACATCCCACACGCAGTCGCCTACCTTAAGCAAGTCCTGAAAAGCCAGGTCATAATGCGTTTCATAGCCGTCACCGTAGAGTGCGCGGGCGATGCACGAGTTAAACCCAAGGCGGCGGCCGATCTTGCGCAAAAAGACAATCGGGGGGCTGGTCGTCCAACTCATTGCAAAACCTTCTTATTCAAACTTCACACAGGCAGGGGCAATGGAAGACTCGCCGACAAGCCAGCGATAGACATCCCTCATTTGCTGGCCGATTCTGCTCCAGGAATAATCGTTCAGTATCCACTTCCGGCCGCGCCGTCCCATCGCCCGCAATTCCTCCGGGCTCCGCTGCATTAGGTCTTCGAAGGCGGCAACCAATGGTTCCAGACCAATATCAATCCATCGGCCCGCATCATGTTCAGCCAAGCCCGACCATGGAGCGCCCTTCGAGACGATGGCAGGCAAACCCGCCGCCAGCGCTTCCGCCACGCTCATGCCGAAATTCTCGGAATAGGTGGGCAACACAAACAAGTCGGCATCGGCGTAGGCCTTCCATTTGGCCCCACCATAAAGCGCACCAACGAAGTCGACGCGCTGTAAGCCCAGTTTTGCCGATAGGTTGCGCATGTCTGCCATGTAACCGCTGGCAGCGTAATAGCCGTCATCACTGCCGACGATTTTCAATCGCCAATCGGGAAATCTGGCCTGTATTACTTTCCAGGCCGGCAGCAGCATATCCAGGCCTTTATTGGGATGGATCCGACCCAGAAACAGCAGTCCTCGTACGGAAGACGGCGTCTTTCGGCGCAGCATGGGTACATCGATGCCGAGTGGGATAATGGCCACCGGTTGGCGGAAACCCATCCGGCGGATATCCTTATATTCCGACTCGGCTGTAGCGTGAAAAACACCCGCTGCGTGCAAGGCCGGCCTCTGGAACAGCGGCCAAAAGACCCGTTTCACCTTGGAGCCGCTCGCCATTGCGTACTCAGTGAATACGCCATGGGGAGATACCACATAGGGAATATCGTATTTCCTGCACACCCAGCCCGGATACACATTCGGCATCATCCAGAGACCATGGGCGTGAATAATGTCAACCCGCGTCGACGCAGCCTGTTGTTTCAGCCAGCGGTGCATCATGGGCGAACGCCCCAGTCGGCGTGGACCCCTACCCAGCGGAAAACTGCGGACAAAAGAGGGCGGATTGGGCATCGGCGCCCAGTCCAGAACGGCCAGCGTTGCGTCCTGGCCTTGCTTCACCAACTCTGTGCACAAACCGGTGACAGCATAAGAGGGGCCGCTCGCTTCCTCTGAAATCGCCGATACGATATGGATGATCTTCATATGAGTCAGTTGAGATGAATCCTTTGGTTGTCTAAAACTAATGCGAATGCCAACTATATAGCTTGTCGATCATCCGCCCGACTGCGGCAGCCATCTCGTTATCTACGCCGGGAATACACAATATGTCTGGGATACCACACATACTTTTTAACGCACTGCCGCAACTCTTTTGAATAACTCATAATACTGACCCGCTATCACATCGGGATCAAACCGCCTTACGTTTTCCAGTCCGCGCGCAATCAGTTCATTGCGATATTCCTCATCATCTATTACCTTGAGTATTCCCGCCCGTATGGATGCGACGGATAATGGATCGACCAGGCACGCCGCGTCCCCGGCAACCCACGGCATGGACGTCACGTTCGAAGTGATTACCGGCCTACCCACGGCTTGAGCCTCAAGAATCGGCATACCAAACCCTTCATAGGTCGATGGGAATACAAGCATGTCTGCATCGATGTATTTTTGCAGCATTTCTTCATTGCTGATATTGCAGTGATTCGTGTATCTGACACTGCAGTTCGCAAGCAGTCTTGTATTAGCATCGGATAACTTGCCAATAATGCACAACCGTACCGGCAGGTCCTTTACCGCTTCGATGATCCGCATCAGATTTTTATTTTCCGCCTGCCCGACCTGAAGAAGAACGGGTTCCTTTTTGTTGAATTCTTTAGGAGAATACGTGTATAGCACATCAATCGCGACTGGAATAACTATTATTTTCTTCGGATCACAGGAGGTTATCTTCAAAATGTCGTCTTTCGAACTCGGCGAGATCGTGTTGACGTATGCCACTCTTCGTACAGGGATTGTCACCCAAAATAGCTCTTCCAACCACCGCCTGATGCCAGACTTCTGATAGATGAACCCGCAGTCTAGGATTGTAAGTATGGTACGGTTTTTCGGCAGCATCACGCTAATGTAATGGATGTCGCCCGTGATGAAATTAACCTGACCCCTCTTTAGGAAGGCTTCGGCAATGATGCAGAGCCTTTTCCATACACCCCTACTGTAAAAGGTGCTTTCGACCACCCGTGCATCGATTTTGTCTGCAAGCCTACGGCGGACGTCGGCAAACAGGTACTCGATGCTGTAATGTCCTGTCGGGTACGGTTTTCGATGAAAGAAAACTACGTTAATAAGTTCATTCAATTTTCTAAGGAGCTATGCGTCGTTTACAAGGGCGTACGGTGAAGAATCCGAGACCTACACGCTTCTAAATCATGTTCAACCATTTCGCACACAAGATCTCCGAAACTCAGCGTGTATTTCCAGCCGAGCTCCTTCTGAGCCTTGCTGCAGTCACCCTTAAGCAGCTCGATGTCGGCCGGCCGCACGAACCGCTGATCGATAATTACGTGGTCCTTATAGTCCAGGCCGACATGCGAAAAGGCAATTTCGAGAAACTCCCTGACTGAATGGGTCTCCCCTGTCGCTATGACAAAGGCGTTAGGCCTATCCTGTTGCAGCATGAGCCACATCGCTTTCACGTATTCCCTCGCGTGGCCCCAGTCCCGTTTGGCGTCAAGGTTGCCAAGACGCAATTCTTTCTCAATCCCAAGCTTGATTTTCGCGACGCCTGAGGTAATTTTCCGTGTCACGAATTCAAATCCTCTTCTGGGTGATTCATGATTATACAGAATCCCGGTCGTCGCATGTAATCCGTATGCCTCATAATAGTTTCTTGTAAGATGATAGCCTGCCACTTTGGAAATACCGTAGGGTGAACGGGGCGAAAATGACGTCATCTCATTCTGGGGAACCACTGTGGTATTGCCGAACATCTCGCTCGTCGCTGCAAAGTAAAACCTGCAGTTCTTGGCGGCTTCTTTTAACGCGGCCAACACATAATGCGTACCGTTGATGTTTACACTTAGTGTCGAGAATTCGTCGTCAAACGAGTAGGCTACGAAACTTTGAGCCGCAAGATGGTAGCATTCATCCGGCTTCACCGCGTTAACAACCTTGAAGATGCTCGGATAGCTTTCCAGAGACGCGGAGTGCAGCTGCACTTTATCCATAATGTGCCGGACACGCCACATTCTGTGATCCGGGTCCTCAAGGGCTACGCGCCGGACCATACCGTGTACTTCATACCCTTTTTCGAGCAGATATTCAGCAAGGTATGAACCATCCTGACCGGTAATACCTGTGATTAATGCCTTCTTTTTCATTTTAATCCAAGGATTATTTAGAGGTGACTTTTTGGCCAAAATAGATTTTTCTTAAGTCCCTGGAATCATATCTGAACAGTTGTTTAATTATCTGGATCAACCGGGTATCTCGCTTGTACGGCGTGCTTAGTCGTGAAAGTAAATGACGTGTAAGCCAGTTCAACTCTAACACAGGAGCGGAAGCTTCCACTGATTGGTAGCGATCCTGAAATATATGGTTGATGACAAAGGTATCCCAGTCTGGACCATAATGCGGTAGCCGTTCACACCACTCGTATCCTTCATTAGGATAGCCTATTTCGAAAACCAGCGTATCGGTGACACCATTGACGGCGGCAATGACCGAGTCGGCTGCCTGGGGGTTCATGCCGTTGTTCCAGTCGTATGCCTCCGAAAGGGCGAGCATATGATGGAAGACTGATAAAAACAACGTTATGTCAACCTTTCCAATTTTTAATATGGTTTCGGCAGTGATTGGCGCACACACAAATTCAACGTTATTCAATTCGAGCTCATTCTGAATATTCCTATTTCTTTCAATAATCTCTGAGTCCGCATCAATAGCGATAACCTTTTTGGCTGTTTTTGCAAGTTCGAACGCAAAGAAGCCGCCGCTGCATCCCAAGTCCAATACCACTTTATCTTTGAAATCAATTTTAGATTTAATTCGATCAAGCCTGGAAAAGACTTTACGGTCGGATCCCCCGCGAACACGGGGGTCAGGATGGTAATTTGCTCGTTGCTGAAGGGGTTGAGTCATGAGTTTGGGTTATGGTCATCCAATTCAATGACTGGAAATGTATGAAACAGTACGAACGTGGCGCGCTCAACATAGGACAGAAGGATGTCTGCCTTCTTCAGTCTTCCTATTCCCATACGCTTGTGTGCCCCTCCTGTTTGGTGAAGACACTATCTCACACAAGACATTTTGTACAACTTATTTGAGGGACAGAACACTAGTTGGCCAGTTACAAAGTTCTTAATATTCTAGTAAGTTATGCGTCATAATAAATCTGATTTGGTGTTATATGAATGGAGAGTAAACTTTTTCCGCCCGAGGGCGTATGTTTTGCGCTCGATATCATTCGGCAGAAGCAGACATCCTTTGTTCATCTCTTCATAGACCCTCGCTCTAATAATTCTACCATTGGGTCTCCATTTGTCTTTTGCCAGACCAAACGCACATACTCCAACCATTTCGTTCCAACATTTGTCCACGCTGTGCCGCTTATCTGTAAACCTTTCTCACTATCACTGCCCCAGAACCTCACCAGCTTATCCGAGCCATCGGCCAGACACCAAAGCATCCATCGGGAAACGTCTCTTAAATTGCCTCATTATTAGCCATGTTACTCAAATCACCACGTCTTCCACGGTGCCTGACCGGTCACCCACAGCGATTCCAGATAACGCAGATCTCTGGCGGTATCCATGCATTGCCAGAAGCCTTCGTGCTTGTAGCCACACACCTTCCCCGCCGCCGCCAGGGTTTCCATGGGGGCGTGTTCCCACATAACATCGTCCCGGATATAGTCCAGCGCCTCCTGTTCGATAATAAAAAATCCGCCATTTATCCAGCCCTCGTGGAGGCTGGATTTTTCCTTAAAGTGGCAAATTTTTGCACCCTGAAACTCCAGGGCGCCGAAACGTGCGGGCGGCCGCACCGCCGTCAATGTGACTAAGGCGCCCTGTTCTAAATGAAAGCGCAAGAGCTCAGTAAGATTGACGTCGCAGACGCCGTCTCCGTAGGTCATCATGAAAGCACCCTTGCCCAACATTCTCTCCAGGCGTTTCAGGCGGGCGCCTGTCTGGGTATCCAACCCTGTTTCCACCAAATGGACGGTCCATTTCTCCCTGTGTTTCTCTTTGATGATCCGGGTCTGACCGTCGGCCAAAGTAACGGTAAAGTCATGCTGCAGGTTGTAGAAGTCCATGAAGTACCTCTTGATCATCTCCCCTTTGTAGCCCAAGGCCAGGATGAATTCATTGAATCCGTAGAGGGAGTAATGCTTCATGATGTGCCAGAGGATGGGTCGGCCGCCGATCTCTACCAAGGGTTTGGGGCGGAACTCCGTCTGCTCCGCCAGGCGCGATCCCATGCCACCGCACAAAATAACCACGGGAATGGCTTTTTTCATAGTTTCGTAAACTCCTCAAACTTTTCAATCAAATAATTCAACATTTCCCTGCTCAGTCCGGGGTAAACTCCGATCCAGAAGACCTGATTCATAACGAAATCGGAATTTTTCAAGTCGCCGACCCAGCGGTAAGCCACCTCCCGGAAAGCGGGCTGTCGCGTTAAATTGCCACCAAATAGCAGGCGTGTGTCGATCTTTGATTTATCCAAAAATCGAATCATGTCGTAGCGAGAAAAAGGTGCCGATCGGCGAACGGCAACAGGGAAGCCAAACCAGCTCGGGCAGGAATCAGCCGTCGCTTCCGGCAGTATAAAGAATTCTTCCATCTTTTTCAAACCTTCATAAAGGATATGGAAGTTTCGTAGGCGGGTTTCTATAAACCGTGGCAGCTTCTTCAACTGCGAGCAGCCCAGGGCAGCCTGAAAATCCGTCAGCTTCAGGTTGTAGCCAAGATGGGAATAGACGTACTTGTGGTCATAACCAAAGGGGAGATCGCCGCATTGCCAGTCGAAGCGCTTCCGGCATGTATCGTTATGCCCCGTCTCACACCAGCAGTCCCGCCCCCAGTCACGGAAGGATGCAATCAGTTTTTTCAACTCGCTGTTGTCCGTGACCACTGCCCCGCCTTCTCCCATCGTGATGTGGTGGGCGGGATAGAAACTGAAAGTGGCAATATCACCGCAGGATCCTACTAATCGATTGCCATAGGTCGCCCCTAAGGCATCGCAACTGTCCTCGACAAGCCAGAGGTCACGCTGCCGACAGAAATCGGTAACGGCGGCCAGGTCGAAAGGATTGCCGAGAGTGTGCGGGAGAAAGACGGCCCGCGTCCTCGGACTCAGGGCTTCTTCAAGTTGTGAGACGTCAACATTGTAGGTCGGGATTATCACATCCACGAAGACCGGAACCAACTGCAACTGAACTATGGGATTCACCGTCGTGGGGAAACCGGCGGCCAGGGTGACTACCTCATCTCCCGGCCGGAGGCCGCGATCTTTCAGTTGCGGCGAAGTCAGGCAGGCCAAGGCCAATAGGTTGGCGGAAGAGCCTGAATTGCACAGCAGGGTATGGCGCACGCCAAGAAACGAGGAGAATGATTCTTCAAATTCCTGGGCAAACCGTCCCGTCGTCAACCAGAAATCAAGGACCGCCTCCATCACCGTGGTCATGTCCTCCGTCTCATAAACCTTGCCGGTGACAGGTACAACAGTCTCTCCGGGATGGAATGGCGCATCCGAGAACGGTCTATGGCAAGCAGCGAAATAATCTATTACAGCCCTGCGAACTCTATTCCTCAACACAGCTTCGTCCATCATGATCTAGGCTTTCACTTCTCTAGTCCAAACAAGTTTTCGATTCCTGGCCATCTGCACGTATTGAGAAATTTGCTCTGCACAGAAGTCATAAAGAGATTCCTGCACAGGGCCACTGAAAAATATCTTATACCAGTCAGTCGTCATGGCAATAGACTGCTCCAACGAAAGCACATTTCGCCAGCCAAGATAAGTTGCCGCCTTATCGCAGCAAAGACGCAAGGCGGTAGCCTCACGAAACGCTCCCGGAAATGATATATTCTTCCACTGCCCGGCGCCCCAGGCCTGAATAAAACGGGTCACAATCTCGCCTACGGTCACGTGAGCTTCGTTCGGCGGCCCGAAATTCCAGCCGCCACTGTATTTTTCCGGATCTTCCCACAGGCAGACCCCTAACCACAGATAACCGCTGAGAACTTCCAGGACATGCTGCCAAGGTCGGATTACGCCAGCTTTCCGAATCTCGATGACCTTTGCAGCCATAAGGGCGCTTACGCAATCGGGAATGAGGCGGTCCTTGCCCCAGTCGCCGCCACCAATGGCATTGCCCGCCCGGCAGGAGGCGAGACCGATCTGCCTGCCGTAACCGGTTGAATTGCCTCCAGTCGTTGAATATGACCTCCCGTTGCGGTACATCACATCTTTCGATTTATTTGGACAGAAAAACGACTGGAGGTACGCAGCAAACACCAGTTCCGCACCACCTTTTGAGGCACTGTAAGGATCATGGCCGCCCATGGGGTCATTCTCCCGGTAGCCCCACACCCATTCACGGTTTCTATAGCACTTGTCGCTGGTTACGTTGACCATTGCCTGTACGCTGTCCGTTCGGCGCACCGCCTCCATGATGTTCACTGTCCCGCCAATATTCGTATCGAAAGTGGTTTTGGGATCTTTATATGACGAACCGACCAAAGCCTGGGCGGCCAGATGAAAAACCATTTCAGGCTTGTACATCGTAAAAACATCCAAGAGATGATCCATATCGCGGACATCACCCGGAATATGGTGCATTCTTTCCGCCAATCCCGTCGCGCCAAAATTGCTGGGGTCGCTTGGCGGTTCCATAGCATAACCGACTATCTCCGCCCCCAATTCCTTCAGCCAGATGGCGAGCCAAGAACCTTTGAAGCCGGTGTGGCCGGTTAAGAGGATTCTTCTATTATGGTAAAAGTTCTGAAAATGTTCTATCCCCATATGGAGTCTTCTCTCTTAACTCGTTTTAATATCAAGGCTCTACAGCCTCACCACTCGTTCTACTGTCCAATTTTTCCAGACCATTTATGCATTCACCAGTGAAGTGGACGATAAGATGACATGCAAAACTCAATAAAGACAAGACTATAAACTATCAGTGGGACAAAGCCGGCAAAAAACATTCTCCCTAAATTCCCGCTAATTATAGCAAGAAAGAGACTAATAGGAAGTATAAGCAAAATAAATTGTGGTATCTGGTACTTCTGAATTCTACAATTAATAAGATAACCACATGGTGCAAATAATGCTAAGAACAAGAAGCCATTCAACAAATCATGGAGTCTTAATGGGTTAATCAAGCTAATCAAATTTTGTATGCTTAGAGATAAAAGGTTGCTTACCATGGTTGCCTGGGAAGGACGCAGCGCTGATCCAGTGTGTGCATCGACAACATAACGAAAAACAAAAAAAACAGCTAATGATATAACTATGGAAAAAAGCATTTTTGTATTCCGTGTGTCTCTGAATGTCAGTGGCAAGAATAAGAAAGGTAGAATTGTTTCTTTAGACAATACTAGTAAGGGACAGACACATGCAAGTATCGAGACCTTTTTAGCAAGCATAAGGTATAATATTAATACTATAGAGAAAAAATATAATGAATCGACCAACGGGGTACCAACAGTTATAACTGTCACTCGATTGGTTAATAGAAACATTACGCCTAAAAGGCCAAGTTGCCAAGAAAATCCAATTTGCTTGAGTATTGCAAGAAATAATAACGCAGTACCTATTGTAATAGTAAAATTAACTATATAGAAGGCTGTCTGATCAACGTTTTTTTGAACCGTAAATATCTTCTGGAGTGGCGCCTGTTGGAGTGGTATCATTATGAGTGAAGCTGCATATGGTATAAGTGGTCGGTACTTATGCAGAGAGCTTACATCGAAATTACCATGTGCCATAGATATGTAACTGAGCGCATCACTGGTCCCACGAGTGTCATTCCTGTCCCAATGATGAAACTGCTGATAGGTAGCACCGTATAAAACGCTTGTGAACATCAATACTATTATAATAATTGATTTATTGCACATATTTCTTACCAGCTGAGCCTCGTGCAAAAGTCCTTCGTGGGCAAAAGCCTAATTATCACAGAACATCAAGTAGTTATGTATGCAGAAAACAGAAAAATCAAACCACAGTATTTATTCTTAGGGACTCAGGTTGTTTTTTTTCTTATTTGCCGATTGAATCACGCTTCTTTTGTCTGGTAGTTTTTTGAACATTAACATTATTGACCAGTATAAAATATAGTAAATAGCCCGTATTCCGTCGATGGCTCTGATCTTCTTTCCCTCGCTAAAGGGTCGTCCGTAGTATGAAAATGGTACTTCATAAAAAATACAGTCCATATGTTTCAATTTGATTGTAATTTCATTTTCGATTTCAAAGCGGCTTGACTCTAGCTTGAGAGCCCGAATAAGAGAGCCATCGAATGCCTTTGCTGCAGTTTCGACGTCAGAAAGGAAAAGATTCGTAAAAATATTTGAAAATATTGTAATTAATTTGTTAGCTAAATATGCGTAATAATAATGAACCTTATGCGCCTTGCGTACAAGTAGACGTGAACCATAAACAACATCGGCGATGCCGGTTTCGATAGGCTCAACCAAAGTTATCAGCTCCTCAGGATCGTACTCGAGGTCAGCATCTTGCCGAACTACAATATCACCAGTGGTGCTCTCAATAGCTAGCCTTAGACCGCAACCTAAGCCCCTGTTCTTCTCGATGTGTAAACATCTGATGCGTGGGTCCATTTCTCTTGCTTTCAAAATACGTGCGTTCGTCTGATCCGTCGATCCATTATCGACTACTATGATTTCCTTTATGAAAGTGAGTGGGCGCAATCTTTCTAGTACCAAACCAACTGTCTTTTCTTCATTATAAGCTGACATTACTAATGAAACAGATTTTCTCATATTGTCTCACCAATATGGCGATCATTATTTTCTTCCTTAATAATTTTCAATATGCCTTCACTAATTGAAGTAGTTGATATGTTTCCAAGTATACTTACAAGTTTTTCCGTACTTGCCTCTGAGCGCATAATTTCACCACGGCGATACGGTAGAGCTCCTAACATTAATTTACCCTTCCTGAGGGTGGCTGAAATCAATTTTGCAATGGCTCCTATCGTCACCGGCTGACCTGATGCAACATTAATGACCTCACCGATGGCTTTCTTCTCAATGCTCGCCCGTACAAACGCTTCAGCTACATCCGCCACACATATTGGATCCCTTGTCTGTTCTCCTTTTGTCATAAAAATATCACGGTCAAGATTGGCCTGCTCAATCACCCACGGCACAAATTTTCCCTTATCCTGCTCAGGTCCATAAATGAAGAAGGGTCTCAAGATCACACAGGGGAAGCCGACACTACGGTTCAACATTTGTAAATAGTGCGTTGCCGCCACCTTTGCTGCGGCATAAGGTGTAAGGGGCCTTTCTCGCATATCCTCGCGATGGGGCACCGGACTGTCGCCGTACTCCATAGCAGAACCTGCATGGACAAACCTATCTATGTCTCTTGGAAGAGCAGCAATTAGCTCCGTAACATGAAGAAAATGGTCCGTGGTGCTTTCTTTTTCGCTCTGTGCGTCGTGCCTCTGGTTTATGAATCCACCAACATTGATGACAATATTCCAGTTTGTTTCAGAAATATACTTTCTGTTCTCTTTATTAGTGACATCACCTTTTAGCTGCTTACATTTCTGTAAGAGTATGCCACTATATTCACCAGGATGGAATCGAGCCATGACGGTGACTTCTGCCCCATGCTCCAATAAACGGGATAATATATTACGACCGATAAAACCGGTTCCTCCTACTAGCAGCACTTTCCTATTT
>Ga0172371_10008590_pt1 | contig 14271 bp, 8 predicted proteins | sample Lak12m_FD_114543 | JGI IMG/M metagenome (GOLD analysis project Ga0172371, IMG submission 114543) | Freshwater microbial communities from Kabuno Bay, South-Kivu, Congo - kab_022012_12m | ecosystem: Environmental > Aquatic > Freshwater > Lake | place: Democratic Republic of the Congo: South-Kivu... | reverse complement strand
CTGGTGGACCAAGTGCGCGAGGGCGGCCTGATCGTCGTCCCCGTGGGCGATGCCTACCAGCAGACGCTGTACCTGATGCGCAAGAAAGACGGGCAGCTGCATGCCGAAAAGCTGCAGCCCACGCTGTTCGTGCCGATGACCGGCCGGGCGGACGAAGAACGCCAGCGGGACGCGCCCGCCGGCCCCAGCGTCCTGAACGGCAATTTCGAACAGCCGCCTGACGCGCGCGGCTACATGCCCGGCTGGTACTATCAGCGGCTGGTGACTTGGGAGACAAGCCCCGACGCGCCCGAGGGCGAGCATTTCATCCGCCTGCAGAACCAGACGCCCAGCCGGATGGCGCATATCATGCAAGGCTTTGCCGCCGACGGCCGCAACGTGACGGAACTCCGCGTGTCGCTTTGGGTCAGTTACAGCGACACGCGCAAAGGCTGGACGAACTCCGAGGTTCCGGCGGCCCTGGTCACGTTCTACGACGAGGACCGCAAAGAAGTCGGCATGACTCTCCTGGGCACATTCCTGGGCTCGAGTGCCTGGCAGCAACTCACCAAGGAAGCACGCGTCCCGCCCCAATCGCGGCAAGCCATTGTGCGGCTGGGCCTGTTCGGCAGCACCGGCGAAATCGCCTTCGACGACGTCCGCGTCGAAGCCGCCCCGCGGCGGTAGCCGCGTTCGAGAGCGAGTCTCACACGGTGATCTCGTAGGACGAGCGGCGGGCGCGCTTCATCAGCTTGTTGGCTTCGGCGTCCGTCCCAAAGTCGCCGGCGGCCGGATCGTAACAGATCTTGCGGCCGGTCAGCAGGGCCATGTTGGCCAGGTGGCAGGCGTTCACGGCGCGGACGTGGTCGGTCACGTTGGCCACCGGCTGCTTGTTGCTCCGAATGCCGTCGAAGAAGTTCTGCATGTGGCTCAGGCCGGCCGGAGGCAGCTCGCCGCCGTAGATCTGGGCCATCAGCTCTTCGATCTCCTGCTTGGCCTGCGGGTCGGCATCGATCTGCTCGACGGGCTGCCCCGTCAAGCCGCCGCGGTTCACTCGGATCTTGCCGTTCTCGCCTTCGATCAGCAGTTCATTGGGACCGCTGATCAGCTTGATCACGTTGCCGGTCGACAGCTTGATGTCCACGTCGAATTCATGGGCCACGTTATAGGCCACCGGCATCTCCGTGGCGGGGACTTTGCCCAGCAGGAAGCCGAGCACCTTCTCGCGTTCGACGGCCATGAGCCGGCCCTGCCCCTCGGCCTCGACCGCCTGGCCGTCCGCGCCGCCCAGTGCCCAGAAGGCGATGTCGGTATGGTGCACCCCCCAGTCGGTGACCTGGCCGCCGGAGTATTCGAACCACCAACGGAAGTTCCAGCCGACGCGTTCGGGACAGAAGGGCACCTCCGGGGCTTGCCCCAGCCACAGATCCCAATTCAATTCGGCCGGCGGATCCTGCGTGGCGAACGGGCCGAACGGCTTCTCCTTGTCGGCGCTCCGCGAAGCGGCTTTGCCCACCGAGCTGACCGCCCGCAGGTTCTTGCCCAACCGTCCGCTGCGGGCGCTGGCGGTTGCTTTCAGGAATACGTTGTTGTACTCGCTGCGCTGCTGGGTGCCGACTTGGAAGATCTTCCCGTACTTCTGCACGGCCGCCTTGACCAGGACGCCTTCTTCCAATGTCAGCGTCAGCGGCTTCTCGCTGTACACGTGCTTGCCGGCCCGCATCGCTTCGATCGCAATCTTGACATGCCAGTGGTCGGGCGTGCCGATGGTCACCGCGTCCAGGTCCTGTTCCTGGGCCAGCAGCTCGCGATAGTCGCCGTAGATTCGGCACTCGCCGCCGCGTGCCGCGATCCGCTTGGCAAACCGCTCGGCGTTGCCGCGGTGCACGTCGCAGCAGGCGACCAAGTGGCCCAATTGCGCCGCCTGTTGGGCAATGGCGGAGCCGCGGCCGCCGACGCCGATGGCGGCTACGGTCAGCTTGTCGTTCGGCGACTCCTGGCCGTACAGCTTGGGCAGGAACGTTGGAGCCGCCAGCCCAGCGGCTGTCAGCCCGGCGGACGCTCCGAGGAATGCGCGACGAGTCAATCGGTGGTGACGCATGTGGTTCTCCTGTGGAGTGGACATGGATTCGCGGTAATGGCTTCGCCACGACCCAACGGACGGCGAGCCCATGGCCCGCCCAACGGCAACCTCGGCGGGGTCTTGCGGCACCGTTCGCCTGGTTTCCTGATCGTTCGGCGGGAAGCGGGAATTGTCGCGCCCGCAGGGGCGGTTTGTCAATGGTCGGCTCCGTTCGATTGCGGCCGGCGGTTTTCCGGCCGGCGCACCACAAGGCAAGGATGGGCCGTGTCGGGCCCGCGGCCGTGCGGACCTGGACGTCAACTCGCCCCAGCGACTCGCCCCCAGCTACGGTTCCGGATACAAGTCTCGTGCGACGCGGGCCAGGGCGCGCTCGTGCTGTTTGCGGACCGCCTCGGCGCTGTCCGCGTTCAGCCGGCGGGCGATTTCCGGCCAGGCGACGTTCTCGTGCCGCCAATCCAGGATCCGGCAATCCTGTTCGGACAGGTGCGTCAGGGCTTGTTCGAGCAATTCGACGCGGGCGGCCACCCTGCTGGCCGAGGCGTCGCTGGCGGGAGTTTCGGCAACGCCCTCTCCGTCGCGGGCGTTTCTCGAACGGTGTGCTCGCTCATGGTTCCCGGTCGACGTTGCTGAGAGGATCGCCTGGGACGGCTTAGCTCCGATCACTGCGGTGGCCGCAAACGTGATCGATACACGCCTGTCGGATCCGTTCCATCGCCTGGGCGAAGGCAGGAAAGCACTCTCGGGCTTCCTGCAAGCGGTCATCGCGGCCCATCCGCTCCAACTCAAACGCCTCGTGCAGGACCTCGTCGACGCCCAGGCAGCGGATCGTATCCACCAGGGTCCGCGCGGTGAACTGAAGCCGCGCGCCGTCGCCTGCCGCGACGGCTTCCTGAAGGGATCTCAAGAGGCCCGGCAACATCTCGATGACCGCGTCCAGGAAAGTTCTCAATCGCTGCCGATCCGTGTCCAGGGCGAGCATCACGCGTTCCCAATCGATCAGCGCGGTCGAGGCCGCCGGCGGTCGATCGCCTGGAGGACCTTCGCGGCTCGGCGACTGCAAAACCAGCGACATGGTGTCGAACAGCTGCTCGGCTCGGACCGGCTTGGTGATGTACTCGTCCATCCCGGCCTGCAGGCAGCGTTCGCGGTCGCCCGTCATGGCGTGAGCCGTCAAGGCGATGATCGGGGTATGCAATCCCAACGCCTGCTCGCGGGCGCGAATCGCGGCGGTTGCATCATAGCCGTCCATTTCGGGCATCTGGACGTCCATGAGAATCAGGTCAAAGGGCTGTTCCTCGACGGCTTCCACCGCTTCCCTGCCGTTGTTGGCCACGACCACGTCGTGCCCGCGTTTTCGCAACATGGCTACCGTCAGCTTCTGATTTACGAGACTGTCTTCGGCCAGCAGGATCCGCAGCGTTCGCTCGGGCGGGCCATGTCCCAGCCCGAGCGGCGCTGCCGATGGCGGGGCCGCAGCCGGTCCTTGGAGCACCAGACACAAGGCATCCAAGAGCCCCGACGGTTTGACGGGCTTGAACAGGCAGGCCCCCGCGTTCAGCGCATTCACACTGGAAATGTCCGTGGCCCGCATCTGCGGCGAGAGCATGAAGACGAGCCGCGGCTCGAGGTCCGCGTCACGGCACACGGCCTGGGTGAATTCGAGGGCACTCATCCCGGGCATATCCCAGTCGACCAACAGAATGTCGAAGGCCCGCTGCTCGTGCCGCGCCTGCTGAAGCTCGGCCAAGGCCTGGGCACCGCTGGCCGCGAGCGTCGGGAGCATTCCCCAGTGGCGGAGGTTCCGTTCCAGCGCGCCGCGGTGCGTGGGTTGACCGTCCACGACCAAGACGCGAACTCCCTGAAAATACCTGGGAGTCCGGCCGGGGATCGGGCCGATCCGTTCCTGCGTCACGGGCAGCGGCAGGCTGACGTTGAATCGGCTTCCCTGTCCCACCACGCTCTGCACTTGAATCTGGCCGCCCATGAGGCGAACAAGTCGGGAAACGATGGCCAATCCCAGGCCCGTCCCGCCGAACCGCCGCGTCGTCGTCGTGTCGACCTGTTCGAAGGGTTCAAAGATGTGCGAAAGTCGGTCTGCCGGGATGCCTGTCCCCGTATCCGCAACGACAAAATCCGCGACGGCAGTTCCGTCGATGGGCACGGACACGCTGACCGTCACGACGATTTCGCCTGCCGCGGTGAACTTGATCGCATTGCCGACCAGGTTGGTCAAGATCTGCCGCAGACGCAGCGGGTCGCCCACGACCGGGAGCGCCGCCGGCGAGATATCACCGACCAGCTCCAAGCCTTTCTCGCGGGCCTTGACCGCCAGCGAGCGGAGCACGTCGAACAGGGAGTCTTCCAGTGAGAATGGCACGTGTTCCAGGTGAAACCTCTCCGCTTCGATCTTCGACAAATCCAGGATGTCATTGAGGATCGTTACCAGGCTCTCCCCCGCATCGACCACGATCGACAGCTGCTCGCGCTGGGCTGGGGTCAGCTCGGTCTCGAGGAGCAGCCGGCTCATCCCCAGAATGGCATTCATCGGCGTGCGGATCTCGTGGCTCATGTTCGCCAGGAAGGCGCTCTTGACTCGGCTGGCAGTCTCGGCCGCTTCCTTCGCCCGCTGCCACTCGAGTTCGGTCTGTTTGCGCTGGGTCACATCGCGGGCCACACAGTACAAGAGGGGGGCCTCGGCCGACACGCGAGGAACCCGCCACGACAGCCACTTGTACGAGCCGTCCTTGCAGCGATAGCGATTCTCGAAGTCGATCGCGTCCAGCCCTTCCGCGAGTCGCTGCATTTCCCGGATCGTGGCTTCGCGATCCTCGGGGTGGACGAAGTCCAGGAAACTCTGCGACATGAATTCACCCGGCGCGTACCCCAAGGTCCTCTCAAAGGCCGGATTGACCGACTTGAAGTAACCATCCAGACCGGCCGTACCCAGCAGGTCCAGAGATAGATCGAAGAACCGGTCCCGATCATGCTCGGCGCGAACTTGCTTGGTGAGGTCTTCGACCACGTGGACGACCGTGGTGATCGTTCCGGCGGCATCCGTCAGCGGCGCAGCATTCAGACGGAGGACCTTCCGCTCCCCCTCTGCCCGTTGGATAGCGCACCGCATCCCGAGCACGACTTCACCCCGAGCCAGCACCCGTCGATAGGGCAGATCCTCCTCCCGGAGTGGGCATCCGCCTTCGTCGGTCCACGGCACGCTTGCGATGCTCACGGGGGGCTCTGGCGTCTGCGAGGCCGCGATCCCCAAGAGGTCCCGGGCCGGCGGATTGGCGAAGGTAACCTGGCCTTGCGGGTCGACCAGGAGTACGGCCGCAATGTTCGTCAGCAGCAGGTTGCTGAGGAGGCTCTCCGAGTCCTTCCGTTCCGTGATGTCGACGTTGACGCCCAGGAACCCGGTCAGTTGGCCACGGCTGTCCCGGACCATGCTCGCCTGGCCGTAGACCCACGTCGTCTTGCCCTGGGGGGTCTGCATCCGGTATTCCAGTCCCCATTTGCCGTGCGATCGGGCTAACGCGTACCATTGCTCGGAAACCAACTGCCGGTCGTCGGGATGAATCCCTCGCGTCCAACCGCGACCGCGCGCTTCCTCCGGGGTCAGGCCGGCCATTTCGCACCAACGCGTGTTGACCTCGACGCAATCACCCGCCGTATCGGTCAGATACACGCCCGCAGGGAAAAGGGCAAACAGCGTCTGGAAACGCCGTTCACTCTCGATCACGACACGGGAGGCGGACTCGTCGAGATCGACAGATCGAGCCACGCCCAGGCATCCGATGACTTGCCCCGCATCATCGACCTGGGAGGTGACATAGCCACGGAACGGTCGGCCCGACCATTCGAAGTCACAGACCTGGAGCCCCCCATTCAAAGCGCGCCCGTGTGCCGCGACGAGCGCGGAATCCGCCTCCGCCAGACCGAAGAACTCCCGTAGATCCTGGTTCTCCGCCGCTTTCCCGAGATTCCCCCCGGAATCCGTCAGCGGGCTTCCGCTGGCTTCGACGAGCCGGAGGTCCCGATCCGTAACCCACAGGAGCGCCACGGCTTCGTCGACAAGGGCCCGCAACAAGCGTTCGTAGGAGGACGCGGCCAAAGAGTTGTTCCCGTGGTTCAGAGATCCCGCCAGCATTCTCGGTAAAATGGATTATATCGCGAACTGCCGCTTTGATGCACGAAGTTGGCGGACTGCGACCAAGCCGCCGAGTGAATCGCCAAATGCCGGATCTGCCCCTCGGATTCTCTTGTGGTATGCGTCAACCTCACCAGCTCGAGGGCCAAGGTGTCTTCCGTCCCGGCATCTTCACCGATTTCGTGGGCATGCTGCTAGGTCAAATCGTGCTTGCAGTCGCTTTGCCCGCCCTGACAATGACAGGGTTCCAGTTTTGTGGGAGGGGGCCGAGGTCCGTGGCTGGGCGGGGAAGCAGGTTCTCGTTCGGCCGGCCCAACACACACACCGCTATCGAGGCAGGCTTACGCGTCATCGCTGGCCGCGAGGATCTCGTACGTATCCGCGGCGATGACGCCCTCTTCGTCGGTGGGAACGACCAGCAGCTTGACGCGACTGGCGGCCGTTTGGATTTCGCCTTCGCGGCCGATGACCTGGGCGTTTCGCTGCGGGTCCAGGTCGATCCCCAGCGGCCCCAATCCCTCGCAGCATTGAGCCCGGATCTGCCAGCCGTGTTCGGCGATGCCGCCGGTCCAGACGATGGCGTGGACCGTGCCCAAGACGGCCAGATACGCGCCGATGAACTTCTTGACGCGATAACAGAACACGTCGATGGCCAGCCGGGCTCGCGCATCGCCCGCGGCAGCCTTTTCGCCCAGCGTCCGCAGATCGTTGGACGAACCCGAGATCCCCACCAGCCCGCTCTTGGTGTTGCAGATCCGGTTCAACGTGGCAATGTCGTAGCCGTTCTCGCCCAGGTAGAACAGGATCGCCGGGTCCAGGTCGCCGGTCCGCGTGCCCATCACCAGGCCTTCCAGGGGCGTCAGGCCCATCGTGGTATCGATGCTCCGCCCCCGCTGGACCGCCGCCATCGAACAGCCGTTGCCCAGGTGGCAGGTGATCAGGTTGACCGCTTCCGGCGCGGCGTCCAGCAACTGGGCCGCACGCCCGGAGACGTAACGGTGCGACGTGCCGTGAAAGCCGTAGCGGCGAATCCGGAACTGGTCGCACAACATGTAGGGCAGGGCGTAGGTATAGGCGACGGGCGGCAAGGTGGTGTGAAACGCGGTGTCGAAGCAGGCCACTTGGGCCGCCCCCGGCAGGGCCCGCTGGGCGGCGCGGATCCCGGCCAGGTTCGGCGGATTGTGCAGCGGGGCCAAGTGCGCCACCCGCTCGATGGCCGCCAGCACCGGCGCGGTGATCCGCACCGAACCGGTGAACTCGTCGGCCCCGTGCACGACGCGATGCCCGACCGCTTCGATCTGGTCGATCCGATCCAGCAGTCGCTCGGGCCCGTCGGTCAGCGCGTGCAGGACCAACTCCAGGCCCTGTTCGTGCGAGGCGACCGGCGTCAGATGGCGGTGAGTCTGCCCGTGCGAAGCGTGGCTCAGCGCGGAGCCTGGCTCGCCAATCCGCTCGACGATCCCCTTGCCCAAAACCTCGCGCCCCGGCATCTCGAACAGCTGGTACTTGATGGACGAACTGCCGCAGTTGACGACGAGGATCTTCATGGGCAAGCCTTGCATTGAGTCAAGCAGATGGCGGCCGTGGCCACGATATCGTCGGCGCTGGCCCCCCGCGACAGGTCGCTGAGCGGCTTGGCAAAGCCCTGCAGGATCGGGCCGATGGCCTGGGCGCCGGCCAGGTACTGGGTCAGTTTGTAGGCGATATTGCCTGCGTCCAGGTCGGGAAAAATCAAGACATTGGCGACTCCGGCGACGGCGCTGGCCCGCTTGAGTTTCTTGGCGGCCACCCGCGGGCAGAGGGCCGTGTCCGCTTGGAATTCGCCGTCGATCCAAGAATCCGGGCTGCGTTGCCGGACCAACGCCAAGGCCCGGCGGACTTTGTCCGCGTCGGGATGCGCCGCGCTGCCGGTGGTGGAAAACGACAGCAGGGCCACGCGCGGCGGTTCGTCCAACAGCCGACGGGCGGTGACTTCGGTCGTCAGGGCGATGTCGGCCAACTGCTCGGCCGATGGCTGGACGTTGACGGCGCAGTCCGCATAGATCAGCGGCACGTCGCGGCGGCCACCGTACGAGGGCAGCAGCATCAGGAAGAAACTGGACGCGGTCCGGTTGCCCGGGGCGTAGCCGACGGTGACCGTCGCCGCCTGGATCACGGTGGCCGTGGCGTTCAACGCGCCGGCCACCATCGTGTCCGCGTCGCCTTGAGCCAGCATCATTCCGCCGTAGACCAGCGGTTTGCGGACCAGTCGCCAGGCGATGTTGTCCTCGACATGGCGGCGGCGGGCGTAGGCGGCCGCGTACGCTTCGACCTGCGGCGAGACGGCGGGATCGATGATGGGCAGACCGTCGAGCGAGACCTGCGCCCGAGCGGCCGCCTCGGCCAGGCGGTCGGGACTGCCCAGCACGATCGGCCGAGCGATCCGCTGGTCCGCCAGTCGCCGGGCAGCCGCCAATACGTTGGCGTCCGGGCCATCGGGCAGCACGATGCGTGCATTCTGCTGCCGGGCTTGTTCAAGCAAGCGGGTGATGATTTGCACAGCCCCGTCCCCAACCGTCGGTGGTATGCTCCGAAACCCAGCCCCCATTCTTTCCTAGCAGAAACGAGACCGCCGATCAAGCTCGCAATCTCGGCCGCGTGCTAGCAGCGTCTGCTAGCAGACTTTCTTGGCGTTTTTTTTTCGCTTCGCGCTGGCCGAGCGCGGCGGCGCGTTATATTGGTGCCCTTCGTGTGCGAGGCGGCGGGGGCGAAACACGCGATCGCTCCGGCGCCCGCGGTTCATTCCGAAGGTTCGCTAAGAGGGGACGGAGCCCATGGCTCGGACACGCATTCCGTTGAGCAAGGCGGACGAGGCCGCCAGGATTTTGCAGGAGCGGTTGGAGATGAGCACGGCCGAAATCGGCTTGACCGTGCGCACGACCAACTGCCTGGAAGAACGCGGCATCTTCACGGTCCGCGACCTGCTGAACTGTACGCCGCAGGACTTGCTGAGCATCTCGAACTTCGGCGAAAAGACGCTGGAGGAAGTCTACCAGGCGCTCGAGGAATTCGGCTTCGCCCGCCAACCCGTCCCGGCGGCGAGCGTGTAGCCGACCGGCCTCGGCGGGCCTCAGACCTTGTCCGCCGCGGGCACTTCGAAGCCGGGGCGATGCGCGTCCTGGACCAGCTTGTTCGCCTCGGCGGCGAACTCGCCGGTAAAGCGTTCGTTCTGGCCGTCGAAGCTCAACCACGGGCCGACGACGTATTCGGCTTTGTCTTCCGGCACGCCGACCCCGTCGCGCATCAGGGCGTGCAGCTTCATGAAGTGCTCGCAAGCGTCCGCGTTGTCGCCAAAGCGGCCGGCCTTGGCGTTGAAGGGGACTTTCTTGCCCAGCCGGTACGAGTTGTTGATCAGGTGCCCCAGCGTACAGCTGTGATGCGCCTGGGCGGCGGTGCCGTTGGCCATTTCGGGATCGCCGGCGCGGCAGGCGGCGATGAACGCCCCCCAGTTGCCGCCGGGCGTGACCTTGCCCGCCGGGACGGAGACCTTCTCGCCCTTATCGCTGCCCTTGGCATAGTACTGCCCGCGGACGATCTTGCCGCCGTCCTCAAAGAAATACTCGTTCTCGACCTGGTGCTCGTAGCCCTTGAAGTTCACGTTGCGGACGTTGAAGAACACGTACTGGCCGTTGGGATACTCGGCGATCCCAAACAGCGTGTTGGGCGTCTCGCCCTGGTCCTCCCACTGAAATCGGCCGCCGATGGCCATCGCCCGCAGCGGGTGGGTCACCTGGGGATCCAGGGCCCAGAAGGCCATGTCCAATTGATGGGTGCCTTGGTTGTTCAGTTCGCCGTTGCCGGTCGCCCAGAACCAGTGCCAGTTGTAATGGACAAGGTTGCCGTGGAACTGGTCGATCACCGCCGGGCCGCGCCACAGGTTCCAGTCCAGGTTCGCCGGCGGATCGGAGGGCTCCTTGAAGCCGATTCCATTCCGCGGCTTGCAGGCGTAGCCGTAGGAGATCTTCAGCTTGCCGAACTTGCCCTCGTGGATCGCCTGGTGCAGGCCCGCGTTGCTGGCGCTGCTGCGGCTCTGCGTCCCGTGCTGGACCACGACCTTGTATTTCTTCTGAGCCTCCCAGGCGACCCGGCCTTCGGCGATGTCGTGGCTCATCGGCTTCTCGACGTACACGTGCTTGCCCGCTTGGGCCGCCCAGATGGTGATCAGCGAATGCCAGTGGTTCGGGGTGGCAACCGAGATGGCGTCCAGCGACTTGTCTTCCAGCGCTTCCCGCACGTCCGCCACGCCTTTGCAGGTGAACTTGCCTTGGACTTTCTGCTCCAAGCCCTTCAGCTTTTTGTCCAGCACGTCCCGATCGGGATCGATCAGGTAGGCGATCTCGACGTTAGGCTGCTCCAGCCAGCCGCTGATGTGACTGCCGCCACGGCCGTTGACGCCCGCCACCGCGATTCGCAGCCGCTCGTTGGCGCCAAACACCGGGCGAGTGGCCGCCGTGCCGCAGATCAGGAACGCGGCGCCGGTTGCCGTCGAACTCTTCAGGAATGTACGACGCGTGAGTTTGGACATGGTCATTCTCTCCTTGAGGGTGGGGTTAAGGGGTCGTTCCTTGATTCAGCCAGACATCGATCCGCGGGGTGTCCCAGGTGTAGGGCTTGGTCACGATGTCCAGCCGGCCGTCGCCGTTCACGTCGGCCACGCGCGAGTCATGATTGCCGATGCCGACGGACAACGGCTGGACCTGAAACCGGCCCTGGCCGTCGCCGTACAGGATCCACGCCGTACATTTCTCCTTCGGCCCCGGCGTGTGCATTTCGGCGCAAAAAATATCCAGATTTCCATCGGCGTTGATGTCGGCCGCCGCCAAGGTGTGACCGGACAGCACGTCGCGATCCAACAGCGGGCGGCGCGTCCAGGCCTTGGAGTCCGCCGGATCGCCTTGGCACTCGATGAACCACAGCGGCCCGTCGCCGTCGCCGGGGGCGAGGACAATCTGAGCGACCTTGCCGGGCTGGAAGTGGCCGGCGGCGATGCGGCCGGGATGCGTGGCGATCTGGATGGGCTGGAAATCGCTGCCCGCCCGATGCCGGAACCAGTAGATTCCGGCCAGCAGATCCTGTCGCCCGTCCCCGTCCACGTCGAACACGGCCATGCCTTCCTGCTTGATGGCCGTCTGGACCGTCGACGTGTCGAGGATCTCCGTCAGCGGCCACGGACCCGCCGTCCGCGGATCGGCGGGAATCGGTGCCAGGAACAGCTTCCGCGCGCCTTGATTCCAGAACACCAGCTGGGGCTTGCCCGTGCCCTGGAAATCGGCGACCACGTGGTCGTGGTGAGCCCGCCCGCCGCCCCGCTTGATGATCCGCCGCTGCCACGGCGTCTGCGGATCGAAGCGCGGCGCAGGGTTCTCGTACCACCACAGTTCGTCGCTGCGGGAATCCCCGCCGATGATCAGATCCAAGTCGCCGTCGAGGTCGTGCGGCCAGCCCCCGGCTTCGGGACGCTGCTGCGTGTCATCGATGACCAGTTTCTCCCAACCGGTCTTCGTATGGCGCAGCCAGATGATGGCTGGCGCTCGAGTCCGTTCGGCAATCACGATGTCCGCCGCCCCGTCCCGGTCGATGTCGAACACCACGCACGCCGTCTGCTGGTCGCCGCCGTTCGGAACAGGCAACTCGCCCGTCTTGCTGGACAGATGCTTCCACGCCGGCAGCGGCACGTCGGCGGCCAAAGCTCTCGCCGCCGCCAGGGCCACTAGACACGTCGCCACAGCAAGCGTGAGGACAATTCGAGAGCCGACGGCCCTGGAGGTTGGAACCTGCAACATGGCGGATCTCCGGTGGGAATCGAGGCGGCAAGGCTCCCTTGATGATAGCAGTCCGCGCCGCGGATGCAACGCGGGCGCGGCGGGGTGAGGGCGCAGCGTAACCCCGCGGGGAATTCCGCAGTCGCCTGCGGCTGGCGTTCGAGGAGCAGAGTATCTCGCGAGCGTTGCTACCGCGTCGCCAACGCGAGGTCCGCGGCGATCTGGTCGAACTCCGTCGCGAACAACTCCAGATATGTCTCGAGGTCGAACGGGCGTTGAGCCGGTGCGGCCGCGAGGGGCCGCGAGGCGATGGGCGCAGGCAACTCGCTGCGCGCCGGAACCGTCCAGCCGGGAAAATCGCTGGGCTGCCAGGGATCGGCGCCGTTCGTCCAGCTGACATCCGGATCCGAGAGACGCGCCGGCTCTCGGGGGGAACCAGCGCGGGACGCTTCGAAGGTCGCGAACTCGAACCCCACATCCACATCCGCCGCGGTCGATCCTGCAGCCAGCCGCGTGACCAACTCGCCGCCGCTGTCGAATTCAAGCGTCCGACCGGTCAGCCAACCCGACCCGGCTTCCGAAAACGTGAGCGTGTAAGCGTGCGGGCTGAACGAGACTTCCACCACCGAAACGTCAGCCACCGCGAGCATGTCCAATCCACCCGAATAGGATGGTGTCGAGCTGCTGTCTTCCCAGGACCATGGATCGATCAAGCGACCGGCGGCGATCCAATCGAACGTGACGGGAACGGTATCCGACGGTGACCAGTCCGACCACGAGTCGACCGCCCAACCGCCGCCGACGTTCGGTTCCGTCACCGGGGGCTGTGCGAGGTGATCGGCCCAAGTCTCCGCCGGATACGGTGCTTCGTAAGTCTCCAGCGGATAGACGGGGCCCTTGGTCGATTCCTGCCGCGGCCGCCACAGCGGATTCGAGGCCGCCAACTCGGCCCCGGAACCGGCGATCAGCGAGGTACGACAAGCCAGGCTTCCCGCGTCGTCCGCAATGCGGTCGCCGACGGATCGATCCACTTCCGCGCCCGCTTCGATGCTGACGTGCGCATCGAGTACTCGCACCTCTTCCCAAGGAACCACGTCGTCGCTGCCATACACGAGGATGTCGTAACCGAGGGGGTCGGCAGGACCGGCCGCGAATTGAGTCACGCCCGCCGTCGTCGCGGTCAGCGGCACGGCGAACACCAAGTACTCGTCACCGTACGTCTTGTCAAAGCCGGCAAACGCTCCCGCGTCGTCGATCAACCCGGGCAGGAATTCAGCCGATTTGCCATTCTCGTAAGTCGTCCCGAAGACCAAGCCGGCGTCGCCCCCGCCGCCGGTCGAGACCAGTGCCTGGTCGTAGTCCACGTCCAGGTAGGCGGCGAACACGCCCTGGGCGCCAGGACGCAGGTCCTTGACATGGACTTCCAGCCAAAACGTGTCGCCGATGGCCACGCGTTCGACCGGCTGACCGCACAGGTCGGTGGCCTGCAAGCGGATCATCACCGTCGTCGCCTGGTCGCTCGCCGGTACCGCGTCCGCCGCGGCCTCCGCCCCGCCCCAGGCAGACAACGGCCCGCCCGAGGCGGACAACATCTGGCGGGACTCCAGTTGTTCGAACCACAGCCGCCGGGGAAACTGCCGTTCAGGCCGTCCCACGCGTGTCAGCGTCTTGCCAGCCTTCATCGCTGCATCCTCCCGTCCGTCTACCAACCAACCTGATACCCATTTATATCCATTGGAACGTATCCTGCCAATCTAGGGTGGCCAGAAAATCCTCCGCGGGGCAAGGAAAGCGCGCCGTGCCCCGCGGAGGCCGAACGAGGACGGGAAACCTGCGCCGAGCGTGCCCCTGGCGGGCTACGCCCTGCTGCCTTTGGCTGGGATCGCGAAATCGCCCGTCGGGTCGCGCCACACGCTGTGGATGTGGCTGGCGGGGTTCCCTGCCGAATCGGGCTGCGTGTTGCAGAACTCGATCAAGAACGTCGGGCCCTGGATGCGGTAGTAGTGGCCGATGCCGGGACGATCCGCGCCGGCCCAGGAGAAATAGACTCGCTCCCAGCGGGCCGCGTCGATGGCTTGCAGGCGGGCGACTGCCAGATCCGGCGGCAGATTGCGGGCGTAGACCTCGATCAACTCGCGGAGCAGCTTCTGCTGCGCTGGATTCAAACCCGGGAAGCCAATCCCTTCCTCCGCGTACTCGGGGGCCTGCGGCTTGCCGGCGGCCCGGATATCCGCCGGGGCCTTGTCGGCCAGGATCGCCGCTTG
>Ga0172371_10008589_pt1 | contig 14271 bp, 8 predicted proteins | sample Lak12m_FD_114543 | JGI IMG/M metagenome (GOLD analysis project Ga0172371, IMG submission 114543) | Freshwater microbial communities from Kabuno Bay, South-Kivu, Congo - kab_022012_12m | ecosystem: Environmental > Aquatic > Freshwater > Lake | place: Democratic Republic of the Congo: South-Kivu... | reverse complement strand
CGCCGATGTCGCGGATCAATTGCGTGCCGGTCAGTACCAGCCACGCCGTGCTCATCAGCACCAACAGCGCCAGCCCGTAGGCGACCCGGGCCATGTAGGTCCTTGGCCGCCGGGGGGCAAGAACCGCCTCGCGAGTAAAGACCGGTCCAATGAGCAACGATAAACTCCTATGGCGACGACACACACCCCGCGAGAGAGGGAAAGGGCAGGACGGCCCTTCCGGGCCATCGATGTCGGCCTGGAAAGGCCAACCTACAAGTATCTCATTCCCGCGGACAGACTCAAATCCCTTCTACGTCGGCAATGGCGCCTTTGTTCCCGGTCCCCACGAAGCCAGCCGGTTGCCCGCGTCTATCGTTCGTCCGGCATGACCACCGGAATTGCCTGCCGGCCGTGTCGACGGTAGAGCCGGAAGTGCCTGTCAAGCGTCATCACTGCCGAGTCGGCGTAACACTCGCTCATCCGGACCAGGCAGGCGTCGGCCAGCGACATGGGCATACTGGCATACTTGCCAAGGAGCTTGGCCACCGGGGCCACGTGGTCTTCCAGGCGAAACGCCACCACCACGATATTGCGGCGGATGAGTTCCATCACCGCTTGGCCCCCGGACGGAGTCCCCCGAAGCAGAAAACAAGCCTCCGACAGAACCGCTTCGCAAGTCAGAAGCGGGGGCTTGATGAGCGCCCACCGCGTCGTCGCCCATGCGTGGTGGGCGTCGCGACAATTCAACAATGCCAACAGTGGGCCGGTATCGAGGAGAACGGGTCGCTTCATTTCCCGTAGTCGGCAAGATGGCTTTCGTTCAACGACAAGTCGCCAGGTCCCTCAACGCACCCCACCAAGTCGGAGGCCAACTCGAGGCAGGTTCCGTGCGAGGCCGTGGGATTGTCGCTGAAGAATCGCTCCAAGATTTCACGGACGAGGGCCGATTTCGTCTGCTTGCGCTGGTGAGCGGCAGTCGAGAGTTTGCCAGCCAAAGCCTCGGGAAGCTTGAGGGACATATTCGTCATGGAGCACCTCTGGTAATACGAGCATGACGTAATTGTACTACCCTCCGATCCGCCTGTCAACTTGGACCCTAGGTCGGCGGGCATTTCGCGGGATCGTACGAATGACTAGGACGGCTTGGGAAGCCTTCCCCGGAGACGGACGGGTTGGGAAACCCGTCCTACCGTGCCCCTTTGCACGGGGCGTGGGTTGACGTATCTTATGGCGAGTCCCCCCGGCCGTGGCACCTTGGCTGTAACGTTCGCGACCCTAGTCAGAATGGAGCACCGCTTTATGGCCCATCCGCCGGCAACGTCGCTCGTCGATGGCATCGAACTGCGATGGGAGGTTATCCGCACGTGTTTCTTGTTGCGCGACCAGATGAGCTACTTCATCGGGACGTGGGGAAGCGTCGCGGTTCGCGTGGAAGACGGGGTCCTGGAGACGCCCTCGCGCATGAAGTACGAAGACGTCAAGCCGGAAGACCTGGTGGTGGTCGACTGGGAGGGGAAGACGCTCCGAGGGCATCGCACGCCGAATACCGACGTGGAATTGCACCGCCAGGTGTTGCTCCAGCGGCCCGATCTGGGGGCGTTGATCCACAGTCATTCGCCGTGGGCTTCGGTCTGCGCGTGCTCTCACCGCTCGATCCCGGTGCTCACCGACGACATGGCCGCCGTAATCGGGGGCGAGGTCCACTGCGCCCGCTATGTCCCGGTGGGCCGGGACCGCGATCTGGCCCGTGCGGCTCGCGAGGCGATCGGGCCCGATGCCTGCGCCGTGCTGCTAGCCAACCACGGGGTCGTGGCCGGCGGCCGCGATCCGGCCGAAGCCGTGGTGGCGGCCCAGATCGTCGAGCGCGCGGCGATGATCCTCATTCAGGCCGAGGCGCTGGGGGGCGTGACGCCGATTGTCGAGCAGCACTGGCGGGCCGAACGCGCCCGCCACCTGGACCAGCCGTCAAAGCTCGAAGAACCTCAGCCGCTGCCGGTCCGGCCTCCCCCGCCGCCTCAGCCGAACCAGGGGCCGCAGCCATGACTCCAACCGGCGATTCGCTTCTTCGGCCCCGCCCCAATCACGTAGGGCGGACCGAACGCAGTGAGGCCCGCCGGAATCGAGGAATATGGCGGGCGTCGCTCCGCTCCGTCCGCCCTACCCCGCCACCCCAGACGCCGCAACCATGATCTCATCGCCCGCCGCATGACCATGGCCCGGAAGTAACTCCGATGCTCAACGACGTCCGCCGACTGATCAGCTTTCGGGATGTGCTCTGCTATGCCGGCGACCAGCTCTACAAGCGGAGCCTCCGTTATACCGGGCTGACGGCCGCCGTGAGTCTCCTGGGCTACCTCGGCAACTTCTTGCCGGGCATCGACACCTACAATGCCAGGGTGGCCATCGCCCTGCCGCTGGTGGTCGGATCAACGATGCTCTTGGGCGGGCTCTTGCTGAAGACGATCCCCGCCCTCTTGGCCTCCCGCGCAGCGAACGTGGCCGCGGCCCAGGACCTCGACCTCATGGAGGACTACCGCAAGTGGCGCGAGCAGGAGCACCTGGAAATCTTGTGGGAGCGGGTGTTTCGCTTTGAATGGGCGGTAGGCTCGGCGGCCAGCCGCGTGCGCGAGCATCCGGCCGAAGCGCCGACGGAAGTGTGCCTGCTCGATTCCGGGCAGGGGGATGCCCGGGAGCGGGGCCGGCAGCAGTTCCTCGCCCGGGCCCGCTTCGCCCTGGCACGCCCCCAGCCGCAGCCCCGCCAGCGATACCACTTGGGCGTCGATCTGCGGTTTCTCGAGGATTGGCGGAACGGCGCCTACTTCGATCGCCAGGACGTGAAGCTCGTCGAACAGTTCGACGGCAGCGCCACGCTGGAGGCGATCAAGCGCGAAATCGGCTACGACCGCTGGGCGGCGCTGAAGGACCTGTCGCTCAAGTGGTACCAGAAGTTCTGGTTCACGATGATTACCCGGGCCGTGGCGATCCACGTCGGCGAGGCCATCACGTCGCTCAACCGCCGTTACGAGACCGATTGTTTCAACGCCCAGGTCCTTCTCTGGCCGGAGGAGAGCGAAGAGCCGTGGGTCGAGCAGTTTCCTCGGGCGGCCGAGGACATCCGCCAACAGCGGCAAGTCATCCTGGCGAGCGTGCTCGGCGAGGACGCCGCCACCGCCCGACGCCTGCTCCGGCGCATGCTCTGGCCGAGCTGCTGGCTGGCCTCGAAGCTCCGCGCGGCCTACGACCCGGAGTACGTCGAGGGGAGTTTGGGCTGCGACCTCGTGACCGACCTGGAAGAACTCCAGATCGCGCCTCAAACCATCGCGCCCTACCGCGATCTGGCCCGTCTGGTGGCGGCCGAGCAGTCGTCGCTCACCGCCTGGTTGGAACGATACCGCCCGGAACTCGCCCGCCCGGAGCATGCCGAAGCCCTGCGGGCAGCGAGGATTGCCGTACACGTGCGGCGTGATCGCTTGCGGCCGTATCTCCCAGGCGACGTCCACGATCGCCGCGCCGGCGAGGAATTTGTGGAGAACGTGCTGGAGGTCGTCGATTCGGCGCTCCGGGCCAAAGAGCGGTTCTCGTCGCGCCTCGTCGGACTCCGCATGCACCACGAGCTCACCCGGTTGCACTATCAGGAATACATGCGACTCCTGGAATTGCTCATGGGCGTTGACCAACAAGCCAGGTAGCCATGCAGGGCGGACCGAACGAAGTGAGGCCCGCGGGTGGCGGGTGGCCCCGATAGCTCTGCTATCGGGGTGCCGTCAGGCACAAGAGGGACCCGGGGGATCCTCTTGCCAGCCGCCACTTGACGCCGAGCGGCGACCTGCCCATGCTCTTGTCCATGGGGACTCGCGCGATCTACGATCACGACCTGCACGCCCATTTCGTCACGTTCTCCTGCTACCGTCGGCGGCGATTACTCGACCACGACCGGGCGAAGCGCGTGGTGCTGGGCGTGCTCCATTCACAGTTGGCCCATCGAAAGGCATCGTGCGTGGGTTTCGTGGTGATGCCCGACCACGTTCATGCCATCGTGTGGTTTCCCATTCCGGGTCAATTGAGCGTCTTCATCCAGCAGTGGAAGCGGCTGAGTTCCCACCACATCGGCCAACTGGTGCGGAGCAGGTTGGTTCATTATGCGGAGAAGATCGGCGATCGCGATCCGTTCTGGCAAGCGAAGTACTCCTCCTTCAACTTGTACAGCGAGGAGAAGGTGCGGGAGAAACTGACACATGCACGAGAATCCGGTGCGAGCGGGTTTGGTGACGCGGCCGTGCGACTGGGCGTTCAGCTCGGCACGGTTCTACGAGCAGCAGCGGAGCGTGGGCGTGCCGATTCGTTGGATCGTGTGACCGCCTCTTGTGCCTGACGGCACCCCGATAGCAGAGCTATCGGGGCCACCCGGCGGGCGTCGCTTCGCTCCGTCCGCCCTACGAAGTCACTTCGCCGGGCTCGCGGCTTCCTGGCCGTGGTCGTGCGACGGGCCCTGCCGCTTCCGGCTTCGCTGACCTTTCGTGCCCTGCGGATCGGTCGTTTGAGAGTCCTTGCGCTGGCGGCTCGCGCTGCTGCTCGTCCCGTCGCCGAAGACCTTGTCGATCGCCTCCTCGATCTGCGTGGCGCTCATGCCGGGGTTGACTTTCAGCACCGTGACCGACTCGGCAACCGGCTTGGCGGCTTCGTCGAGCGACTTGACCATCTTGACGATATCGTCCAGCAGGTACGCCGGGGCCGACAAGATCAACGAGTTCGACACCTCGTCGACGCCGATCGACAAGAGCCCTTTGTAGGTGGGCTGCTTCTGGCTCCCTTCGTCGTCAAAGGAGAAGCGGATGACCCGCTCCCGGTGCTGCTCCTGGTTTCCGGCCAGGGCCTTGTCGTTGGAACTCAGCAGGTCGCGGTACACGTCCTTGATCGTGTCGGCGACCTTCTTGGCCGGCGAGTACTCAAGATGGACGGTCTCGGTTTTGCGGACCGACTTGGCGTCCATGGGCTGGGGGCGGTCGTAGACCTTGATCAGCTCCTCGATTTTCTTGAGCTGCGTCGCGTCGGCCCCCTGGACGAGAATTGAGTTGGTATCGGAGTCGGCAATGATCTTCAGCGCCTTGCGCTTCGAGAGCCGGGCCCGCGGCTTCTCCGTGTCCTGCGACCCATACTCCATCTCGTACCACCAAGGCATGCGGCGCTTCGTGCTCTCTTGGTCGTCCTTGAACACGTCCTTGAGGATCGGGGCCACGCTGCTGGCCCAGGCATACTTGAGCTGGAACACTTGATAGTCGTTTTTCGACGCGGCCGACAGTCGGGCGATCAGGTCTTCGAGCCGGTCGAGGGCCTGGGGATCTTGCGAGGTGACGATCCACCGCCCGTCCGGACCGCGAGAAAAGGTCACCGGGGGCGGGCTCTCCGGCGGGGCAGGAACCTTGGGCTGCCGGGTGCCCGCAGCCGCCGGCGCGGCCGGCTCGCCCGCGGTGGCGGCTGCCGGTGCCTTGGCCGACTCGCTCGCCGGGGCTGCCGTGGGCGACGGCTTGGCCACCCCCGCAGAACGAAACTGCACAAACTGGACAAACGAAGCGCTCCTGGACGGATTGCCCTGGGCGGTCGGCGCCGCGGCGGGCGGCTTCTGTTGCGGGGCGGGGGCGGGCGAACGCTCGGGGGCCTTCTCCGGCGTCTTCTCCGGCTCACGAGGCGGCACAATCAGAGGATTCGGCGCCACCGACGGCCATTGCCGGCGCAAACGCTCAATCAACTCGTCGCTCTCCTTGCCGGCCGGGAGATCCAGCACGCGGACCGTCCCCCGATCGCCCCCGTCCGCCGGGATCTCGCCGAGCTTCACCAGCAGATTCCGGACCTCCTCCAACTCCACCGGGTTGGCCCAGAGCAGCAGCCGGTTATTCTCCACATCGGCGTCGACGCGGAACTTGCCGGCCTCGTCCTCGGAGCCGCGCCGCGAATCGGACTCCCCTCCAAAGAAAGAGTACCGCGGCCGCTGCTGCTTCGGCTTCTCGCCGGTCATCATGAACTCGATCGTGCCGGCCACGTAGTCGGCCTCCAGCCGGCGGAGCTGAACGACCTCGAACTTCCGCTCGCTGCCGTCGAGTTTCTCGACCAGGGCCCGGACCGTCACATGGTCGGCCAGCGGGCCATAGACGATGATCGCCCGGTTCTTCTTGTCGATCTGGAGTTTGGTGCCGGGATCGAGATTGCCCACCTCTTCGAGCGTCTTGACCAGCGGCTCGGGATCGATCGCCGCCAGCCGGTAGATCTGCATCCGGCTCATGGTGCCCAGAAGCGACGAGCCCTGGCCCGAGGGGACGTCGAGCGTCTTGATCGCCTGGGCGATGATCACCATTTTGTCGGGCGGGGCGATGGCGAGGATGCTGTTCTTCCGGCCGTTGGGAATCAGGCTGATTTCGATCGTCGGCTTCGCCGCCCCCGCCTGTTTCCCCGGCTGCTGGCCGGGCTGCTGACCCGGCTGCATCCCCGGCTGCATCGGCTGGCCGGCCATCGCCATCTGGCGCATTTGTTCGGGATTCATGCCGGGCGGCGCTTGGCCGGCCTGCGAACGGCGCGACTTCGAGTCGATCCCCAGCAGGGCGTGCAACTGGTCGCACACGTCCGACGCCCGGGCGTACTTCAGCTCGAACTCCTTCGGCAGGCTCCCCGTGCCCCGGCCGCTTTGCTCAGTGACCAGCAGGTTGTAGATTTCCTGAAGGTTGATCACCGCATCCATGGCCTCCAGGCGGTTGGTGGCCCGCAGCGGGGTCAGTCGCCCGTTCGGGCTGAGCATCGGCTTGAATTCCTCGGCCGCCTCCTCCGCCGTCATGCTTTGCAGATCGAAGGAGACCTTGACGAATTCGTGAGGATCGTGCGCGGACAGTTCGTCGGCCTCGATCCGGGGCACCAAGGCCGGATTGAGCTTCTTGCAGTCGACCACCGAGAGGGTATCGCCCTGGCAGAGGAGGGTGAACCCGCGGGCCAGAAGATGCCGGTTGATGAGATCGCGGGTCTCGCGGAGCGTGTAGGGACGCGGTGTGGTCAGATTCAGGTAATCGCCGGGCAACGACTGCCAATCCATGCTCATCCCGGAGATGTCCCCCAGCCAATCGAGGACGGCAGGCCAAGGCTGTCCCTTGAAATTGAAGCTGATCTTGTTCTGTTTGTCGGGGCGGACCTTGAGCTCGTTCGGATCGGGCGGTTTGGGGGGCGTGGTGGGACGCTGGATCGGCGGCGGGGTCTCGTCCGGCTTCGCGCCCTCCTTCTTCTCGCCTTCTGGCTTGCCCGGTTCCCCCGGCTTCCCAGGCGGTCCGCCTGGCATGCCCGGCATCATCCCCGGCATCGCCATTCCCGGCGGCATGACCCGCATCCCGCGCCCGCCGGGCGTGACCACCGCCGGACCGCTGGAGTACGTCGCCGCAGGCGCGGCACTCCCGCTTGCCGCGGCGGCAGGGGCCTCGCTCTCGCTCTTCACGGTCGTGGCATTCGAGTCCACAGCCGCTTTCACCTCGCCGCCGAGGGCCGGCTGCAACCCCGCCACCACGGCCGAGGCCAACAAGCACACGCCCAAGATGCGAAAAAAAGACGCCACCACGGCTTCGCCCACCCAATCCCTAAGCGACCATCGGCCTCCGCGTGCCCGCCCCTAGGGGCGCAGACCCCGTATCCTTCTTTCCGGAGACTCTCCCCCCCCAGCGGGCACGTTCCCCCTGCGTTTCATTATGTTCTCCCCAACAGGAAACGCAACAACCTGCGCCAACAAGATACAATTGCACTTGATACGGCCCCGCACAGTCGTTCCCCCTATTGTGAGGATGCGTCTCCGAGTTGCAGGTGTAGGGCGGACGGAGCGAAGCGACGGGTCGCCGGGCGTTTCCTCAAGTTCGGCGGGCCTCACGGCGTTCGGTCCGCCCTATACGGCTCAGTAGGACGGGTTTCCAACCCGTCCGGGACGGCTTGGAAAGCCGTCCTACCGATGATTTGCTTTGTCGCCGGGTTAATGTCCCCGATTCATGCGTTCGATCCTCAATCCCATGACATACGACGCTCCCCAAGACACGGCGCGGCGATTGCAGGCCCTCATCCAACGGAGGATTCTCGTCCTCGACGGCGCCATGGGCACCATGATCCAGCAGCTCAGCCTCGACGAGGCGGCTTTCCGCGGGACCGAGCTGGCCCACCACCCTCAGGATGTCAAAGGCTGCAACGATCTGCTCTCAATCACCCGGCCCGAGGCCATCCTCGAGATCCATCGCGCGTACCTCGAAGCGGGTGCGGACATCCTCTGTACGAACACCTTCAACGCCAACCGGATCTCGCTGGCCGACTACGGGCTGAGCGGCCGCATGCGCGACATCAATCTCGCGGCCGCCCGCTGTGCCCGCCGGGCGGTGGAGGAAATCCGTGGCAGGGCCGGAAGCCCAGGGGTTGCAGCCCCTGGGCTTGGGGGACTACCTCGTTTCATTGCCGGCTCGATCGGTCCGACCAACCGCACCGCGTCGCTCTCGCCCGACGTCGACGATCCCGGCTTCCGCGCGGTCACGTTCGACGACCTCGTGGCGGCCTACGGCGAGCAGGTGGCAGCCCTGGTCGAGGGCGGCGTCGACATCCTCCTGGCAGAGACCGTCTTTGACACGCTCAACCTCAAAGCGTGCCTCTTCGCCATCGAAGATGTTTTTGAAAGGCACTCGGTGCGTTTGCCGGTGATGGTCTCGGTGACGATCACCGACCGTAGCGGCCGCACCCTTTCCGGCCAGACCCTGGAGGCCTTCTGGACCTCCATCGCCCACGCCGAATTGTTCAGCGTGGGGATCAATTGCGCGTTGGGGCCGGAGCTGATGCGGCCCTACGTGGAGGAGCTGTCGTCGCTTTGTCCTCTATGGACGAGCTGCCATCCCAACGCGGGCCTGCCCAACGAGTTCGGCGGCTACGACGAGACGCCCGAGCAGATGGCCCGGGTGCTGGGGGAGTTCGCCGCCGCCGGGTGGCTGAACATCGTGGGCGGGTGCTGCGGCACGACCCCGGCCCACATCCGGGCCATTGCCCAAGCCGTGTCCGACGTGCCGCCGCGGCGGCCGCCGCCTCCGGACCCGTTCAGCCGGCTCGCCGGCTTGGAGGCACTCGTTCTTCGCCCCGAGAACCCCTTCACGATGATCGGCGAGCGAACCAACGTGTCGGGCTCGCGGGCCTTTGCCCGGCTCGTGCGTGAGGAACGGCTCGAAGAGGCGGTGGCCGTGGCCCGGCAGCAAGTCGAAGGCGGGGCAAACGTCATCGACGTGAACCTCGACGACGCGATGCTGGACGGCGAAACCCTCATGCCCCGCTTCCTCAACCTCCTGGCCGCCGAGCCCGACGTGGCCCGCGTGCCCGTCATGATCGACAGCTCCAAGTGGTCGATCCTCGAAGCGGGCCTGAAGTGCGTGCAGGGGAAGCCGATCCTCAATTCGATCAGCCTCAAGGAGGGGGAAGATACGTTCCTGCGTCATGGCCGGTTCGCAAGACGCTGCGGCGCGGCCTGCGTGGTGATGATGTTCGACGAAGAGGGGCAGGCCGTCACCGCCGAGCGGAAAGTGGCCATCGCCCGGCGGGCATACCGTTTGCTGACCGAGAAGGCCCACATGAAGCCGTCCGACATCATCTTCGACCCGAACATCCTCACTGTGGGCACGGGGATCGAAGAACACAATCGCTACGCCCTGGCGTTCCTCGAAGCCACGCGGCAGATCAAGGGGCTCTTTCCCGAGGTCAAGGTCTCCGGCGGCGTGAGCAACATCTCGTTCGCGTTCCGCACCGCCGAGCCGGTCCGCCGGGCCATGCACTCGGCCTTCCTCTACCACGCGATCCGCGCGGGGCTCGACATGGCGATCGTCAACGCCGGGCAGCTCGACGTGTACGAAGACATCCCCCCCGAGCTGCTTGAGCGCGTCGAAGACGTCCTGCTCGACCGCCGCCCCGATGCCACCGAACGGCTGACCGCGCTGGCCGCGTCGCTCGGCGGCCAGCCGGAGCAGGCGGCGAAGGCCACGCTCGCCTGGCGCGAAGGGCCGGTCGAAGAGCGCTTGCGGCACGCCCTGGTGGAAGGGATCGTCGACTGCATCGAAAGCGACGTGGAAGAGGCCCGGGCCCGGTATCCCAGTTGCCTGGCGATTATCGAGGGCCCGCTCATGGCCGGGATGCAGGTCGTGGGCGATCTGTTCGGCTCCGGCAAGATGTTTCTGCCGCAGGTGGTCAAGAGCGCCCGGGTGATGAAGAAGGCGGTAGCCTACCTGTTGCCATTCATGGACCAGGCCCCTGTAGCACAGCCGCCCCCGGCTGTGTCTGCTGTAGCGCAGCCGCCCCCGGCTGTGCATGCGCCTGAGGAGCCGGCACAGCCGAGGGCGGCTGTGCCACATGCCGTACACACCCGCGGCACGATCGTCATGGCGACCGTAAAGGGCGATGTCCACGACATCGGCAAGAATATCGTCGGCATCGTGCTGGCCTGCAACGGCTACCAAGTGATCGACCTGGGGGTGATGGTCCCCTGCGAGAAGATCCTCCAGACCGCCGTCGATGAGCATGCCGAGCTGATCGGCCTGAGCGGCCTGATCACGCCGAGCCTGGAAGAAATGGTCCACGTGGCCCGGGAAATGGACCGCCGGGGACTCGACTTGCCGCTCCTGATCGGCGGGGCGACCACCAGCGCGAAGCACACCGCGGTGAAGATCGCCCCGGCGTACCGGCGCGTCACGGTTCACGTGGCCGACGCCTCGCGGAGCGTGGGCGTAGTCGAGCGGCTTCTCCAGCCCGAGTCGCGGCGGGCCTTCGACGCCCAGAACCGGGCCGAGCAGCAACGGCTCGTCGAGGCTTACCAGCGCCGGGCCCAGATCGAGTTGGCGCCCTACGCCGAGGCGGTCGCGCGGCGGTTTCCGACCGATTGGAGCGCGGTCGAGATCGCTTCGCCCGCCTTCCTGGGCGCCCGCGTGCTCGACGACTACCCGCTCGACGACCTGGCCCGGTACATCGACTGGTCCCCGTTCTTCATGGCCTGGGAGCTTCGGGGGAAATACCCCAGGATCTTCGACGACCCGAGCGTCGGGCCGCAGGCGCGGCAGCTCTACGATGATGCCCGGCGACTGCTCGATCGGATCATCCACGAGAAGCTGCTCCGTGCGCGGGGCGTGTACGGATTCTGGCCGGCGGCGTCGGTCGGGGACGACATCCTGGTCTTCTCTGATCGAGGCACGCGGCAGGATTCCAACCTCCCCTCTCCCGTTTGCGGGAGAGGGGCCGGGGGTGAGGGCGGCCGCGAACGATTCGAGTCTTCTCGTTCAACGCCGATGTCCCAGACCGCGTGCCCTCACCCTAACCCTCTCCCAGAGGGCGAGGGGACTTGTGGGGCAGGCCCCCAGTCCTCGCCTATTGCCCGCTTCCACACCCTGCGTCAGCAGTGGCACCGCAAAGGGCAGGAGCACTTCCTGGCCTTGGCCGATTTCATTGCCCCTTCGGAGACTGGCCGGGCCGACTACCTGGGGGCGTTTGCGGTCACGGCGGGCGCTGGTGCGGCGGGGGTCGTGGCGCGGTTCGAGGCGGAGCACGACGACTATAGCGCGATCATGGTCAAGGCCCTGGGTGACCGTCTGGCCGAGGCCTTTGCGGAGCGCCTGCACCAGCTTGCCCGCTCGGATTGGGGCTACGGCCGCGACGAGAAGTTGTGCGGCGAGGATCTTATTGCCGAGCGGTACCGCGGCATCCGCCCTGCCCCCGGCTACCCCGCCTGCCCGGACCACACGGAGAAGCGGACCCTGTTCCGCCTGCTCGATGCCGAGCGGCACACCGGCATCCGGTTGACCGAGACCCTGGCCATGGACCCGGCCGCCTCGGTGTGTGGCCTCTACTTCGCCCATCCGCAGGCCCGCTACTTCTCCGTGGACCGCCTCACCCGCGATCAGGTCGAGCACTACGCCCGCCGCAAGGGCTGGAAGCTCTCCGAGGCAGAGCGATGGCTGGCCCCGAACCTGGGGTACGAGCCATGAAAAGCGGTGAGTAGGAGGGGGAGTTGTTGCGTTTCTATGTCCAAGGGTAGTTGTCGGATGTGCATCGCAAGACGGCCGAAGGCATCGCGTTTCATCGTTCGGACAAGTGCCTGTCGGGAGCGCATCCTGCACGAGGCAAGCTGGTACGACTATCCGCATTACTACGACATCGCGTTTCGCGGTGAGACGCGGCAAGAGGCCGATTTCATCGAAGCGGCCTGCCGCAAGTATTGCCCCTTCCCGGTGCGCCGGCTTTTGGAACCGGCGTGCGGCAGCGGGCGGCTGATCGCGGAACTGGCGGCCAGGGGCTACCGTGCCGCCGGGTTCGACCTGAGCCGGCCCTCGCTCGATTACCTGCGGCGCCGGCTCAAGCGGCGGGGACTCCGGGCCACGACGTTCCAGGCCGACATGGCCGATTTCCGCCTCCCCCGGCCCGTCGATGCGGCCTACTCGACCTTCGACGGATTCCGCCACTTGCTCACCGAGGAAGCGGCCCGGCGCCACCTGGAGTGCGTGGCCGGGAGCTTGCGCCCGGGCGGCATCTACATCCTCGGCTTCCATCTCCTGCCTCCCGACGCTTCCGAGGACTGCATCGAGCGATGGACCGAGCGGCACGGCGGCACGCAGGTCACGGTCACGCTCCGCGTGGTGGCCACCGACCGCCGCCGCCGGGTGGAAACGCTTCGCGCGAGCCTTCTGGCGCGAACGGCCAAGAGAAAGGTGCGGTTGCGTCACACCTTCGGCTTCCGCATGTACACCGCCGCCCAGTTCCGCCGCCTGCTGGCCAAGGTTCCAGGGCTGGAGCTATGCGACGTCTACGATTTCTGGTATGAAATCGATCATCCTCTGAAGCTCACCAATGAGCTTTCCGATACGGTGTTCATTCTGAGAAAACGAATTGCCAAGTAGGTCAGGCTTCCCAGCCTGACGGCCGCGTAGGGCGGACCGAACGAAGTGAGGCCCGCCGAAATGCACGTATTCGCGCGGCGGGCGTCGCTGACGCTCCGTCCGCCCTACATCCTGACCTACAGGAGAAGGATCAGACCGATGAAACACAGCCGAGTAGGGCGGACCGAACGAAGTGAGGCCCGCCGAAATCGTCGTGTGGGCTTGGCGGGCGCCGTGGCGGCCGGGATCGACATCGCCCGCACGGCCCACGCCGCAGGGAGCGACACCATCCGCATCGGGTTCGTCGGCTGCGGCAACCGCGGCACCGGGGCGTGCCGCGAAGCGCTCAGCACCCAGGGGCCGGTGAAACTCGTTGCCATGGGCGACCTCTTTGGCGAGCGTCTCGCGAATAGCCTGAAGAATCTCGAGAAGTACGAAGAACTCCGCGAGCGGATCGACGTGCCCCGCGAGCGCCGGTTCGTGGGCTTCGACGCCTACCGCCAGGTGATCGCCTCCGGCGTGGACCTTGTTCTCTTGACCACGCCCCCGCACTTCCGGCCCGTGCAATACGCGGCGGCGGTCGAGGCCGGCAAGCACGTCTTCATGGAGAAACCGTGCTGCGTCGACGCCCCCGGCTACCGCCTCCTCCTCGCCGTGAACCAGCAGGCCCGCGAGAAGAGGCTTTCTGTGGTGGTGGGACTCCAACGCCGTCACCAGCGGAACTACCTGGAAGGCGTCCAGCGGATCCGCGACGGGGCGATCGGCCAGGTTCGCTTCATTCGCACCTATTTCAACATGGCCGGCGGCCGCGCCGGTGAGCTCAAGCCCGCCGGCATGAGCGAGATGGAATACCAGATCCGCCACTGGAGCATCTTCTGCTGGCTCTGCGGCGATCACCTGGTCGAGCAGGCGACCCATGAGATCGATGTGGCCAACTGGGTCATGAATGCCCACCCGGTGCGGGCCAACGGCATGGGCGGGCGCCAGGTCCGCTTCGGCCCCGGCAACGGCGACATCTGGGATCATCACGCCATCGAGTTCGAGTATGCCGAGGGGGCCCGGCATTTCTGCCAGGCACGCCAGCAGGCCGGCACATGGAACCACGTGTCCGACAACGTCCACGGCGCCAAGGGCTCGCTCACGTTGGGCGTCGGTGCGTGGGGCATGGGCACGGTCAATCCGCGCACCTTGCGTCAGAAAGGCTACCGCGGCGACAATCCGTACCAGCGGGAGCACAACGACCTCATGGCCAGCATCCACGGCACCGGCCCTTACGTGTTCGACGGCGAACACGGCGCCACCGGCAGTATGACGGCCGTGATGGGCCGCATGGCCACCTACAGCGGCCAAGTGGTCACGTGGGATGAAGCGGTGCGGTCCGAGCTACGGCTCG
>Ga0172371_10008587_pt1 | contig 14273 bp, 9 predicted proteins | sample Lak12m_FD_114543 | JGI IMG/M metagenome (GOLD analysis project Ga0172371, IMG submission 114543) | Freshwater microbial communities from Kabuno Bay, South-Kivu, Congo - kab_022012_12m | ecosystem: Environmental > Aquatic > Freshwater > Lake | place: Democratic Republic of the Congo: South-Kivu... | reverse complement strand
GACGGCAACATCTGCACGGACGATGCGTGCGACAAGCAGCAAGGCGGGTGCGTGTTCACGAACAACACCGCTGCCTGCGACGACGGCGACAAATGTACGACGGGCGACAAGTGCAAGGACGGAGGCTGCTCCGACGTGGTGTATCTGGACTGCGACGACAAGAATCCGTGTACTTCGGACACGTGCGTGCCTGCTGCCGGCTGTGTGAGCATCGCGAACCAGAACCTGTGCGACGACGGCAATCCGTGCACGGTGGACGACATATGCAAGGATGCCAAGTGCGGCGGCGGCGGGGCCAAGGTCTGCGACGACGGCAACCCCTGCACCACAGACTCCTGCGACCCCGGCAAGGGATGCGTGTTCTCGCCCCTTCCCGACAACTCCAAGTGCGACGACGGGAACGGTTGCTCCACGGGGGACAAGTGCACCGCGGGCGTCTGCAAGGGCACCGGGCCCGACTGCGACGACAAGAATCCGTGCACCGATGACAAGTGCGACAACCTTCAGGCCGGCTGCTACCACGTGCCGAATACCAAGGCGTGCGACGACAACGACGCATGCACCAGCGGCGACGTCTGCGGGGCCAGCAAGTGCAACCCGGGCAAGGCGATAAGCTGCGACGATACGAACCCTTGCACCAACGACTCCTGCGACAAGGTCAAGGGGTGCCTGCACGTCAACAACACGTACTTCTGCAACGACGGCAACCCGTGCACGATCAAGGACCAGTGCAAGGGCGGGGTCTGCATGGGCGGCGCACCCAAGTTGTGCGACGACGGCAACATCTGCACCAACGACTCCTGCGACCCGGCAGCCGGCTGCGTGACCAAGAACAACACATACTTCTGCAACGACGGCAACGTCTGCACCACCAAGGACCAGTGCAAGGACGGCGCCTGCACCGGGCAACCTGTGGTCTGCGACGACAAGAACGTCTGCACCGATGACGCGTGCACCCCGCTTCTCGGCTGCACGTACAAGCCCAACTCAGCCGACTGCGATGACGGCAACGTATGCACCGGCGGGGACTACTGCTCCAAGGCGACCTGCATGCCCGGCAAGCTCAGCTTGTGCAACGGCTGCAACGTGTCGAAAACGGCCGGCTGCAACGGATGCACCTGCGAGCAGTGCGTCTGCGCCATGGACGCTTTCTGCTGCGACGTGGCCTGGGACAGCGAGTGCGTCAACGAGTGCAAGAACACTTCCTGCCCCCAGACCTGCCAGATGAACGGCTGCAATGAGCTGCCCCAGAAGGGATGCGGAGCATGCGGGTGCGAGGCTTGCGTGTGCAAGATGGATCCATATTGCTGCAACAACCTGTGGGACTCCTTGTGCGTCGACGAGTGCAAGGAGTGCGGCTCTGCATGCGGCGCGCCGGGCGGCGCAGGATGCCAAGCCTCGGTGAAGGGCGAGAAGGGCTGCGCCGGTTGCGCTTGCGAAAAGGCCGTCTGCGACATGGACGCATACTGCTGCAACACCGCATGGGACGGCTTGTGCGTGCAGGAGTGCAAGAACGTGGGCATGGCTCACTGCCACAACAGCGGCGGCCAGGGGTGCATCGCTCACGAGACCAAGACGTGCGGCAGCTGCTCATGCCAGAAGTGCGTCTGCGACATGGACTCCTACTGCTGCACCGTCAAGTGGGACGACATCTGCGTGAAGGAATGCGCCGACGACTGCGGCGCTACGTGCAAGTAGGCAGCCTTCCTAGGATTGGATTCTCGCGATCCGGCGGAAGCCGGAACATTCAACGACTTCGAGCGGTTGACCCGACCGGCGGATGACCTCGTCGAGGAGGAGGTTCATGCCGAGCGTATCGGAGGAAATGTGGCCTGCGATGACCACGTTGAGGTGGTTCTTCCTGGCCTCGTCGCGATGCTCCTCGGTCATGTGCATGCCGACGACGGTGCTGACTCCCGATGAAGCCATGGACTGGAAGACCTGCTTGTTTCCGGACGTCCCGCCGGTCATCTCGAGCACGACTTTGCCTGCGCGGCGGTCCTTGTTGCCAAGGATGATCCTGGGTCCTGCGTTGTTGCGCACCGCTTCCTGGTACTCGGGGATCTCCATGAGCAGGTCCAACAGGTCCTGGAGCAGATAGGGCTCCCGGGTCTTGAACAGGTTCTCAAGGAAGCCGGAGACCATGTTGTCGGCAGGAGTGTGAGTGCACACAAGCGGGATGCCGAGCAGCCTGGCAGCATCCGGGGCACGGTTGTGATTGGTGGGCATCATCCTTCGCTCGACTTCTTTTATGCGGCTGTCCATGAGGTCTTCCGCGACCGCTATGGGCACGCCGGCTGCCATCAGCATGTCCGACTGCATTCCCATCACACCGGCAAGCGCTGCCAGTGCCCGCCCGGACGGATGGTGTGCCATCACCAGATCGATGCCTGCACCCTTCTGATTAAGTCGGTCGCACACAGCGATCTCCCCGGCATCGACATCGATTCCGACCAGCAGTTTCTTGACCTCCTCCTCCCCGCTCCCTGCCAGGATTCTCGAATCGGAGTAGGGGTTCGCAAGAGTCTCGACGTCGAAGTAGCGCTTGTCCTTTTCGGACAACGAGTCGAATCTCTTCTTCCTGCTCGCCAGCTCCTTGTCGATGGCCTGTCGCCCCCTGGGGTCGTTGTCCATCCCCGCCTGCACAACCGAACGATAGAACTCCGACAGCTTCATGTGGGAACCTCCTTTCAATCCTCCACCAGCTTCTTGAGAGTATGAAGGATATTCAGCGCTTCAAGAGGGGTCGTCGCGTCGAGGGAGAGATTCTTCACCCGGTGGACGAGTTCGTCCTCGCCGGGTGGGGCGCTCTGCCTGGCCTTGGTGAGGTCGAACAGGGTGGGCTGGTCGTCCTGGGGGCCCTTCCGACGCCGCACCGGTTTGGGACGTTCGATGGAAATGTCGCCGGTGCCCTCCTCCAGCGATGCGAGAATCTCCTTGGCGCGGTCTATGACGGGGCGCGGGACCCCGGCAAGCCGAGCGACCTGCACGCCGTACGAGCGATTCGTCGCCCCCTCGACGAGCCGGTGCAGGAAGAGAATCTCATCGTTGAACTCCTTGACCGCGATCGAGAAGTTGCGCGTCCGCTTCTTGTACTTCGTGAGCTGAGTCAGCTCGTGGTAGTGCGTGGCGAACAGGGTACGCGCACACAGGAAGTCGTGCAGGTACTCGGCCATGGACCACGCTATCGACAGCCCGTCATACGTCGAAGTCCCCCGGCCCACCTCGTCCAGGATTACCAGGCTCTTCCTCGTCGCCTTCTTCAGTATCTCAGCGGCCTCCTTCATCTCGACCATGAATGTCGAGAGCCCACGGGACAGCGAATCAGTGGCCCCCACCCTCGTGAAGATCCGGTCCACGAGGCCAATCGTTGCTTCCCTGGCCGGGACGAAGCTTCCCATCTGGGCCATGATGGCGGTCAGAGCCACCTGGCGCATCACCGTGGACTTGCCGGCCATGTTCGGCCCAGTGATGATCAAGAGCTGCTGCTTCTCTCCGTCCAGGAACACGTCGTTGGGTACGAACTTCCCTGACTGCATCATGGCTTCGACGACCGGGTGCCGGTTGTCCTTCAGGTCGATGGTCGTGGAATAGTCGAGCCTGGGCCGGCAGTACCCTCTCGTGTGGGCCAGCGCAGCAAAGGAAAGAAGCACGTCGAGCGTCGCCACTGCCGACGCAGCATCGAGGATCTCCTGGCGGTGGGCTGCCACTTCGTCCAGCAGAGCGAGGAACAGCTCCTCCTCGAGCGCATTTGCCCGTTCCTGGGCCGTCAGCACCTTCTCCTCGTACTCCTTCAACTCCTGGGTGAAGAAGCGCTCGGCATTGACCAGTGTCTGCTTGCGGATGAATTGCGGCGGGACCAGGTGCAGGTTGGCCTTCGTGATTTCGATGTAGTAACCGAAGACCTTGTTGTACCTGACTTTCAGGGACGGAATCCCCGCTGCCCTCTTCTGCTCCTCTTCGTACTTGAGCAGCCACTCCTTGCCGCCTCGGGTGAGTTCGAGCAGGCGGGCAAGCTCCTGGTCGAACTCGGCAACGAAGATCCCGCCTTCCTTTGCCGTGAGGGGCGGAGAATCCCGCATCGCACGCAGCGTTCTGTCGAGCGGCTCCGGGGCCGGGCGCAGGGCTGCCGAAAGACGGGTGAGCTCGAAGGATGAACACCCGGAAAGCAACCCCCGCAACGACTCGAGCATCGCGGTCGAACGGGCAAGAGACAGCAGCTCACGGGGGGACGCGGTTCGAGTCACGACCCGGGTCGCAAGGCGCTCCATGTCGTGAAGCCCCTTGAGCGCCTCCTGGATCTGCGTGCGAAGCATGCTCTTCTCGACCAGCTCCTGGACCGTGTCCAGCCGGCGCTCGATGGCGTCTTTGTCTACGAGGGGCCAGGAGAGCCACTTGCGCAGCATCCGGGCTCCCATTGCAGTCGAGGTCTTGTCCATCAGGCCCAGCAGCGATCCCCGCCGGCTTCCCTGGGAAAGCGTTCTCACCAACTCCAGGTCCGCCACCGCTGTCTCGTCGAGCACCAGGAAGTTCTTGATCTCGTAGACTACCAGCGGCTCCAACTGCAAGTCGCCGGTTCTCTGGAGTGTGCGCAGGTACGCGACGAGCGCCCCCGCGGAAGCGAGCACTTCGACGGGCAGCGTTCCGGGGTCTGCCAGCTTTCCGAGCGCTTCCCGGCATCGGGTCGGCTCGAACAGGGAATCGTCGGCAGCATGGACCGACGCGGCCGGCAGCAGCGCGGATAGCTTCTCCATCTTCGACTCGAGACGCTGGGGGTAGATGATCTCCCGCGGCTCCAGCCGGGACAGCTCGATGCGAAGCTGGGCGAAGTCATCGACCCGGGATGCACGGAATTCCCCTGTGGAGGCATCGAGACACGCAAACCCGACGCCATCCAGCCCCTGGACCACACAACCGAGGTAGTTGTTCGTCGCTGCATCGAGCGCGTCTATGTCCAGGATGACTCCGGGAGACACCACCCGCACGATCTCACGCCTGACTATGCCCTTGGCAAGAGCCGGGTCCTCCATCTGCTCGCAGATGGCAACCTTCTTGCCGGCCTGGAGCAGCTTGGCGACGTAGGGCTTGAGCGCATGATAGGGAACGCCGCACATCGGCACCGGGTTGTCCGACCCCTTGTCCCTCGACGTGAGAGCGACCTCCATGATGGGCGCGGCCTCCAGCGCATCCTCGTAGAAGATCTCGTAGAAATCCCCCATCCTGAACAGCAGCAACGCATCCGGCACCTGGGTCTTGGCCTCCAGGTATTGCCGCATCGCTGGTGTGACCGTTCGCTCTTTGCCTTCGTTTTCCGTCATGTCTGGGAGGGCGTCACTCGTTCTCGTTCCAGAACTGCACTTCCACAAGCTCTGAGCTGAGCAGGAACGTGGACTTGAGGTCAATGGGCTCCGTCTTGCGCAAGTCCCCTCTGGCGACGGCAAACCACCAGCGGCGCCCCTCGTCTGCCTTCCGGATCCACTGTGCGGGGGGGTCAGGGTCGCCAGCCTGCCATCCAACCGTGACATATTGGTAGTTGGTCTCGCCCGTGGTGGGGCGGCTTCCCAGAGCGCACCATCCCGGGTAGGTGTCCTGGTTGGCGGGACACTTTATGGCCCACTTCTTGTTGCCCTCGGTGATGTCCTGAGGGTAGAAGTCCGAGTCAGTGAAGGACGCGGGTGCCGCCGACGTATCAACATACTGCCCGTAGGAGGCGAAGTAGGACTCCTGCTTCATCTTGATGTCGCTCAGGAAGGTGATCGCCTCGGTGGTGCGCGCCTTGCTCACGTACTTCTGGTAGCCCACCGTTGCCACCACGGTCAAGATGGCGAGCACCACCACCGTCACCATCAGCTCGACAAGGGTGAATCCGTTCCGTCCGGCAAATCGTCTCATTCTTCCCCTCCCGTTTGCGGGGCAAGACTCGATCCGGTTCGATTATACAACGGGTCGAGGGCATCCTCCACCCAATTTTCGCATTTCGATTTTCGGTTTTCGATTTGGCCCCGGGCCATCGAGGGGATTTCTCGTGTTGTGCGGAGAGCCAGGGCGCGTTATACTGTCTCCGGCGTGGTCGAGGGGAGACGATGGTGCTGGCAAGCGGCGTGAGATTGATTTCGATGTTGCCGGACGTGCCTTGGGGGCTGTTCGGCGGGGTCGGGTCGGGTGAGGTCATACTCATTCTGGTGGTGCTTCTCCTGGTGTTCGGGCCGAAGCAGCTTCCGGACTTGGCGAAGTCGATCGGAAACGCGCTGCGAGGCGTGCGAAAGGCTTCGGACGACATCAAGGAAGAGCTGGGCATGGTTTCGGAGATAGCCAAGCCGGCCGCCAGACCCCCGGCGCGTCACTTCAAGCCAGTGGCCGGTTCGACAGGTCCTGAGAGTGAGACGGCAGCGACAAGTGTGACACGTGCGGCTGAGCCTGCCGGCCCGACAGATCCGTCGGAACCGGCAAGCCCGGCGAGTCCGGCAAGCTCGGCAAGTCCAGCGGAACCCCCGCGTCCGACCGGAGCGGCGAGTCCGGCAGGAACAACAAGTGCGGCAGAACCAACCGGGGCCGCGGTTCCGAATTCCGAATTCCAAATTCCGACCTCCCCCCCCCCGCCGCCCGAGGAAGACTAGCCACAGATGGCCCGAAGCAACCCCGATACCGACACGGTCGCAACGTTCTGGGAACACCTGGCGGAGCTGAGGACGCGGATTCTGGTCAGTGTCGGTGCGCTCCTCGTGGGTTTCATAGCGTCCTGGTCTTACAGAGAGGAGATTTTCGCTTTGTTGACGCGGCCGGTGCGGGAGGGGCTGTCCGCACACGGGATCCATAGGTTGACCGCTATCGAGACCGTCGAGGCGATGGTCGTCTACCTCAAGATGTCTGTGGCATCCGGGATAGTGCTTGCTGTGCCGGTCATGTTGTACCAGCTTTGGGCGTTCGTGAAGCCGGGTCTGATGCCCCGCGAGAGGCGGCCGATGCGTCGGGTGGCCATACTGGCCGTGTTCATGTTCGCCGTGGGTCTCGTGTTCTGCTACCGGATTGTCCTTCCCATGGTGATAGACTTCCTGACTGCCTTTACCCTTGGCAGCGGCGGGGTGGACTTCCAGGTCACGATGAAGAGCGCGTACTCGACGGCGATAGCGTTCCTGGTCGGATTCGGGACAATCTTCGAGCTTCCGCTGGTCATGGTGCTTCTGGCCGCAACACCGCTTTTCGACTCAAAGAAGTACATGAGATGGACCAGGTACTTCATGGTCCTGTCGTTCGTGATCGGCGCGCTGTTGACGCCCCCCGACGTGGTGTCGCAGATCCTGATGGCAGTCCCGATGGTCGGTCTCTATTTCGTCGGGATAGGCCTCACCATCATGATGGAGCGCAGGAGAGAGAAAGGGGGCGGAGTCGAGAAAGGATTCGATTGGCAGCTTGTGGGTGCGGCGGGCGTCCTGGTTGGGTTGCTGGTGGTGCTTTGCTGGCCTGTGCAGCGGCCGATCACGGCCTATCTGCCATGGGGTGCCCGCGCGGTCGCCGCCGCCGGGACGTCGGGCAAGGGCGTGGCTCCCTGCACCCTGGACCTCGGCATCTCTCTCGGTTCACCTGTGTGCGCGGTCTACCCGGAAGGGCGCCTCGTGCTTGGACATGCCGGGCAAAGCACGGGCCAGTGCTTCGACGGCCGCCTTGCCGGCTTGGAACTCGCATGTGTCGAAGCGGACGGCTGGATTGCCGCAGGCAATCAACTGCTTCTTGCACGCTTCGTTTCCAACTGGAAGCAGGGAATCGAGGACTCGGACCCGCTCAAACCCGCGGAAGGAGCACGCTTTCGAGTCTTCTTCAGCCTTGACGCTACGACCAGGGAGCACCGTTCCTACGTGCAGGTCTCCGGAGTCGAAGACGGCGCTCCCCACCTGGAAGTCAGCATGGTCTTCCCGGACCCGGCGGACGCCCTCCATTTCAGCCAAGCGCTCGAAGAGAAGATGCCGGTCAAGTCCGGCGACGGAGCGTCTCTCGCTTCCGAAGACCCCGTAGCCGCCGCAGTCGAGGAGTTGGCAGCCGCAGTCGAGAGCCTCGCACCCTTCGGGCAGACGTCCGAAGCCCGGCAGGTTCTTGCTCACGTCGAGGCCGCAAGAAAGCTCCTGGCTACCCGCCAGGAGCCTGCACCGCCGCTGGCCGCGTGTTCGTCCATCCAGTGCGCCTGGACCGAAATCTCTCCCCTCCTCCCTGAACCGACCGCAATCGAGCAAAAAAGCCGGTCCCTGAATCTCACGATCCCCGTCGAAAACACGGACCAACTCGACGCGCTGGGCCAAACCCTCAGCCGCGCTGCAATTCCCGAGTAGGGTTGGGACCGTTCCGGCACGGAACGGTCCCTTGCCAAGCACCCGGTTTTGCTGTACAAGCTGTTCTCTGTTGGACGTCGTTCGAGAACGCGTCCCAGGGGGAGAAGAGGAGGATGGCGTTATGAAGAACCTGGCACTGCATGCGGCGCTTCTTGTCGGCATGACGCTTGCATTCATCATGTTCGCTTCGCCTGCGACCGCGCAGGTGAAGATCGGCGTCGTGGATCTCCAGATGGCCATCGCATCCACGAAGGAAGGCAAGGCCGCCAAGGAGAAGCTCGAGAAGATGGCCAAGAAGAAGCAGGAAGAGCTGGACAAGAAGGTGGAGACCATAAAGAAGCTGGAAGAGGAGATGAAGAAGCAGATGCCCCTCATGAGCGATGCTGGAAAGCAGGAGATGCTGGAGAAGTACCGCAAGCAGGGGCTCGAGCTGCAGCGGCTCTACATGGACAACCAGACGGCCCTGGCCAAGGAGAAGGGGGATCTGCTGGAGCCGATTCTCAAGAAGATGGGGGCAGTGGTTCAGGACATAGCGCTGTCGAACGGGTACACGCTGATAGTGGACAGGTCGGACGGGGCGGTCCTGTACTATGATCCCGCCACGGACCTGACCACGGAAGTGATCAAGAGATACAACAACGCCAAATGAGCTGTGGCCGCTGCGCACCGATTGTCGTCCTGCTCGTGGTAGTCGGGATGTTCCCGGCCTGCCCTGGTCCTGAGGTGCAGCCGCCGGCCGAGCGTGCTGCGCTGAGTCTTTCGTCGCCTTCATCCACGACACAGGCGCGACCGCCCGTATCGGGGCCTGCGTTCATGGAATTCGACAAGCTGGCCGAGGGGCTTCCGGAGCCATCACGGCCCATGCTTCCAACACTGGTCACGCCTGACCTCCCGGGAAAACCGCTTTTCTATCCGGAGTCCGAGCCCAACAATGCCATCGATCAGGCCACGGAAATTACCCTTCCCTGCACTGTTTCGGGCCATTTCCACCCCTTGCCCGACTCGCCCGACGGCGATCATGACTGGTTCGCGTTCAGCGTCGAGAGAGACCACCCGGCCCTGCTCGAACTCGATGTATCGGGAGTCAAGGGCGTCAATCTCGGGTTGGAGCTTTATCACGAGACGCTGAAGGAACGCCCCCTGCTGCTGGCCGTGGACAACGCACCCGTCGGCAAAGGCGAAACCGTCCCCAACTTTCGCCTGATGAACGGCAGGTACTGGCTTCACCTCCTGCAGACCGGGAAGAAGCCGGGTTGGAACGTGCTCCAACCGTACCTGGCTTCACTGACGATTGGCGATGCCCCTTCCGGGGAAACGGAACCCAACGACTCCGAGCGGTACGCCTTGCCGCTCGTCCTGCCGGCAAGAATCGACGGGGTGGTCAACAAGTCCGAGGACAGCGACTGGTTTTCCGTGGATCTGCTGAAGCTGTCGTCTTTCTCCAAGCTTTCCGTGTCGCTTCTGCCACCCATGGGCGCCACGCTCCGGCTGGGGCTGTTCACACAGGCTCGGCAGGAAGTTCTATCAGTCACAGCGCTGGAAGGCCGGAGAGTGACGATACCCAACATAGCGGTGGTCGAAGACGCGACCACGTACTTCATCGAAGTGCTTTCACTGCCGGATTCACCGGCCGGAGGCAGCTACACTCTTGAAGCCGCGGCCGAGCCGCTGCCCGAGAGAGTGGAGTTGGAGCCCAACGATCACCCCGACGCGGCGCTGCGCCTTCTGTGGGAAGTGCCGCTCACCGGCTGGCTTGCCGTGGAGGGCGATGCCGACTGGTTCGAGCTAAGGCCGCTGCCAGAGCTGGAAGCGGGAACAGGATCTGATCGCGGCCCGGTAGCAATGCAGCTTACACTTTCGTCGGTCCCGGGTGCAGACCTCGTGCTGGAGGTCTTCGACGTCAGCGAAGAGACCCTGCTTGCTCGCCTGGATGCCGGGGGAAAGGGAGAAGGGGAAGAGGCACCCAACCTGGCAATGCCGACGGGGACCGTCTACATCAAGGTCTCCGCGTCAAAGGGATACAACTCCGGTTCGCCTTACGCGCTCGAAGCCCGTCTTGCCGCAGTCGTCGGCATGGAGGTCGAACCCAACAACAGCATCGAGACCGCTACCGTCCTGGCGCCAGGGTCGGAGCCGGTCGGCGGTTACATCGTCCCGTCGGCCGACAGGGACTGCTTCCGCTTCTTGCCGGTTCCGCCCGTGCTTCGAGTCGTTCCTCCCCAGGAGGGAGTTCTCATGGTTTCGGGCTACGCGAGTGACGGGACTTTGGTGTTTCAGGAGAAGGCGCACGGAGATCGCAGCGTAGCTCCCCCGGTACCGCAGACCTCCGCCCTTTGCATGGAAGCGGCCTCCGGTTCGCCGCTGCCTCGCGGCGCCTACTCGCTCTCCTTCCAACCGGAGTAGGTCAGCGATGCGCCCCTCGAACCTTCTCTTCGAACCACGAACCACGAACATGGAGGCAGGAGAGCCATGAATAGAGCATTCGTCCAGCAGATCGAGTCAGCGTTCAAGACGGGCAAGCCCTTTGCCTTGATCACGGTGGTATCGAGCGCCGGGTCCGCGCCGCAGGTTCCCGGCGCGAGCATGCTCGTCTTTCCCGACGGGTCGATCCAGGGCACGGTCGGGGGCGGGGCAGTGGAGCACCACCTCATGGGGCTTGCACGCACGGCACTTTCACAGGGTGCAAGCCAGCTCGTCCAGGTTGATCTGGGCAAGGACCTGGGAATGTTGTGCGGCGGCCGAATGACTGCGTTCATCGAGCCGCTCAACGTTCGCCCCGGGGTGGTGGTTTTCGGGGCCGGGCACGTGGCCCGCGCTCTCGCCCCTGTCCTCTTGCGCCTCGATTTCCCCGTCACGGTGGTCGACGACCGCCCCGAATGGGCCACGCCGACAGCGTTTCCTACCGAGACACGAGTTGTGTGCCAGGGCATCCCCGAATTCGGGGCAGGCAGCCAAGGCGAGCTTGAAAACCTGTCCAACGTCTACATATTGGTCATGACCCGGGCGCACGCGTTTGACTATGATGCGCTCAGGATGTTCGTGGGACGGGAAGTGGGCTATCTGGGGATCATGGCAAGCAGGAGCAAAGCTCAGGAATTCAGGCAGAGGCTGGTCGCGGACGGTGTCGCACAGGAACGAATCGACCGCGTTCACATGCCTGTCGGGTTCCCCATCCGCTCCTCCACACCCGAAGAGATCGCCATCACCATCGCTGCCGAGCTGCTCCAGGTACGCAACGGGACCAGATGACGCTATGAGACACGGGGACTCGTGGTCACCCATGGGCGGTTATAGAGGTTCTCTATGGGACCGGTTCAGGTTCTCGTTCCGGCAGCTTCCCAGAGTGGTCAGGATTCTGATCTGGACCCAGGGAATTCTCTACCTGGCTCTGCTGATGCTCGGGGATTCGGCCGAGACCCGCTTTGTCCACACGTGGCTGGCGTACAAGCCCTCGGACGCCCTGTCGGGTCGGGTTTGGACCCTGCTGACCAGTGTTCCCTTTCATTTCGCAAACGAGCCGATGTCGGTCCTGTTCGACATTGCCATACTCTGGACTCTGGGCGGCATGTTCGCCCACCGATGGTCGCAGACGCACTTCCTGTTCTTCTATCTGGCCGGGGGTGTGGGCGGCGGCGTGCTCCACTTCCTGCTCTACCTGCTGTTCCCGGAGCAGCTATCCTTCGCTGTTCTGGGAGCCTCGGGAGCTTCGTTTGCGCTGTTTGCAGCGTTCTGGCTGATTTTCGGCGAATCAGCGGTTTCCGTGTTCGGGTCCAGCCCGTTCAAGGGCAAGTACCTGTTCTTCGCTCTCTTCGGGCTGGAAGCGCTGTTCTTCTTTACGGGGACCAACACTCACTTCCCGGCCGAAGTCGGCGGGGTCGTGATCGGGTGGTTCCTGGTGACCGGAAGGTGGCGGCCGGCAAAGGCGGCAGCTTACTTCTCCAGTCTGACACTTGGCTGGAAGCGCCATCGCCAGGAGCAGCTCAAGCGGCGCTTCCGGGTCCTACATTAAAATGATAGGCTCACGCCAAGGGGCGGGGTTGATTTCGTGGCTACCGGTATCTTCGTGACCGGTCAGGATTGAAGCGCTGGCCGTAGACGCCGAAGCTCGATCCGTCCTGGCCGAAGCTGGTCCAGAGCACGATGAACGAGCCGTCCGGCCAGCCTGAGATTCGCGGGTGCCACTGGTCTTTGGATGTGTACTTGTTGACCACGATCTCACCGCCGTCCTTGGTGGCATCCTTGAGGAAGACGCGGGTGACGACCGACCAGCCGTCTCCGTCCTGGCCGTAGCTTCTCCACGTTGCGGCAAACCGCCCGTCCGGGAAGGGCGCTATCATGGGGTGGTCCTGGCAGTCCTTGAAGAAGGTGTTCGCCTGGAATTCGAGTCCGCTCTTGCTTCCATCCGGTGCGAAGATCTGCCCGAAGACGCCGCCCAGCCCTCCGTCCTGCTTCTCGCTCTGCCACAGGAACACGAAGCCTCCGTCGGGGAATGATGCCACGCGCTGGTCCGACTGGAAGTTCACCCAGGTCGTGTTGGCCTGGAATTCGGGGCCGACTCTCTGGTCAAAAGCGTCGAACATCTGGCCGAACACACCCTCGATGTCGCCGTCCTGGTTCATGCTGGTCCAGGCGCCGACGAAGCTTCCGTCGGGGAATACGCCCAGGGAGGACTCGAACTGGCCGCCAGGCGTCCAGGTGTTGAGTTGCGTCTCGGCTCCCCCGATGTCGCTCTTGTCGAAACGCCGCATGAACACGCCGTCCTCGCTGGAATCCTGCCCGGCGCTGGTCCACGTAGTCAGCAGGTCGCCGTAGAGCGCACATGCCGCGTAGGGCCGGTTGACGAGGTTGCTTTCGTACGCATTGACCTTGAACGCGTCAGCCGCCGGGGAGCCGTCGGGCAGATACCGCCGAGCCATGATTCCCTTTCCTGACGCCACCCACGCAATGGCGAAGGTCCCGTCCTGGAAAGCGCAAGCCGACGGCTGCAATTCTTCGAACGTCACCACCGGGCCGGGCGAGAACTCGGCGGATGCCGGCCAGCCGTCTGCTCCATATACCCGGGCACGCACTGCCACCGACCCGTCCATGTGGCTCTCCGTCCAGACGGGCACGAACCCGCCCCCAGGAAGCGCTGCCACGGAGCCCGCCGTCTGGGCGCCCGCTGTGACCTCGTTCACCTGGAACTCGACGATCTGGCACTCCTTGCAGCCGTCCCACGACACCAGGTTCCCGTCATCGCACTCCTCCCCGACATCCAGCAAAGCCCCGTCGCAGTTCCCGTCAGCCCCGCACACCGCCCCAGGGCAGTCCGGGACATCGGGAGGAAGGTCCGCGAAGTCGCCGTCCAGTCCGTCCAACTCGTTGACGACGTCGGGGGCTTGCTCCTCGGCCTCGCTCAGCTCCGGATCGGCCGAATCCGGGTTGACCCAGCCTTCATCGAGACCCTCGTCGCCAGGATCCTCCTGAGCGTCGATCTGCGCATCCGACAGACCATCCAACAGGCCATCCGACAGACCATCCGACAGACCATCGTGCATGTCTTCCCAGTCTGGGCCGCCTTCCTTCATGCTTTGGTCCTGCGCTTCATGCATCTCCGGGATCTCGGTCCCCGCGTCCTGCTCTTCCCGATTCCCGTCGTCGGTAGTGTCGGGTCCGTCCGACCCGGCGTCCCCAACGCTGCCAGGATCGGGAGATCCGTCTGCGTCTGCCGATGCTTCCCGACTCTCGGGAACAGACGTCTCTCGCGCGAAGCCTTCCGCACTGTCGGACGCTCCGTCGGCGAGGTCGCCCTCAGCGCGCCCCGTCCGAGAGGAACATCCAGCGAAGAACAGAAGTGGGAGCAGAATGGCAGCGAGGGGAACCGGGATTCTCATCCAAATCCTGAGGTCACCCGGGAGACGTCCCGGGGTTCGCCAAAAAGAATGCTACTCAGCAGCCGGTGCGGGCGCAACT
>Ga0172371_10008586_pt1 | contig 14273 bp, 18 predicted proteins | sample Lak12m_FD_114543 | JGI IMG/M metagenome (GOLD analysis project Ga0172371, IMG submission 114543) | Freshwater microbial communities from Kabuno Bay, South-Kivu, Congo - kab_022012_12m | ecosystem: Environmental > Aquatic > Freshwater > Lake | place: Democratic Republic of the Congo: South-Kivu... | reverse complement strand
TTATCCTCAAGGTAAATTTACCGTTAATGCTTCGGCTTATACGGCTGCGGCTGACGAATGTGGAAAAAGTGATGGGATCACAGCGAGTGGTTTGAAGGTTCAAGAAAAAAGAACCATTGCTTGCCCACCTCAATTTCCATTGGGAACAAAAATGAAGATCGATGGAATGGGAACTTATACCTGTGAAGATCGTGGGGGTGCGATCAAGGGTAATCACATTGATATTTATGTAGAAACTAAAGTTGAAGCTTTTGCTTTCGGACGAAGAAATCTGACAGCAGAAATTGTTCAATAAAAAAGCAAAAACACCCAATATGGGTGTTTTTGTTTTGTGCCCGGGGCGAGACTCGAACTCGCACGGTATTGCTACCGAGGGATTTTAAGTCCCTTGTGTCTACCAATTCCACCACCTGGGCAGATAATATTCATTTGTGAGGTCCGAAGCGGACTTGAACCGCTGTAAAAGGTTTTGCAGACCTTTGCCTAACCGCTCGGCCATCGGACCATATTAGAATAATACTACAAAAGCTAGTTTATCAAAAATATTCATCCTGGTCAATTTAATTTATTTGCCAAAGTTAAATATTGGGTATAGGCTATTTTTAGAAGGATTTTTGAAAATTGTAACTTAAAAAATTAAACAATTAAACAATGTGAGGAGGTTTTTATGGTTTTTATAAAATTGTTTTTAGCCTGGTTATGGAGTTTTCCTTTTACTCCACTTGTCGTAGCTCTTGATGGGGGTGGTGATTTTTCTTTTAAAAAAATGAAGGAGACTAGGCGGTATAATTATGAGGTTAATAAAGCCCACATTACAGGAGACTGGAAATGGCTGAATAAAAATTACGGGACACCATTGCCGACCGAGGATAAATAATCATCCGGAAAGTTAAATTTAAAAAGCGTTTGGTTTTTGCCAAGCGCTTTTATTTTTTTTCTGATTTTATTTTTTCCAGAACTTTTGGAATGCGTTTGAAATCTTTGATCAGGACCTCGCGCATCGAACCATTGTAAAGCGCGGCGGCGGGATGATAAAGTGTATAAAATATTTGTTTGCCAATCTCGGGAATTTCACGGCGGAGTGCCTTGCCATGAATTTCAGAAATTTTTTGATTGGGCAAAAATAATTCCATGCTGTGTTTGCCGAGAGTGACAATCAATTTTGGCTGGATGCATTTTATTTGCTCGAGAAGCCAAGGATAGCAAATATTTTTTTCTTCGGGCAATGGATCGCGGTTTTCCGGCGGACGACATTTGAGAGTGTTAGCGATATAAATATCCTCGCGTTTGAGTTTTATCGTTCCCAGCATTTCATCTAAAAATTTTCCAGCCGCGCCAACAAACGGCACACCCAGCTCGTCTTCTTTTTTACCGGGCGCTTCGCCGATGAAAAGAATTTCGGCTTGAGCACTGCCGGCGCCTGGGACAACGCGAGAACAGCCCTTTCTGAGGGAACATTTTTTGCATTCTGACATTGCTTTATGCAATGCATTAAGTTGATCTTGCTTGGACATAAAGCTGAAATTTTCAATAATCAATTTACAATTTTCATTCAATTTTTAAATTTTCAATGTTTGAATTTTTAAAATTATTTATTGATAATTGATTGTAAATTGAACATTGATAAGTATTGAAAATTATTTTAGTTTGTGTATTCTAATTAATTGAAAAGGTTCTTTTGTTTTGGTTGTATCCCAAAGCGCAAAAGTTGGGGGATAAATTTCTCCGCCAGTCGTGCCGGGATTGAGCAAGGTTACTCCCACCCCTCTTTGTCTCCCCTCAGGCAGGGGAGAATTTACTATCCAAGGCTTGTGGGTATGGCCGTAGAAAACAAAATCATATTTTCCGGTGCGGGCCAAACTTTTGGCGATGTCGGGATAATGCACAAAAGCAATCCTCCAACCCCTCCCAGCCTCCCCTTCGGCAGGGGAGGAGCTTTTATTTTCCACAATTGCTTCGCCAAAATCTTTGTATAAAAAAGTATTTTTGTAAACCACTTTTTCGTCTGAATCCGAAACACGTTTCTTTGTGCTTCCTGTCCAAAGATTGGTTACGTCATCATAATCCGCGTTGCCGAAGGTATAATAAATCTTGCCGGAAAAATTATCATTCATCAGATCCAAAACTTCTTTGGAAGCCAAATCCCCGCAACAAACAATCGCCTCGACATTTTCCCGCGCGCAAAAATCCAAAACTTTTTTCAAGTTCACTTCATTATTATGAATGTCGGATATGATGGCGATTTTCATCTTTATTTCAATTAAAATATTCCGAGGCTTTCCATATATGTACGTATCCAAAATATCGAAAGAATAATAATCGGTCCAAGAATAAGAAGGATTATTCCAATGAAAAAACCCGAAAGAAAAAACTTGTTTTTGTTTTTTATTATAAAATTTTCTTTAACATCTTTTTTCAAAAGATAAATTATCGAAAATATAGAAATCAAGATTGTAATCCAAAGGAGGGGGAAAACAATAACATTTATAAATGAAAATAAAAGAAATCCAACAAAAAAAACCAAATTTATTTCCCTCCCTGTTGATTTTAGTTTTAGGGTAAGTATTCCAGCTATAAAAAATATTGTCAGGAAATAACAAATGAACAAAAAAAAGATTATCGCCATGAAGGCGCCCAGTGCATTTTGTGGATAAAAAGTTTCTTGGATTAAAATTATAAAAGAACAGAAGAATAAAATAGAGCTAAGGATAATTTCCCAGGTTCCAAAATGCTTAATAGAGTTAATTTTTTTTGTGTTCATATTTTTTGATTATTTTATTAATAAGGATTAAAAAAATTAAAGCTGGAACCAGAGTGAAACTTAGAAAGCGAAAAATAATGACAATGGTAATTGAGATTGCACCGAAAACTGAACCAGTGAGGAAGCCAAACTCATAAAAGTTAGAATATCGGCAAAAAGAATAGAAAATAAAAAAAGTTGTAAGATAAAAAATCACTCGAATTATTCGGTCAAATTTTTTAAAATCTTTTTTACTTTTCTTTACCATAATGGTTTCCAGGGGCAGGCTGTTTTCATTGCTAATATTATAGCATCACTGATGACTGGGAGGGAGAGGTAATGACGCTCATTGTTTTTGGTGATGCTTACTCCGAAAATTTCAATTGAACGAAGAAGTGATGAATAAAGTCTTTGGTCCTTTGACCATTTGGCACCAGCGATGGAGAAGCCGGTAGCAGTGCTACCAAGTCCAAAAATTATTGGTCCTGCATCTGAATCAGCACTGAAGAAAACATTCTTTGGATATTCTTTAAATCCGGCAATTCCAGGAATAGAAAAAAGCATATTTTTACTAAATCTTTCAAATTGAATTTTAGCGTATTCTTCATTAATTAGGGGAAGGAAAAAACTATTCCAACCGAGATGTGATCCGCGAAAGGTTTGAAGAGGTTTTCCTGTTAGAGTATCTATTTGAAAAGGCAAAAGTCCAGATTTTTGGTCTTCAAGTTTTTTTGATTCTACTATCCATTCATCTATAACACGGTCATAATTTTTTGGAAGAGTTAGATTTGAAATCTTAAGAGAGGCAACAGAAACAGTATTGTCAGGTGGATAGTTTTCAAAAGGATAGGTTTCCACATGATGGTGTGGGTATTTTTCCATTCGTCTTTCGATTGCGTCGCTTATTTTTTGATGCAGGTCTTTAAACTTCCCGTCGTTATTTAGAAGTGCATAAGCTCCAAGCATTAAATTTAAATGACCATAGTATCCAATATGACCGGTATCTTTTACTAAAACATTTTCCGCTAAAGGATTCTCTCCCCAAGCAATTTCATCGAAGTTGCGAATTTTTTCTCCCAAGCAAACATTGATCCAATTTTCTATAATCCGACTTGATTCAATGGCGGTTTCTGGTTTAGACATGGCAACATTAGTCAGGGCATAAGCGGCCATGGAATAAGAAACTAATTCCCATTCCCCAGCTTGTTGAGCGGGAAGATTTTTAAAAATTTCCGCTTCTTGATTGGAAGATAATTGCCTAACAATAAAGTTTTTTCTCAATTCTATATCTTTAGTAGAGTTAGTATCATTTCCAAGAAAAATAATTAAGAAAAAATAGCCAATTAAAAAAGCGGTTAGATAAATAAAAATATTAAGGATTATTTTTTTTAGCATTATTTACGAAAACTTTTTAAAATTTCAAGATCTTCCTGGACTCGTTTATGTTCGGTTTCGAGAATCATATCGATATTATTTTTTTCGGCAAAGGCGACGATTTTTTGAATGCTTTCTAATTTTATTTTTCCGCTGTCCAGATGAGCGTGGCGGTCTTTTTTTGAACCGAGTTCTGTTTCACTATTGTTCAAGTGGAAAAGTTTTATATTTTCCAAACCCAATTCTTCATCAATCCTTTGCAAAGTTTTTTCAAAATCATTCCAGTCATATCCTGAAGCGAAAGAGTGTTGGGTATCCAAACAAATTCCGGCGATGGATTTATTTTTTACAGCTTTAATAATTTTTCCCAGTTCTTGCAAATCATCACCAATGATGGCTCCGGCGCCGGCGCTATTTTCCAAAAGCAATTTTGTTTCACCAGAATATCCTTCCAAAGTTTTTTGCAGCATCTCGACGGTTTTGGCAAAAGCTTCTTTCTCTCCCAAATCTTTGGCGGTGCCCAAATGCGTCATCACATATTTCGCTCCGATTAAACTAGCTCGTTCCAATTCATCGCGCACAACGCTGACTGATCCATAGCGGATGCGATTGTTTCCTGAAGCGAAGTTGATATAGTAAGGCGTGTGAACGTAAAAATCGCGTATCGCATAACGCGTAACGTTAAGCGTAAATTTTTTGATTACTTCTTCGGTGAGTTCTGGGGCTTTTCCGCCCTGAGGCGAGCGGGTGAAAATTTGCATACATTCGCAGCCTAAATCAGCCGCTCTTTTTGGGGCTTCAAAAATCCCTCCGGCGATTGACACATGGCATCCAATATGCATATAATGTTTAGATATTGATTTATAGTTTCAATATATCACACAGTAAATTAAAAATAAAATAACAATATATAGGAAGGGGAGATTATGCTAAAAATTGATGAAGATGGTTTTTCTGTGATTAAAGAGCGGCAGTGCCCTTGCGAAGTGACATTGGGAGGGGAAACCATCTCAACGGAAAGATGCTTCCACTTTAGTAGTATCTACCAGAAAAATCGAGATAATTGCGCTAAAAAAAATTGTCCACATCGAGTGTGTTTAGCTTGTATTCTGCAAGGAGTTTTGGACGCAGATTCTTTTGTGGATACTGATTTGGGAAAAGGGCTTTGTCATTGGCATTCAACTAATGGTCTCGAAGCGAGACGCAGTCGGGATTTTAAGCGCGTGATTAATTTTCGCGAAGAGAAGATTTCTCCAGTCGAGAAAGAGGAAGCTCGCTTAATCAAAAATAAAGCCATGCAGAAGGCGCGCTTGCTTCAAGCCGAGAAAGCGATTACGGACGTGGGACCGGACGTCAAAAAAATTGCCCTCAAGGTTGGATGCTCAGGTAGCATGGCTCAGCAGTATTTGAATTTTTCTCATTTAGATAACAAGGTAAAGGAAGCTGTGCGTCAAGAAAAAATAAGCTTCTATCATGCATTACGACTTAAGGTTTTAACTCACAAGCAACAACGAGAAATGCTGCTGGAAATCTTAAAAAAGGGATTTCTGGAAACACAAAGCAAAATCTTAGTCATGCGGGAGAAACGGAAAAAAGAAGAAAACCAAAAGAAGAAAACAAAAAGTTTGGCAGAAATCTTTGCGAAAAAAAAGCAGGCGACCCAAGAGTTTAGCCGAGCAATTATTTTTGCTAACAAAAAACAAGGATACACCTACGAAGAAATTGGCGCTTACCACGGCGGGAGAAGTGATCCCTGGGTTTCCAGTCATGCTGATTTAGCAAAAATTAAGGATGAGAAATTTTTTGAATTGTATCACAAAAGAAAGATCACTTTTGGCGAATTGAGAAAAATTTCTCGTACATCAGATCAAGAAAGGGAGTTAAAAGCTATTTTGGCTAATAAGAAAAGTAAAAAAACTTAAAAGAATTCAACCGGAGTGCAGTGCACCCCGGTTTTTTTATAAAATTGGATTAATCCAGCACTAACAATGGTCATGAAAAATATCATGGTTTAATTTTAATATAGAGAAGGGATTTTTTTGAAAGTTTTTCTTATGTTAGTGCTGGACAAGAAGCTAAAAATTTGCTATACTATATAGGTAAGAGCGATTTGCCTTACTAATTTAACGGGTGAAGCCCGTTTTTTTTATTTCTACCTTTATTAGTGCTATTAATTGGACAAATAATGATACATTGGTAGTCAGCGATATTCATTTAGGAACAAAAGATGCTAAAACCGAAAAGTTTTATGCTTTTTTGGGTTTGCTTTTGGATAATCCGCCCAAAAGACTAATTATCGCCGGAGATTTATTTGAAATGTGGAGTACGAACTATAAAAATATTGGGGAAACTGAATATCGGGTGATTCGAAAAATTATTGAACTTTCACAAAATGGAGTTAAAGTTGTCTATGTTCCGGGGAATCATGACCGTGCATTTAAGGCTTTTAAAAAAATTACTTTGGGGGAAATAAAGTTGCGTGATGAATATATTATTCACAATGACCATAAAAAATATTTAGTTATTCACGGAGATGAATTTGATTTTTTTACGCGCAATCATATCATTCTTTCAATTATGTTAGATCAGCTGTATATTCTTTTGGTGAAAATGGGATCTTGGATGAAAAAATTGTTTAATATAAATATTTCAGTGGCAGCAAAGAAAAATTCTAAAAATTATCAAAAAATTGTGAAAAGAATTAGGAATGCGGCAATTCTCTATGCAAAATCAAGAGAAGTTGACGGAATTATTATTGGACATACCCATTGGCCAGAAGTGACAGAAGACAAACGAGGAATTGTTTATGCTAATTCAGGAGATTGGCTGGATCTTTGCACTTATGTCGTAGTGGGGGAAAAAATTAAAGTAGAGTATTTCTAATTTTTTGTTGGGAAGTGGGAATCTTAAGCTAAAATAAAAAGCCGGCTTCAAATAGCTGGTTTTTTTGTGGTATAATATAAGTATTAAAATAAAACTAAAAAAATGCAAAAATCAAAAATAGTTCTAAGTATTACACTGGCGGTTTTATTCCTGTCCGGTGTTTCTTTTTATTATGTCGGTGCACAGGAAAAAAATTGGGAAGGGGGAAAAGTTGCGGCTGAAAATAAATCATTCATCGATCAGATGAAAAAAATGCAGGAAAAGATTAACGGTATGACAGAGCTTGTGGGGGATGTGGAAGAATATTGTAACAGTATGGGATGTTGGAAAAATGATAATGGAGGGCAAGATATGAATTATGAAGGGAAGCAAGGCAAGTGGAGCAGTGATAATTTTGCTCAGATTGTAGATTTTGACGATGGGCAGGGGAATATCTGGAAAAATGATAACTTTGGGCAAGTTTTAACTTATAATAGTAGCTTAAAAGAAGAATGGATTAGTGATAACTTTGGACAAGACACGGTATATAATGATGGGAAAGGCAATGTGTGGAAAAGTGATAATTTTGGGCAAATTTTAACATATGTAGGGACTCAAGGTAAATGGAAAAGTGATAATTTTGGGCAAGATTTGAAATATAGCGATGGGTCAAAAGAATGGAATCAGGGTAACTTTGGACAAGGCGTAAATTATCGAGATAATAATGGCAATGTCTGGGATGAAAATGATCTTAATAATGAAAATTAATTTTTAAATTAAAATAAAAATGGAAATTAATAATAATATACCTAATATTCCAGAAAATATTCCAGAAAAAAATCCAGTTACTAATTTAGAAAATAATCCCAATTTAAATTCAATGGATAATGACGGGAAAAATAAAAAGCTTTTAATTTTAATTCCCATTATCTTTTTAATTGTTATCGGACTTATTATTTTTGGATTTTTTTATTTTTCAAATTCAAAGAATAGTTCTGGGGAAGCTGGGGGTGCAAACTTGCTCGGTAAAATTGGTTCTTTGGGAGAAAATTCCTCACCTTGTGACAACGAATATGATAAATTATTATCAGCTAATAAGCTAGATGAGACTTTGTGTGGGCAAGGATCTATTAGGGCGGGGGAATTTAAAGATGCCGAGATTAAAAAATCTAAAACTAACATTGTTTTGATTTTTGATTCTTCTGGTAGTATGGCAGCTAAAATTGATGGAAAATCCAAAATAGATATTGCTAAAAATGCTACTAATAAATTTGTAGAAAAAATAAAAGCATCAGGCGCAAATTTTAGTATGATTATTTATGGACATAAGGGCAGCAATAATGCGAAGGATAAACCAGCTTCTTGCGCAGGAATTGATGAGGCATATTGGTTAGATGTTATTAAACCAGATATTATAAAGGCTAAATTTAATGGTGCAAATCCGACTGGTTGGACTCCAATTGCCAGTGCTCTAGAAAAAGCAAAAAGTATTTTACTTACGAAGACTTCCAAAGATGATAAGAATATTATCTTATTAGTCAGCGATGGTGAGGAAACTTGCAATGGTGATCCAATCGCAGTAACTAAGGGGATAAAAAACGCAAATTTTAATATTAAAGTTAATGTGATTGGTTTTGATGTAGGAGGCACAACAGAGGATCAATTACGAAAAATTGCTGAGGCTGGAGATGGGCAATATTCTTCAGTGAAAAATGAGAAAGATTTCGAAGTTATTTTTCAACAGCAAGAAAATATGGTTAACAAGATGGATTTTGCGGTCGGAAGAGGAGTGGAACAGCTCTATGATATTTCCTCTGCAGTTTTGAAATACAATCAATGCGTAACGATGCTAAACTTAGAAGAAGCTAGTTTTATGTTGAACGTAGAAGAAAAAATTTCTGCTAGTTGCAAAGTTTCGGCTGAAGAAAAATATTTCAAGCGGTACGATGAAATGAAAAATAATTTCAAAGCGACCCTTGAAAGTGAAAAAAAAGCTTTTAATGCTGCGTCAGGAATTAAATAGTAAGCTAATAATAAATTTAAATAAAGTTATGGTAGATTTAATACAAAAATTTAGTAGCGAGAGTAAGGGGAAGAAAATTATTTTAGTCGCAAGCCTAGTAGCCTTTGTTGGAATGTTTTTGCCATGGGTAAATGTTAAATATTATTTTTTTGCGGATATTTCTTATACCTCCAATGGTTGGAATGGGGTGGGGACTTTAACTGGATTAGCATCATTAGCAATAATTATTTTTTGGGTATTATCGACACTTGAAGTAAAGATTCCAAGCGAAGTAAAGGAGGAAGTAGTAGAAAAGGCCGCTTCTATTTTAATGATTTTTGGTTCTGGTTATGCTTTTTTAAATTTAATTTTTAATGACATTAATTTAGTTGGATTTGGTCTTTATATTACTCTTTTCGCTAGTGGAGTAGTAGTTTATAGTGCTTTCAAAAATATTAAAAAAACAACTGTTATTGGAGATAAGAAAAATGAAAATATTATAAAAGAGGAAGAAGCTAAAAAATAAGACAAAAAATTGGACAAAGAGCTAAAAATCTGCTATAATAGTAGGGTAATATTGAAAACGGGTGATTTTTCCCGTTTTTTTATTTTTTAAATAAAATATATGGGTTTGGAAACAAAAAAAGGCGGATTCGAGGGAAGGGGAGAACAATCTTCAGAGCAAATTGAGGTCAAGCAGCTCAATAAGCTATCAGAACAGTTGCAATTAAATGAACAATCCGATTTAAGAGAAACGGGGAAAGAAAGCGAGAAGGAAAAAAAACTTAAAAAAGCAATGAAAGCAATAACTGCCGGAGCAGTAGCTTTGGCAATTACCATTCTTTCTTCAATGGGCCCAAATGAGGCCTATGCTGGAGGGGTTAATACAGGAGAATTGTCTGGATTTAAACCGAGGGAATATACTACTAGTCAAAGTGTTGAAATTAAACATCAAAACGGTGGAAAAACATTGGGTGGTGGAGCGGATAGATCCTCTATTAATCAGCGAAATAATGGTAATTTGGAAAAAGGTAATCCCAATATATCTATAAATGGAAAAGCAGGAAAAATTATTTTTGAAGATGAGAAAACAACTGTTTATGGTGATGAAAATACAAAATATCAAAAAGATTCCAGGGGGAACACTGCAGTAAGTGGTGGAGTTGTAATTGAAAGATAATATAAATAAAATTTTATGAACAAAAAAGAACAATTAAAAAAAATAGTTTTTGATTCATCTATCCTGGAAGATGAAAAAGTTTTATGGGAAAAATTTATTGAAGCTTCCAAGGAAGAGGATGTTATTTCTATCCTAGAATTTTTAGAAGATAATCCAAAAGGAATTGATTTTTTGACTGAGAACTTGCAAGAAAAAATCAAAGCTTTGAGTAAAAAAGATTATTTTGAAAAATCTCAGGATTTTGCCAAAATTGTAGAAAAAGAAAAAGAGTATTTAAAGGAGGGTAAATAATTTTTTATTAAAAAATATGAACAAAGAAAAAAGCGTAGATATTTCTGAGATGATTGGAGAAATGGAAAATCCCATGACTAAAAAATCAAAAAAATTGGAAGGAGATATGCAACGATTGAAAGCAATGAGGGAAACACAGAAAGGTCTGACCGAAGAAAGAGGGAAGGTATTTGCGCAATCTCAAGAAGCGGAAAAGAAGGGAGATTCAAGAGCTGGAGAAATAAAGAAAAAAGGAAATGAGATTGTTGGTTTAGCTCAGCAAAGAGAAGAGGAAATGGGAAAGTTATGGCAAGAGATAAAAGATAATCTTCCAACGAAAGAAGAAATAAGGCAAGCAGAAGAGGAGGCGAAAAAAGCCAAAGAAGCTATTAGTAAAAACGAAAAATTATACGCTGATGCGAAAAGAAATAAAAGCCCAAGTGAAGAACATTTTAAAAGAAGATACGAAATGTCTGTGAAGGGAGCGGAAGAAAAGCAACGTATCTACGAAACATTTAAAGAAGCTGATCAGCTCTATGGAAAAGTTGAAAAACAAAATCAAGAAAAATAATAAAAATTTTTAAAATTAAAAAAATGAATAAAAAAATAGCAATTGAATTGGCGGTGGGGATAATTCTTATTATCGCAGTAATTGTAGGTGGATTTGTGTGGTTAAATAGTAAGAATGAAAGCAGAACTCAAATTCAAGCGGAAGGGATAAAATTAAAAAGTAATGGAAGCGAGATTGATATTAAAAGTGGAATAACTCCTGAGTCAAGTATTGAGAAACAAACACAAATCCAAACTGATGCAAATAAAGACAGGGGGATAAGTATTGATGATAACTCCTCAACTATTAAAAATGATCAAGGAAGTATTAGCGTTACTGATGATACTATTGATATAAAAAATTCTGCAGGAAGCGTGAGTATTGATGAAAATGATAATGTGAAGATAAAAGGAGGGACCGCTCCAAGCGTTAAAATTGGTGATGATGGTATATCAGTTAAAGGTCCTTTGGGCGGAAGTGCCTCGATTGGAGATGATGGAATAAATGTTAGCAGTCCAATTGGAGGAGGAGTTAGTATAGGAGATGATGGACTTCAGGTTCAAGCTCCTTAATTAAAGAGGATTTCAAGAATAGTTAAATTTAAAAAATTAAAAATAAATTAATGAACAAAAAAACAGTTATTATTATCATAGGAGTTTTGATTGTCGCTGGGGTAGTTGGTTATTTAGTTTGGCAAAAAAATCAAGAGGACAAAGCAATTATTCAAATTGAAGGAGTTGGGAAAATGAAAATCACAGAAGACAGCTTTGATGCCAAGGGGCCAAATGGAGGAAGTATTCAGATTAATGAAGGTGGAGTTAAAATTACTCCTCCAAAAAATTAAAAGTCAAAAAACAGAGGTTTAACCCTCTGTTTTTTTATTGGTATCAAATGTTTTAGGCTTAAAATTTTTATTCAATCATCCAGCCATTTATTGTTTCAACTATTTTGCCTTTAACTTCAAATCCAGAAGCGAGACGATGGCCACCACCACCAAATTGAGCGGCAATCGCAGAAACATCCACGCCTTTATATTCTTCACTTCTTAGGCTTCCTTTAATGACTCCATCTGCTCTTTCATAAAGAATGAGGGAGAATTTTGTGTTGGGAACGGTATTAAGAATAGAAGCTAATTGAGAGATATCTTCAGTATTCGCTCCACACTCCTCAATATCTTTTTGCGTTAAAGCGGAAACAATCATTCCATTTGTTAGATTGACCTTGGCTTTTTCAAAAGTGCGACCCCAGAGTTTTAAAGTGCAAATATTTTTACTATCAAAAAGAAGGGTAACAATTTTCTGCAAGTGAGCGCCTCTTTTTACCAACTCAGAAGAAAGTTCCATGACTTTAGCGCTAGTGTTTGCGTGTTGAAATTTTCCCGTATCATAAAGAATTCCAGTTAAAATAAAATCTGCTATTTTAGTCGTGATGTTAATTTTATTAAAAATAAAAAAATCATAAACAATTTCACACACCGAAGAATAATTTGCATCAATAATTTCGATATCGCTTTTAGTTTTAATATCCGGATGATGATCAAGAATAGCAACGACTTGTTCGTCGGTAAAGTTATCCCGCACTAAATGAAAGCCACGGTCCGCGCTGTCGCACGCAATGATTAGTTTATAGTCCGAAAAATTTATTTCTTCTGGAGTTAAAAAAATCTCAGATCCACCAATAGCATCTAAATATTCCGGCATTCGATCAAAGCAGCCAATGGAAACTTTTTTCCCAAGGCTCGAAATGTATTCTTGCATCGCCAGCACGGAACCAACTGTGTCTCCGTCTGGACGAGTGTGGGCCCACAGTAAAATACGGTTAGAGTTTTTAATGACGTAGTTTAAAGTATTGAATTCTTGAGAGAAATTTTTGAGCATAAGAGTGATAAAAATAATCTTAAAATTTATTTTTTAACCGGGCGTTCGATGTTTGAGTGCCAAATTTGGGAATGGTCCTTAGTTAAAAAATAGTATCATAAAAATAATTTTAAATTAATTTTTAATTAAAGACCGACTAATTTGATTTTTTAGAAATTGGGAATTGTCTCCGAATTAAAAACTAATTTGAAATTATTTTTATTTAGAGTTGGTAAGGAGTTGGTAATTGGAACATTTTAAAATGCGATTTTTGAAGTCGCATTTATTTTTACCCTGTAGAATAAATTTTTCTGAAAGAAAAATTATTTTGCGAAGCAAAATTATTCAACAGGGTGAATTTGTTTGAGTAGTTTTTCCACTTCATCAGCTTTGATTTCCGTGGTATCCAACCGAAATTCAATTTTTGGCAAGGGTTTCATAAAGAGTTGTTTATTGAGAGCGCCTTGCAAAGTATAAATCTCGTTGGTGAGGGCCTTTAATGCATAGGCCGTTTCTTTTTCTGGGAAAATACTAACAAACACTCGAGTATAGCGAAGATCGGGGGTGGTGTCAACTTTGGCGATCGTGATGAAAACTCCCGCCTTCAAAGAGAGTTCGCGGGGAATTATTTCGCCTAAATTGCGCTGAACCAGCGCGTTAATTTTTTCGATTCGATTTGGCATAAAATATATTTTCCATTTATCATTTCACATTTTTCATTTATTCAACCATTTGATTATTTTTTATTTAAATTTCCAATGTAAAATATTTTAAATGAAAAATAAATGTAAAATGAAAAATGGAAAAATGAAAAATTCTAAAGTGTTGGTTTTTTAACTTCTTCTTTGTAAGAAAGTAAAATGTCACCTTCTTTAATTTTTGTTTCACCATCAAAAGTGATTCCACATTCCTTGCCTTCGGTTACTTCATCCACATTCACTTTATTTTCTTGCAGGTTTCCCATTTTTCCTTTGCCGATAATCGTTTCATTTCTTTCTACTTCGATTAAGGATTTAGCGGAAATTTTCCCTGAGATTACTTTGCCACCAACGATCATATCTTTCTTCCCAGTCTTGAACAGCGCTAATACTTTCAATTTTCCAAAGTCGATTCGTTCGATAACTGGGGGAAGCATGGCAATCAAGCGATTTTTAATATCATCTACCAACTCATAAATTATTTTATAACTTTTCACCTCAACATTATTCATTTCTGCCATTCTTTTTGCCACGGCGGTTGCATCCAGATTAAATCCATAAACAATCGCCTTAGAAGTTTGCGCGAGTCTGATATCTGATTCTGTTATATTTCCTACGCCAACACTAATGTAGTTCACCGCTACTTCTTCAGATTTTATTTCTCCCAAAATTTGTTGAATGGCTTCCAGAGAACCTTGAACGTCAGATTTTAAAATAATATTTAATTTTTTGATTTTTTCA
>Ga0172371_10008585_pt1 | contig 14275 bp, 15 predicted proteins | sample Lak12m_FD_114543 | JGI IMG/M metagenome (GOLD analysis project Ga0172371, IMG submission 114543) | Freshwater microbial communities from Kabuno Bay, South-Kivu, Congo - kab_022012_12m | ecosystem: Environmental > Aquatic > Freshwater > Lake | place: Democratic Republic of the Congo: South-Kivu... | reverse complement strand
GGCGTGGATCTGCGGCGATTTGCTGTGCGCGACGGGATTGCCGATGACGGCGTATCGGTCCGGCATGGTGGAGAATCACTCTCCGAGCAGTTTGTCACCCGGCGCGAAGGTCCAGGTGCGGGTGATGACGAGTATGTCCGTGTCGCGGCTGATATTGGCGGGGAAGCCGGCGTAGGGCGAGGCCATCTTCACGATGCGCTCGGCGGCGCGATCGAGAATCTGGTGTCCAGAGGAACGCTGCACTTCGACCGATTCCAGGCTGCCGTCCACCTTGATGGCGACGCTGAGCACCAGGCTGCCATAGATCCGGCCGCGCGCGTTGTCCGGATAATTCAGGTTGCCGATGCGCTCGACCTTGAGGCGCCAGTCCTCGACGTATTGCGCAAATCGGTATTCCTGCGCGCGCGAGCCTACGAATTTCTTTCGTGGCCGCTGACTGTATTCCTCGAGCCGGCGGGAAATCTGCGCCTCCATGCTGGCGATCGCGAGCGCCTTGGTGGCGAGGTCCTGTCCCGAGACCTGGGGCTGCGGCGCCTCCGCCGCGGACGCCGTTTTGGGCTGCGCCGTGGCAGCCACGCTTTTCGCCGCCTGCAACTGGGTCATCATCTTCAGCTGTTGCGCCTCCAGCTCCTGCACCCGGCGCGCGGCGCGTTTTGCATCGGCGCCGGACTCGGCCTCCTTCAGCACAGGCAGCGGAGTCTTGGCGCGGCGATTGTCGTCGGTATTGCCGCCCCCGTCGAGGTTGGCCTGGGCGAGCACGTCGGCCTTGGCCGGTTTCGCGCGGGTCTTGCTGTTGACCAGCACCACTTCCAGCGGCTGGGAGAGAACCTTGTCGAGGAGGATGTCGGGCAGTTTGAAATGGACCGACAGCGCCAGCGCGTGCAGCACGATGGACAAGCCCAGTGCGAGCGTGAAACTGCGTGACGACGGATCCATGCCTGCCATGAACTCAGGCCAGCGCAGGCGCATCGAGTCAAGTGAATAAGCGCTCAGCAATCAGACCTCAAAATCACGTAAAATCAAGTTATTTTATGCTTTTCAAGAGAATTTAGCTTAACTTTCGGCCGGTCCCCCGTACCGTGCTTTGACCGAGTTATCCAGCAGGTCTATCCCCTCGATGTCGAGCAGCACCCGAGTGCCGATTTCCAGTTCGGGCAGCGAGGGCACGCGCACATACAGCGGAATTCCTTCGAACTTGACCAGATTATCGCGCAACACCTGCGCCTTCGACAGCGTTACCTGTTCCTGCAACAGCCAGCGCAGGCACCAGTAATGCTCCATTTTCCCCTGGAATTGGTTGTAGGCGGTGTAGGCCAGCTCGAACTCGCGCATCGCGGCGAGCAGATCTGCGGAGTTCTTTCCGAACGGCGGCGCTGCGCCCGACAGGCAGGCGATCAGTTGCCATTGGTTCAGCAAATCGATGTAGCGGCGCAGCGGCGAACTCGCCCAAACGTAATGCGACACGCCCAGCCCCTGGTGCGCAGAGGCCACTGTGGTCATGCGCACCTTGCCGTTGGATTGCGCGCGATAGATGGCGGGCACGCCGCGGTCGGCGAGCAGCCTGCCCCAGTTGTTGTTGGCGCTGATCATCATTTCCGACACCAACTTGTCCAGTGGCGCGCCGCGCCTGCGCTCGACGATGCTGACGCGCTCGTTCTCGACGTAGATGTTGTAGTCGATGCGGTCCTGGTGCTCTGCCGGTTTGCCGCGCGCGGCCTCCAGTTCGAGCGCGAGCCGCCACAGGAAGAACAGCTCGGCCTCGAACGGCAGTGCGCCGCGTTCTTCCCCGGCGAGGAAGGCGGCATCCAACGCCTCCACCTGATGATGACGCAGATTGGCGGCGATCTTCACGCGTTCGACGCGGGTTTCCTGCCCTTCCACCAGGTACGACAAGGGATTGATGTCCAGGTACAGCGACACCGCCGGGCATTCCCGACCCTCGGCGAGGGTGTAGCGCCCGATCACTTTCGGCGGCAGCATGGTGATCTTCTGGCCCGGAATATAGGCGGTGGACAGGCGCGCGCGCGCCATCTTGTCCAGCGCGGATCCGGGTGCGAAACCCAGTGCCGGGGCGGCAATGTGAATGCCGACGCGATAGCGTCCATTGGCCAGCCGCGTCAGGGAAAAGGCATCGTCGATTTCCGTGGTGCTCGCGTCGTCCAGACTGAACGCCGCAACCGCGGCGAGCGGCAACTCGGGTGGCTCATCCGCGGCCATGTTCTCGAAGCCCCCGCTTTCGCGGGGAAAGAATTCGAATAGAAACGCCCCTAGATGGTAGTCGTGGCTGGAGGGCAGCGCGCCGGCGCGCTCAAGGAGCTTCGCCGGCGACAGGCCGCTCGCCTCGCAGGCGAGTTCGAGGGCCTTGGTTTCGATGCGATTGCGCTCGGGCTGGTACAACAACTGCGGCACCATGGCGCGCAGTGCTTCAGGCAGCTTGCCGCGCTGCAACTCGTCCGCCCATGCCCGGACCTGCTGCTCCTGCACCCGCCTTTTCTCCACTCCGGCGAGCGCTGCCTTGAGCGTGTCGGCGGGTGCGGCGCGAAAGCGGCCTTTGCCTTTGCGGTAGAAGTACATCGGCGCCGATTGCAGCTTGATCAGGATAGCCGCGGCCTCGAGCGCATCGGGGGCATGGCCGCAATATTCGCGCGCCAGTTCGGCGAAACCGAATTCCGCTTCGCCGCAGCATTGCCACAGGAAATCGGTATCGATCCCCGCGGCGAGCGCTTCGGCCCGGCCCAAGATTTTGGCCAGCGGCGGCGCCTCGAAGCGCAGCAGCACGCTCGCCGCCTTGATCTTGGTCCGCTTGCCATGCGGGGCCTCGACCTGCAGCGACGCATCGCTTTCGGCGAGCACGGTGCCGACCTTGAATGAGCCGGTCTCTTCGTACAGCACGTTCATGGGATCAGGGTCGCAGACATGAGATTTGTCGCGCGCGCCTGCCGCGCCTGCAACGCAGGCAATGGCGGGCGTCCGGGGCGACGCAAAGGAGCGAAATTATACGCCAGAGCGGCCGCGCTTCCCTACCTCAATGAGCTGGTGCATGCGCTTCGCGCGGCCGAAGCTGACGCGGCGGCGGCCACGCGGGTACACTGGGCGCTGTTCAAGCGGATAAACCGGTTTGCGCCGAGGCGAAAGGCACGCGAGCCCCCGGGGGGGAATGAATCTCATGACAACAGTCGATGTGACCATCACCGAGGTCGGCCCGCGCGACGGGTTGCAGAACACCAAGCGCTTCATGCCGACCGCGGCGAAAAAAGCCTGGATCAGCGCCGAGGCCGCTGCCGGCGTGCACGCGATCGAGGTCTGTTCCTTCGTGCCGGCCAAGCTCATACCGCAGTTCGTCGATGCCGGAGAAGTGCTCGCGCACGCCAATGCCACCCCCGGCATCACGCCGGTGGTGCTGGTACCCAACCTCAGGGGCTGCGAGCGCGCCCTCGCCGCCGGCGCCCGCCGCATCACCGCGCCCATCTCCGTTTCCGAGGCGCACAGCATGAGCAACGTGCGCAAGACCACGGCGCAGGCGATCGAGGAGTTTGCCCGCATGGTCGACTTGGTCAGGTCGCAGGCAACAGGCCGGCGAGCGCAACTCGTGGGCGCCTGTTCGACCGCCTTCGGCTGCTCGCTGCAGGGCGCGGTGGCGGAAGACGACGTGGTGCGCGTTGCGCTGGCGTTGCGCGAGGCCGGTGCGGATGCCATCAGTCTCGCCGACACCGTGGGCTACGCCAACCCCGAGCAGGTGAAGCGCGTGTTTCGCAAAGTGCGCGCGGCCGTCGGCGAGGGCTTCAGCATCGAGGCCCACTTCCACGATACCCGCGGCCTCGGACTTGCCAACGCGCTCGCCGCCTGCGAGGTGGGCGTGCGCCATTTCGACAGTACCCTGGGCGGCTTGGGGGGCTGTCCCTGGGCGCCCGGTGCATCGGGCAATGTGGTCACCGAAGACCTGGTGTTCATGTTCGAGTCCATGGGCCTGAAAACAGGCATCGACATCGGCCGGCTGATCGGGGTGCGCCAGACGGCGTTCGCGGCCCTCCCCGACGCCGAACTCTATGGCCATATTTCCAAGGCCGGTCTGCCCAAGGGTTATCAGCCTCGGTCGTGCGCGGCGTAAATCGTTCCGAACCCCGGGGGTCTGAGGGGAACCACTCCGAGCCTGAGCTCAGGCTCAGGCCAGCCCGGCGAATTCCAGAATCAGCGGGATATGCTCGGGAAAGCTTTTCAAACTGTGGTCGCCGCCTTCGATCACGACCTGTCGCGCGCCCTGGTATTTCTCGACTGCCTGGCGATAGTCGAGCACCTCGTCCCCGGTTTCCGTCAGCAACAGGTAGCGCGCAGCGCGGACCGTCGGCAGGTAAAGCCGTTCCCACTGGCGCAAATGCTCTTCGGTGAGTTCGTATTGCCGGCGGGTATATAGGTTGTGCTGCACGCCAAGATAGCCGCGCAAGTCCTGGTGCGGGTACACCGCCGGATTGATCAGAACGGCGCGAACATCGTGGCGCTCGGCGAGATAGGTGGCGTAGAAGCCGCCGAGCGAGCTGCCGATGAGGGTGAGGGCAGCGCGCGGGTGTTTCGCCATTTCGGTCTCGACCGCGGCAATGGCGCGCTGGGGCAGGTGCGGCAGCGCCGGGCAGCAGTATTCGCCGCCCATGCCGCGCGCCTCCAGATGGCATTTGAGCACCTGGGCCTTGTGCGAGCCGGGCGAGCTGTTGAAGCCGTGCAGATAGATCAGCATTTCAGAGCGCCGCTGCCGTGCGTTCCAGCCGGATCAACGGGCCAGGGGCGAAACGCCAGGCGGGGCGACAACCGCGTTCAGCCGATCAAGCAGTTTCTGGTGTATGCCGCCGAAGCCGCCATTGGACATGACCAGCACCCGGTCCCCCGGTCGGGCGTCCGCGATGATCGTGGCCACCAAAGCGTCGAGAGCGTCATGGCAGACCGCCTTGGCCCCCAGAGGAGCGAGCGCTTGTGCGGGATCCCATCCCAGATTGGCGCTGTAGCAATACACCCGATCGGCCTCGGCGAGGCTGCCGGGGAGCGCGTCCTTCATGACCCCGAGTTTCATGGTGTTGGAGCGCGGTTCGAGCACGGCGAGGATGCGCGCGTTGCCCACCTTGTGCCGCAGGCCGGCGAGCGTGGCGGCGATGGCCGTCGGATGGTGGGCGAAGTCGTCGTACACTGCGACGCCGCCCACTGTGCCGCGCAGCTCCATGCGCCGTTTGACGTTGCCGAAGCGACCCAGCGCTTCGCAGGCTGCGCCGGGTGCCACGCCGGCATGACGGGCTGCGGCGATGGCCGCAAGCGCATTGGCGCGGTTGTGCTGACCCAGCAACTCCCAGCACACCCTCCCTTGCTCTTGTCCGGCGAGGAAAACCCGGAAGGCATCGGCGTCCAGCGCCTCCGCATGCCAGCCGTCACTGATGTCGAAACGCTCCACGGGTGTCCAGCAGCCGAGCTTCAGGACACGCGCTAAAGCCGGATCAACACCATTGGCGACGAGCAGGCCCGATTTCGGAATGGTTCGAAGGAAATGGTGAAATTGCCGCTCGATGGAAGCAAGATCGCAGAAGATGTCTGCATGATCGAACTCCAAATTATTCAAGACAGCGGTTTTCGGGCGGTAATGGACGAATTTGGAGCGTTTGTCGAAAAAGGCTGTGTCGTACTCGTCCGCTTCGATCACAAAGAATGGCGAATCCGTCAGGCGGGCGGAGGTACCGAAGTTTCGCGGCACGCCGCCGATGAGAAAACCAGGGTTTTGGCCCGCCGCCTCGAGGATCCAGGCGAGCATGGCGGATACTGTCGTCTTTCCGTGGGTGCCAGCGACTGCGAGCACCCACTTCGCGCGCAAAATGCTCTCTGCCAGCCATTGCGGACCGGAAATATAGGACTCGCCGCGGTCGAGGATTTCTTCGACCAGCGCGGTACCGCGGGTAAGGGCGTTGCCGATTACCCACAGATCGGGCTTCAAGCGGATCTGTTCCGCGCCGTAGCCTTCTATCAGGTCTATGCCCTGGGTTTCGAGTTGTGTGCTCATGGGCGGATACACGCTGGCATCGCAGCCCGTGACCTTATGGCCCGCTTGCCGCGCGATCGCGGCGATGCCGCCCATGAAGGTGCCGCAGATGCCGAGGATGTGAATATGCATGGACAGGACCGTTGGTTTCCAGTTGCATCCGTCATTACACCGAAGCGCGGAATCCGCACTTTGCAAGCAGATTTCACGGCCCGCAGCCCCGGGATGACCCAGTCTGGGAGTTTACCGTATTTCGGTTGCCGCCCCGCTGCGCTATCATCCCCATCTGATTACGCGTGGAGCGCTGCCATGCCCAAGGAACAAAAGTCCAGGCAACAACACATGCGCATCCGGATTGCGGCAACCGCCGCGCGCATCATGGCAGAGGACGGCATCGAGGATTTCGCCACCGCCAAACGCAAGGCGGCGCGTCAGGTCGGTGCCGGCGATACCCAGTCCCTGCCGACAAACGACGAGATCGAAGCCGAGCTGCGCGTCTACCAGTCGCTGTACCAGGGCGAGGAGCAGCGCGAGCGCCTGCGCTTCCTGCGCGGCCAGGCGCTGGCGGCGATGGAACAGCTTGCCGATTTCAAGCCCTACCTCACCGGCCCGGTGTTGACGGGTACTGCCGCGCGCTACGCCGATATCGATTTGCAGGTATTCGCTGACAGCGGCAAGGATCTGGAGATATTTCTTTTGAACCGGAACATTCCCTACCAAACCTCGGAATTGCGCCATTACAGCGGGGATCAGGCGCGCGCAGTCAGTGTGCTGTCCCTAGACTGGGAGGGCACGCCGGTCCGGGTCCTGGTCTACTGGCCGGACGATGAGCGCCGCAGCGTGAGAATGACCCCCCTGGGCAGGCCGATCGAGCGCGCCGGCCTGGATGCGGTCCGTACCCTGGTGGCCCGAGGTGAATAAGCGCGGCCAAGCCGGCCTGTTTCTGGCGGTGGCGATGCTGGCTGGCCTGGCCGGTTATTATTTCAACCGGGCAAACCTGATCTCCCCGGCGGCCGAAGGCGCATCCCAGCGCCTGATGTCGGCATCGTTAAGCGACCTGAGCGGGAAGCCGCAGACGCTCTCGCAATGGCGCGGCAAAGTGCTGGTGGTGAATTTCTGGGCTACCTGGTGTGCGCCTTGCCGGGAGGAAATACCCGCGCTGATGAAAGCGCAGAAACAATACGCACCTAATGGCGTTCAAATTGTAGGTATCGCCTTGGATAATGCAGGTAAAGTTCGCGATTATGCGAAAGAAATCCGAATCGACTACGCCTTGCTTATTGCCGAGATGGAAACCCTGGACCTGATCAAAGACTTGGGCAATCGCGCCGGCGTTCTGCCCTTCAGCGTAGTTCTGGATCGCAGCGGAAAGCTGGCGCATGCCCATGCCGGGGTGCTGACGGAAGCTTCGCTGAGTGCGGTTCTGGCCCCCTTGCTCTAGTTAGTCTGTTGTAAACCAGACGATTTCTTCTCAAGTTCCTCGAAAAACTGGACAATTTGCATCGATTTGCGGCAAACTTGCAGGCATGCAGAAAAAATCATCCGGTGCGCCTGCGCCCGAAGTCTCCAACCGCACAAAGTCAGGCCAAAAGAAAATACTGGTGTTGCACGGGCCCAATTTGAATTTGCTGGGAGTGCGCGAGCCAGAGACCTATGGCCGCGAAACCCTGGCCGAAATCAATCGGCGGCTGATCGCCCTAGGCAAAGCGTCCGGCGCGACCGTAATCTGTTTTCAGAGCAACCACGAGGGGGCGCTCATCGACCGGGTACAACGATCCCGGACAGAGAATATCGCCTCTATCGTTATCAATCCCGCCGGGCTTACCCATACCAGCGTCGCCCTGCGTGACGCGCTGGCGGGGGTCGCGATCCCGTTCGTCGAGGTTCATCTATCCAATATCCACGCCCGCGAGCCGTTTCGCCGCCGCTCCTATTTTTCCGATTTGGCGGTGGGAACGATCTGTGGCTTGGGTAGCCGCGGCTACGAACTGGCGCTGGCGTTCATTCTGCAGCAGTCCTAGCGTTCGCGAATAGGGGCGCGCCGCGCGCTGGGCGCGCAGTGAGGAGGAATAGCCATGGATTTGCGCAAACTGAAGAAACTGATCGACCTGGTGCAGGAGTCGGGCATCTCCGAGCTCGAGGTGACCGAAGGCGAGGAAAAGGTAAAAATCGTCAAGAGCGGCGGCCAGGTCGCCGCCAATCCGGTGCCGGCGGCGGCCCCGGTTGCGGCACCGGTATCTGCACTGGTGCCTGCAGCTGCCGCCCCGGTCGCCATCCCGGGTCACGTGGTCAAGTCGCCCATGGTGGGCACGTTCTATCGCTCGCCCTCTCCAGGCGCCAAGGTTTTTGTCGAAGTGGGCGACGCAGTCAAGTCGGGCGATACCCTCTGCATCATCGAGGCGATGAAGCTGCTGAACGAGATCGAGTGCGACAAGGACGGCGTCGTCAAGGCGATTCTCGTGGAAAATGGCCAGCCAGTCGAGTATGGCGAGCCTCTGGTGATCATCGATTGAGGTGCGAGGGAGCAGACGTGAGCCGGAACGCCCGCATCCCGGGCCAGCGCGCGACAGCCGGTGGCGCCTATGGAACGGGGGCCGTTTCGGTGATTCTGAAACGGCCTCCTGCCTTGCGCCATGTTTAAGAAAGTCCTGATCGCCAACCGGGGCGAGATCGCCCTGCGCATCCAGCGCGCCTGCCGCGAACTGGGCATCAAGACCGTCATGGTGCATTCCGAGGCCGACCGCGAGGCGAAGTACGTCAAACTCGCCGATGAGTCGGTATGCATCGGCCCGGCGCAGTCTTCGGCCAGCTACCTCAACATTCCGGCCATCATCAGCGCGGCGGAGGTGACCGACTCCGAGGCCATCCATCCCGGCTATGGGTTTCTTTCCGAAAACGCCGACTTCGCCGAGCGGGTCGAGAAAAGCGGCTTCGTTTTCATCGGCCCGCGCCCGGAAACCATACGCCTGATGGGTGACAAGATCAGCGCCAAGGCGGCGATGACCAAGGCGGGCGTGCCCTGTGTGCCCGGCGCCGAAGGAGCCCTGCCCGACCAGAACGATGAAATCGTCAAGATCGCGCGCAAGGTGGGCTATCCGGTGATCATCAAGGCCTCGGGCGGCGGCGGCGGGCGCGGGATGCGCGTCGTGCACACCGAGGCAGCCCTGCTCGCAGCGGTGAACCTGACGCATCAGGAGGCGCAGGCCGCCTTCGGCAACCCCGCGGTGTACCTGGAAAAATTCCTCGAAAACCCGCGCCACATCGAAATACAGGTGCTCGCCGACGAATTCAGGAACGCCGTCTACCTTGGCGAGCGCGACTGCTCCATGCAGCGGCGGCACCAGAAGATCATTGAAGAAGCGCCGGCGCCGGGCATGACCGAACGCCAGCGCATACGCATCGGCGAGCGCTGCGCCGAGGCCTGCCGCAAGATCGGCTATCGCGGCGTCGGCACATTCGAGTTCCTGTACGAGGGCGGCGAGTTTCATTTCATCGAAATGAACACGCGCATCCAGGTCGAGCACCCGGTCACCGAAATGATCACCGGCGTGGACCTGGTGCAGGAGCAGATCCGCGTCGCCGCGGGCGAGAAGTTGCGCATCCGCCAGCGCGACGTGGTGCTGCGCGGGCATGCGATCGAATGCCGCATCAACGCCGAGGACGCGTTCAAGTTCACGCCCTCGCCCGGGCGCATCACCTCCTACCATCCGCCCGGCGGGCCGGGCATCCGCGTCGATTCGCACGTCTACCAGGGCTACTTCGTGCCGCCCAACTACGACTCCCTGATCGGCAAGGTCATCGCCTACGGTGAGTCGCGCGACCAGGCGTTGCGCCGCATGCGCATCGCCCTGTCGGAAATGGCGGTGCAGGGCATCCAGACCAACATTCCGCTGCACCAGGAACTGCTGCTCGACGAGCGCTTCATCAAGGGTGGAACGAGCATCCATTATCTCGAGCAGAAACTCGCGCAGCAAAAGCTTGAAAAAAGGTGATCCGCTGGCCTGGGTGTCGCTCATACTGCGTACCGACGCGCGCGTAGCCGATGCCTTGAGCGACGCGTTGCTCGCGCAGGGCGCGCAGTCGGTCAGCGTGGAAGACGCCAATGCCGGCACCGCCGAGGAGGCGCCGCTGTACGGCGAGCCCGGCGTGTCGGCGGAAGGTGCCTGGCCGCAGAGCCTGATCAAGGCGCTGTGCGCGCAGGGGGCGGATCCCGGGAAAATCATCGCCGCGGCCTGCGCCCGGATTGGCCTGGCGGCGGCGCCGCAATACCGCGTCGAGCAGGTGGGGGATGAGGATTGGGTGCGGCTGAGCCAGGCGCAGTTCGAGCCGATCCGTATTTCGGACAAGCTGTGGATCGTGCCTTCCTGGGCGACGGCGCCCGATCCCGGTGCGGTCAATCTGGTCCTCGATCCCGGTCTCGCTTTCGGCACCGGCAGTCATCCGACCACGCGGCTGTGCCTGCAATGGCTGGAGCGCATGATCCACGGGGGCGAGCGTGTTCTGGACTACGGCTGCGGTTCGGGTATATTAGCCATTGCCGCGCTGCGCCTAGGGGCGCGCGCAGCGCTGGGCGTGGACGTCGACCCGCAAGCGCTGGTTGCGGCGCGCGCGAATGCGGCGCGCAACCGGGTCGACGCCCGTTTTGTCGATACGGAGACGGCTCCTGAATTCCAGGCAGACCTCGTGGCCGCGAACATCCTTGCCAATCCGCTGATGCTGCTCGCTCCGCTGCTCGCCGGGCACCTGGGCAAGGGAGGGCGCATCGCGCTGTCGGGCATACTCGAGGCGCAGGCGGAGGAAGTGATGGCGGCCTACGCAGCCTGGTTCGCGATGCGCATCAGCGCCAGCGACGAGGGTTGGGTGCTGCTCGAGGGCCTGCGGCCATGATCACCCACTGTCCTTCCTGCCACACCCATTTTCGCGTGCGCGCGGAGCAACTCGCCGCGCGCGCCGGGCAGGTACGCTGCGGCAAATGCAGCCAGGTATTCGACGCGCTCGAGCATTTGATCGAAGACCTCGCTCCCGCGCGCGCGCCACAGCCGGCTCAAGAGTCCGAAGTGCCGCGCGTTGAAACTGCCGGCGCAGACCCTGCGCCGGAGCCGCCGGCAACGGAAACGGCAGGCCTTGATCCGAACGCACCGGAGCGCGCAATCGCGCAAGCCGCAGGCGCCGCGGCGGACGCGCCGGAAGCGGTTGCCGAAACGCGGGAGCCCGCATCGGCGGAACCGGCGAGCGGCGATGCCGCGGCGAGTGCTTTCGAATTCGGACCGGTCGCGGCCGCGGAGCCGCCGAAGCCGGCGCACCGCGCGCCCTGGCTGCTGGGCGCGCTCCTGTTGTTGCTGATGCTGTTCGCGCAGGCGGCCTATCACTACCGCAGCGCCATCACCTTGCTGTTCCCCGAAACCAAGCCGTATGCCGTCACCTTGTGCGCCGCCCTGGGTTGCGAACTGCCTTTGCCGCGCCGCATCGAGCAAATGAGCATAGAGGCTTCCGACCTGCAGGCGGACACGACCAACTCCGGCGTCATGGTGCTGTCGGCGACGTTGAAGAATCGCGCGCCATTCGATCAGCAGCATCCCCTGCTCGAACTGACGCTCACCGATCCCCAGGATCAGCCGGTGGTACGGCGCGTGCTCGCGCCGCAGGATTACCTGGGCAAAACCGTCAATGCCCAGGCGGGGTTCGCCGCCAACAGCGAAATCGCGACCAAGGTATTCATCGAGGGCGCGCAGGTCAAAGCTACCGGCTACCGGCTGTATTTGTTCTATCCTTAGGAACCCGTTGCAAAATGAATTTTGCAACGGGCCGATTTAGGGGAGCTTGAGGGGAGATATCCCCTCATTTGTAACCGGCCCTGAGCGACTTCGGGTATCCTAGGCCGCTTTCGATTTTACCGCCCGGGCTGGTCGCCGGGCTCACAAGGACGGAATCCAGAACGATGCGCATTCTGCTGCTAGGCTCGATCGCCTACGACAACATCATGGTGTTCGAGGGGCGTTTCCGCGAGCACATCCTGCCCGACCAGATCCACATGCTCAACGTGGCCTTCCTGGTACCGGCGCTGCGGCGGGAATTCGGCGGCTGCGCCGCCAATATCGCCTACAACCTGCGCCTGCTGGGCGGCGAGCCGCTGGTCATGGCCACCGTGGGCGAGGACGCGGACTCCTATTACAAGCGGCTGGACGCGCTCGGCATCGCGCGCACGCATGTGCGCGAAGTCGCCGGCACTTACACCGCCCAGGCTTTCATCACCACCGATCTGGACGACAACCAGATCACCGCTTTTCATCCCGGGGCGATGGGGCATTCGCATCTCAACAGCGTCGCCGCGGCGGGCGATGTCGGGCTCGCCATCGTTTCCCCGGACGGGCGCGAAGGCATGCTGCAACATGCGCGCGAGCTGCATGAACAGAAAATTCCCTTCCTATTCGATCCGGGTCAGGGTCTGCCCATGTTTTCCGGTGCCGAATTGCTCGAATTCGTCAGGCTGGCGCGCTATGTCGCGGTCAATTCGTACGAAGGCAAGATGCTGGAGGAACGGACCGGGCAAACATTGGATGAGCTGGCGAAAAGCGTGGAGGCGCTGATCGTGACCCATGGCAGCGACGGATCCGAGATTCGTACGGAGGGTCAACGCCTGGAGATCCCGTGCGTTAGTGTCGACAGCATCGTCGATCCGACCGGTTGCGGGGACGCCTATCGCGCGGGTTTGCTCTACGGCATTGCCAAAGGCATGGATTGGCGCTCGACCGGGCAGCTCGCCTCGCTCATGGGTGCGCTCAAGATAGGCGCGCGCGGCGGGCAAAACCATCGCGCCACGCGCGCCGAGATCGAGGCGCTCTACCGCCGGCATTTCAACGCACAATTAGGATAAAGGGACCAGACATGAAGATTTCAACCAGGCTCGCGCTCGCCAGCGCGCTCGCCGCAAGCGCCGTCCTTGCCGGCTGCGCCAGCAGCAGCTCGGGCAGCGTTTATTCCGGAGGCCAGGCGGGGCAGGAGCAGACAGTGCGCATGGGCGTGGTCGAGAGCGTGCGCCAGGTCACGATCGAGAGCCAGAAGAGCGGCGTCGGCACGCTTGCCGGCGGCGCGATCGGCGGCGTGGCCGGCAGCAATATCGGCGGTGGCAACAGGGGCAGCGCCGTCGGCACCATCCTCGGCGCGGTCGCCGGCGGCATCGCCGGCAATGCGATCGAGCAGGGCGCGACCAGGAAGCCGGGCCTGGAGATCACGGTGAAGCTCGACAGCGGCGAGTTGCGCGCCATCACCCAGGCAGCCGACGAGAGCTTCAGGCCGGGTGAGCGCGTGCGCTTGCTCTCGGGCGGCGGCGTCACCCGCGTCACCCACTAGATCAGGGGCCGTTTCGGCAATGCCGAAACAGCCTCCGATTCAAGCCGCGCCCAGCGCGCTGCGGATCTTGGCGGCGTCGGCTTCAAGCTGCTCGCGCGGCGGGTTTTTCGCCGGCCAGGTCAGGTTCATCCCGTCCCGGTCGTAGCGCGGCACGAGATGCAGGTGGAAGTGAAACACCGTCTGGCCCGCGGCCAGGCCGTTGGCCTGGTATAGCGTCACGCCCTGCGGGCTGTAGGCCTTGTTCACCGCCCGCGCCACGCGCGCAGCGGTCTGGAATACCGCTGCGGCGAGCGCGTCATCCAGGCCGAAAATGTTGTCGACGTGCGGTTTCACCGCCACCAGGACGTGGCCGGGGTTGACCTGCCCGATGTCCATGAAGGCGAGCGTCAGCGCGTCTTCATGCACTTTGGTTGAAGGAATTTGTCCTGCGACGATCCTGCAGAATACGCACTCGCTCATGGTTTTTCCTATTGGTGGCGAAGACAAGCGCAGAGGCACTGCCTGCATGCACTGATCGCTGGTTTGGCGACGTCATTGTACCTTCTGCTTTGGGTCTTGCTTGACACGACGCTACGCTTGTCGCTAAGGGGCTTTTTGTTAATGGTTTTTCGACCAGATTGCATCGCTTGACACTCGAAGACTAGAATGCCTTACTTAATTCGGCCCATTTTCGTGGACTTCCCTTGAATGCAGTGGTGGTGGCGCCATGAGCCCGACGATCATGCAAGGGCGCTTGCCCATGACTGTCCGGATCGCTGCCATGGTGCGCGCGCTGGCGCTCGCGGTGTTGACCGCCCTGGCGGGGGTGCCCGCCTTCGCGCAGATGACGGTGTCCCTGACCGCCCCTGCGGCCGGGGCGGTGTTCACGACGCCGGCCTATGTGATACTGACGGCGAGCGCGCAGAACGCCTCGGG
>Ga0172371_10008582_pt1 | contig 14277 bp, 10 predicted proteins | sample Lak12m_FD_114543 | JGI IMG/M metagenome (GOLD analysis project Ga0172371, IMG submission 114543) | Freshwater microbial communities from Kabuno Bay, South-Kivu, Congo - kab_022012_12m | ecosystem: Environmental > Aquatic > Freshwater > Lake | place: Democratic Republic of the Congo: South-Kivu... | reverse complement strand
GTTACAACAACATCTGAAAATTCTGTGTTACCAAAATGTATTGTTTCAAAATAGTATTTTTTTACAGATTTATCATTATAACAATTTTCGTTTAATCCTGCTTTAAGACAAAGTTGTTGCATTAATTCATCAATATCATAATTCTTTTCTATTTGCACAGAATTATAGTATGTCGCACCTAAATCTCCTTTCTCAAATCTTAAACCATAAATCCCGGGCTCAAATATATTATAAAAGTTTTTATCAAACTCTTTGTATTTGTCCAAAACAAAAATCTCTACTTTGAGTTTGTTTGATTCTTCTCTTGTTAATTGACCCTCATATCTATTATCATTCAATGTGTTTATTGTTGCTTTGTAAACGCTCTCTGCTAAGTTATTTGATTGTGCAGACCAAGAACCTTTCTTTTTTCCATCCACTCTAAATCCTATAAAAATTCTGTTGTTTAAATCGCTAAATTTTTCTGACCAAGTTTGATTGTAATCAATTGTGTTATTAAAATAGTCACTAACTGCAACGTAAACAACACTTACTAATTGTTCTTTATCTTGTTGAGATAACTCTAAAAAAGAAACAGGTGTTTGAACATTAAAATCAGACAAATCTGAAATTTGTTTGTTCTCGCTTACACATCCTGAAAGTAAAACTATCAACAATACTAATACAGTATAGATTATTTTCTTCATAGAATCAACACAAAATTTGGCTTTGTTACTATTATATGCTAGGTATCTTTATAAAATGTTTTGCTCAATATTTAGTTGTTGTGAGATTATGTGTGGTATAATAGGCATCATCAGTAAAAACGAAGTAGTTTACGAACTTTATAATGGCCTGTTGGCCTTGCAACATAGAGGCCAAGACTCTGCAGGAATTGCTTGCCAAGAGAGAATAAGACTTAACATAAAGAAAGGTGTAGGTTTAGTTGGAGATATATTTACTAATGACAATCTAAAACTATTAAAAGGAAATTATGGTATTGCGCATGTACGTTATTCAACAATTGGTGCATCATTAAAACAAGATGCACAACCTTTTTTTGTAGGTTACCCTAATTTAATTGCAATTGCGCATAATGGAAACATTGTAAATTATGACTGTGTTGCAAACAACTTTAGAAAAGAATTAGAATCAAATTGTGATGTTGAAATAATTCTACACTCACTTGCAGAAAAGATCGGCGCAAACAAGCCAACGAAAGAAAATATATTTAATGCATTAGAAGAAATTATGAAAGAAATGAACGGAAGTTATTCGTGTGTTTGTACAATTGCAGGATTAGGCCTATTGGCATTTAGAGATCCACATGGAATAAGGCCATTAATATTTGGTAAAAATCAAAATGGCTTTACATTTGCTTCAGAAACTGTCGCATTGGATGCAATCAATTACGATTATATTAGGGATATTAAACCAGGAGAAGCCGTATTGATTACGGAAGATTTACAAGTACATGAAAAAATCATTTTAGCAAAAGAGCCAAGACATTGTATGTTTGAATGGATTTATTTTGCAAGACCTGATTCTGAGATTGAAGGAAAAAGTGTTTATGTTGCCAGAATTAAACTTGGAAAAGCACTGGCTAAGCAAATTAAATACAAAGGAATTAATGCCGACGTAATTGTTCCTGTACCTGACACATCAAAACCAAGTGCCTTGGGTTTAAGCCGAGAACTAGGTGTTACAACCGAAGAAGGTCTGATAAAAAACAGATACATTGGGAGAACATTCATAATGCCTACCCAAAAGCAAAGAGAAAAGGCTATGTTTGTAAAATTAAATCCAAGTAAGGTTGTTCTGGAAGATAAAAATGTTATATTAATTGATGATAGCATTGTTAGAGGAACAACATCTAGAAGAATTGTTAACATTACAAAAAAATATGCAAAAAATGTTTGTTTTGTCTCTACGTGTCCACCACTTAAGTATCCTTGTTATTATGGAGTTGATTTTCCTCTGCCTGAAGAATTAATTGCAAATACAAAAAGTGTTGATGAAATAAAAAAAGAAATTGGTGCAGATGAATTAATCTACGCAACAATTGATGATATTAAAGAAGCAATAAGGATCCCAGGATTATGCCTAGCTTGTTTAGACAAGGATTACCCTACTGAAATAACAAAAGAATTAGAAAAATCTATACAAAACGCTAGAAATAAAGAAAGAGAGAGAATTAAATCTCTTTAATTATTTTCATTGCCCATTCTCTTGCTTTTTTTCCTGTGCTCATTTTAACTGTTTTTAATGGTTCCTTGAAATCTATTTCTCCTAAGATTTTATTTCCTTTAAGTTCGTGAGCCATATTTGATAATGTTTTTCCTTTTGAACCACCATGGCAACAGAATAACGCAACATCTTTATCCCTCAAACTTATTTTGTTAAAGAATGTCCTCAAAGGTGGTGCAAAATTATATGCCCAAACTGGCGTTCCAATAAATATCACATCATAGATAAATGGGTTGTTCTTGAATAACAATAAATCCGGTTTTTCTTTCATCATTACCATCTTTCCGCCCCAAAAGTATTTGGTAAAGTTTCTAGGTAATAGATCTTGTCTTGTTTTTAGTTCCATTAGATCTGCATTAATTGCTTTTGCGATCTCTTCAGCAATAAATTTTGTGTTTCCGTCAAATGAATAAAATACAACTAGTTTCTTCAATTCCTTTTTCTGTGGTTTTTTTACAAGGGCTTTCTTTACAACTGCTTTTGGCTTTTTGACAATTGTTTTTGTTTTAGGTTTTACCTTTACTTGCGATTTCTTAAAAACTTTCTTTTTCTTCACCATAAAACATCACCCCAATATTATTACGCTGTTATATTAAAACATTTCTGTTAACCTTTAAAAAAGGTCTTATTTTGTCTATATACTAAATCCTTTATCTTATCCAATATTTCTTGCTCATTTTTACCAATTTCTTTCTGATCAATCTCAAAAATTGTTTCTTTCTCAATCGATAACCCTTTTAGAAATTCTTCTTTAAATTCTTCAAATTCTGTTTTATCAATTGTATTTATTTTGTTAAAGACTACGATGCTTGGTTTCTCGCCAACATATTTCTTTACAAGTCCTTTCTGACCTTTCAAATTGTCATTAACTGCAACAACAAAAACAATGGAGTTTGCTAAATGTTTTAATGCAATTATTGTTTGCAATTCTATTTCATTATGCTTATCTTCAGGTCTATCTAAAAGTCCTGGAGAATCAACTAATTGAAAGTCTAGGTATTTGTGTTTTAAATATCCTAGTTGTAACTTCTTTGTTGTAAACGGATAATCTTTAATCTCTACGTTGCTTCCAGTTAAGTTCTTTAACAACGTACTTTTACCAACATTTGGTAATCCAATTATCAAAATAGATGGTAAATCTTTCATATGTGGAATATTTGCAATAACTTTATAGCCGTCTCTTATTGTTTCCAAACTTTTCTTTGTGTCTTTCACAATAGATCTCATTCTACCATAGAACTCTGCTCTGATTTTACCTGCATTTACATATGATTGTCCATTCAGTTTTAACAAGTATTCTGCTCTCATTCTTCTAATCATCTTTGTTGAAACATTCAAATGTCCTAAGGCTTTCTTTAGCGTAGGAATATCTACACTATTCCTCAACATAAATGCATAAAACTCGTTAAGCCTATCAAGGGATGGAAACTTTTTAACAATGCCTTCTAAAGTTCCAATTACTTTCTCTGATGCAACCTTTATTCTTTCTTTTTCCTTCATCTTGATGTAAATCTTTTTGTCTTTCTCATCTATTCCGCCAGCTTCTTTTTTTCCTGCCTTAAAGGCATTATCTATTATTTCATCAACTTTAGGAATATAATTACCTTGTATAAAACCCATAAAATAACCTCATTAAATGTGATACTATGTATTATAGGGGGGTTGTGTTTTTAAAATGGTTTAAAAATAAGAAAAAGAAATAGAGATTAACTCTATTTAGATTTTGGTTTTACTGCTTGCTTCTGAACAGGTGCTTCTTGCTTTGGTGCTTCTTTTTTTACCTTTGGTACTGGTTTCTTTGATCCAAAGTAAAAAAGCAATATTACTGCCAAAACAACAATTATAACAACAGGTAAAACCCAAGTGTTCTTTGCACTGGCCTCTGTTCCTGATGTTGTTCCTTTGCTATCATCAGTTCCGCTCGTTGTTTCTCCTGCTCCTTCTTCTCCAACACCTGTGCTTCCATCTTCACCAGTTGATTCGCCAGTTCCTTCATTAGCATCTTCTAATGCTTTTTCTTCATCTGTTGGACCTGTTGCAATAACCTCTGATATTTGCAATAATGAGAATTTTGCACTTGTTGCATTTATTATCTGTGATAATGTTACTTTAACATCATAAGTACCATCGCCATCTAAGTCTTTCTTTGCAAATTCTCCAACTTTTAAAGTGTAGCTTGAAGGTATTGATGCAACTGTTATTCTTGCTGTTCCTAAAGTAAAGTCTACATCATCTAAAGTTAATGTGTGTGTTGCACTGTTAAATGAAAAGTCTTTGTCTTTACCTTCGTTAATTGTAAATTCTAATGGAGTTGTTGTGCTCAATGCAGGTACTGATGAACCTCCGCCACCACCGCTACCACCATCTCCATCTCCATCACCATCGCCGTCTCCGCCTGGTGCATCATAATATGCTAATGGTAAATAATCAACCCAAAGTCTACTTTCTGGATTAACTAAAACTAGACCTTCACAAATTCCTAATGGTGCACTTGCATCTATTGTACAAATTTCTTCTCCATTCTCATCTAACCAATAATTTCCGCCAACATATGAGCTATCATCAGTTAGTATTAATGTTCTTAAGCTATCATTCTGTGCTTGTGCTATGTTAAAATCAATTACAACATTCTCATCAGTTATTCCATCCATTAACAAAATATTATTGTTATCAAGATTTGCATCAGTTAAAACATTGTTATAAATTGTACCAGATAGTGGCACATTTGAATCTATCAAGTGATTGAATCTTAATGTGTTACCGTAAAGATTTAAATCTATTGTACCTGGAGCATAACCTCCTTGATCTATTGACAATATTATTTTGTTTGAATCTATTACATTCAAGCCCGTTACTACGATGTTACTATCTCTTACTTTCTTTAGGCAAAACATATTTTCAACATTTACATCTGAATCATTAAAGTTAAACAAAGTATTTGTTCCACTAGGAATATAGTAAATAAAGTTTTCATCCTCAGATTCCAAAGTTATTGTATTTGATGACGAATAGTTAAAATAATTTAAATCAGCAGCTATTCTAAAGAACCCGTCAATACTTCCGTTATATTCTAATACATTCAAATCGTTTATTGTAATTTCATTAATATCTGATAAAATAACAAACGGCATTGCTTGTGAGATAAATGAGTATGGAGCATCATTTAAGTTTAGTACTAAATCTCCAACTGTATTTATTGACCCCGGTATGTACAAAATACTTCCTAACTCATTTATCACAACTTCGTTTGTAAATCCTAAATTTATTTCATCAACGTCACTTGCACTCGCATAGTAAACAATTGACCCCCAAGAGTTAAAGTCTATTAGGTTTACATCCTCAATTGTTAAACTTGCTAAGTTTGTATTATTTAGTTCAACAAAGTCTGCAAATGTTCCGTTACCAAATTCAATTTGGCTTCCTGCAAAATCAAATGCTAATTCTGGTGGCGATCCAAAAACTGTATTTTCAATCTTTATCATATTTGCATTTGAATCCAATAGAATCGTTTCATCTGAATCAAATAAAACATCAAGATTTGGCGCTCCGTTAAAATAAAACACATTACCATATGATAAATTTACATTTGCGTCATAAATTCTTAAATTATCCAGAGTTAAATTTCCTGAATCATAAAACAAATTTGCATTGTTCAAATCTAACTCTGCATCTGCAAGGTATACATTTAAATCAGAGCCTGAGTCCCCGGCAGCCCAAATCAATTTTCCGCCATCTAACCCAATATTTGAATTCTCCAAATGTAGATTAGAAATCTCTCCTGAATTTAATCTAAATATTTGAATATCCTCGCTTTCGCTAGATCCCAAATAATTCAAATCTGTTATTACCAATTCAGGAATCTCACTCCAAATTATATTAAACAAATTTGGATCTGAATTTTCTGTGTGAATATAGGTATCTGATAAACTTACTTCTAAAGGACCATCATGTCTGTAAATGTTTATGAAATCATTAACAGATGCTAAGTTTATGTCTGAAGAAGTTACAGACAAATAAGATATATCTGAATTATCCATTTCTAAAAAGTTTGTTGTTAAAACCGTCACATTCAAGTCTTCAAAATTCAATGAAGTGATGTTTGAATCAACTAGTTCTATTTGAAGATTTTCATCTAATTCATCATCAACAAACCGATAGAATCTTGTATCCCCTATCAAGGTCAATTCTGAATTTTCAACAGATATGTAATTTGTATCTGAAGACGCTGCGCCATTTACAATTAAAGCGAATGATGCGTTTGTATTTGCAGTTAATACTACATCACTTAAGTAAATATCTGTACTTGTTGTTCCTCGTCCCCAATAAAAGAACGCAGTATTAGAAACTTCATAAATTCCGTTATTGATATTAATTGATGCAATAGAACTATTTTGATGGGTAATTACATTTCCTGCAGTAGTTACTGCCAATTCTGTATTCACAAAGTCAAATGTTATAGAATCGCTAGATCCATTGTAACTGCTTATATTTACTACGTTGTTAGAAGAAACACCAGAAAATATCAACGCAGTTTCTGTATCAAAGGTTATTGTTCCTATTGATGTATCTCCGGTCAAGTAAAACAAATTTCCTGTAGATAGATCATCTACCATATTGAAATCATAAATATTGATATTGTTAATGTCTGTTGTTCCAACAACTTCACCTATGTAAAAGGCATCTGAATTTATTAAATTCAAATCTGCATTATCAAGCTGTATATTTATATCTTCAACAGAACCCCCATATATCTGGAATAAAGTTCCATTGTTAATGTCAATATCTGTTGTGTCATATGTATTTGTTAAGGAAAAGGTTTCCACGTTGCTATCATACAACTCAAATAATCTTAACGTTCCATCGCCTGTGTAATTAAGTCCAGAAAAGATTACATCTTCATAATTCGCACTAGCAATAAGGAAGATTTCTGGAGATCCTTCTTCTGTGTAAACCTCTGTTGAATCAAATTCAACATCTAATGTACCTTCTGACCCTAAAGAATATAGAAGCATCCCTGCGCCTATGTTAAAGTCTGAAGAACCAAAGTATAAATATCCGCTTACATCTGTGTTGTCTAAAGTCAAAAATCTATTAAACTCTGAAGTTTGTTGTATGTTAAAATCTGAGAAAATTAAGAAATTAATGTTTGAATCAACAAATTCTATTTGAAGGTTTTCATCAAAGTAACTTGCGTCATAGAATGCAGTTTCTGCCAATTCTATATCTGAATTGTTAATCCTTATGTAGTTAACGTCTGAGCGAGAATCCAAACTGTAAATTAAAGATTCAAATGCTCCAGAATCCACAGTAAGACTATCCAAACTTAATTCTCCAACTTGTGAATCATTTCCTGATGATGTGTAAAGTCGAGCATTAGAAAATGCGGCCAATTCAAAATATCCATTACTTACGTTCAAATAGTTTATATCGCTCGCTTGATTATTAATAACATTTGCACTGTTGTCTAATGTTACTGTTGAGCCTTCAAAATCAAAATACAATGCAGAATCAGAGACATCATTCATATGGAACAAACTCCAAGACGTGATATTAACATCTGAGTTTTCTATGTTTATATTATTAAGATCGGAAAGTCCAACCACATGTATAAGTCCAAGGAATTCCATAAATGGCTCTGTGTCTATGTGTGCAGACAACAACGAAATACTTTGAATATTTGAGTCATAAACATCCAAAAAATGATTTTCTGCAGATGCATCTAGATTCAAATCATCTATATTCAATTCATTAATTGTTGAACTATCAATGTAAAACACAAGCGATTCATCTTGAGTTTCATCATCTGATTCATTTCTATAAAATATTGTGTCCTCAGCAAACTCTAAGTTAGATCCTCCTATGTTTACTAGGTTAACGTCTGATCCATCTGTCAAGCGTATAAATTGTTCAGACAAATCCATATCTGAGGAAATTAATACTATTTCTGTAATTGATGAATTGTTAATATCCAAAAAATAATCTCCTGTTGTAAGTCGTGCATTTAAATCATCCAAATTTAATTCATTAATTGTTGAATCAACAAAATCAAATCCTAGTTGAGTATCAATATCATCTTCATCCCAACTATTTTCATAAAATATTGCATCTTCCTCAAATTCAAAAGTACAACCTTCTGCAGTTATGAAATTTTCACTACCCCCATCTGTTGAATTCCTATAAATCATAGGATACATTGTTTGGTCAAAAATTACATTTAAATCTCTTAAATAAAGTTCATCGGTCGCACTGGCATCATCAGAAACCCAATACAACATGTTACTATTGCCTGCAGTAAACTCTAAATTTGCATTATCAAGATACAACTCATCAATAGACACATTTGGCCCAGGTTTAATTAATGTGCTTCCTCCAGACAGGGTGATGTTTGCTTGATCAAAATCAAAAAGTATAAAATATTCTGCAGATATGTTCTCAAAATAAATCAAGTTTCCGGTATCGTTGTAATTAAATTCTGAATTCTCAAAATAAACATAGCTTAAATCAGAGTCATTGATTATTGTAATAAAATCTTCTTCTTGTTCTGTATTTAGGTTCACATCTATAAAACGCAAATAGTTTGAATCAACATTATCAAATGTAAAAGAAAGATTTGAATCTTCGCTCGCACACCCGCCATATAACGGAGCTTGATCATAGGAATAATCAAGATTTGAGTCGTAAAACTCTACTCCGTTTAAATCACCCATACATGAAGACATGTTTATTGTCGAGTTATCATCTTCAGACTCAGAAACTAAGTCAAGGTTATAAATACTAAAAGTACCTAGACTACCGCCATTGTCATAGTAAAGCAAATCGGCATCTCCGGCTTGTGCTAATTCCGAACCTAAGAAATTTGCTGTAAACGTATCTTGGGTAACATCACGCATTAGGAAAAAATTCTTAGTAGATTGTCTTATGCTTGAATCAAATACATTTACATCCTGTATGGAAGCATTTGTTGTATAAAATATTGCGCTACTGTATGCTCCTGAGGTTTCATCAAACACAATATCACAATTTCGTAAAGTAATGTTTCCTAAATCTGCATCCAAATAAAACAGATACTGTGAGCTATTATTTGAATCAATATAATGGCCACCACAATCTATTTCTAAATAATTATCGTCTTGCGGGGATAAAAACGAAAACTCAAAACATTCTCCAAAATCTCCAGACCAACCATCAATATCTGCAGTCAGATTTAACGTTTGACCAAGATCATCATCAGTTATTGTGCCACAACCAGCTATGCTTGCAGAAGAAACAAAACTTAACGCAAATAAAAGACAAAACGCAAAAATAAGACTCGCAAACTTATAACTCATATAACTCCCCCAAATACTTACCGAACGCTTGTTCTACTTTACTTATTTAAGTATGAAAACCAAAGCATAACGCCTTGCTGGAGAATATATTATAATTAGGTATATAAATATATCGTCAATGTTTGTGGGTTAATTTAACTTATTTCATGCTTTGTAAATCTTTCTGGGTTAGCCCATATTTTTGTAAGTATGCTGCTTTTCCTAACTTCGAGATTTCTTCAAGTTCTTGAACTAGTTCTAGATGTAATATTTCTATCTTATTTCTCATTGCAAATCCTTTTGAAGTAGATAAGAAAGAGCTTTTTCTCACGTACTCCATTTCCCTCGCTAAACCAAGATCATATCCTGCTTTTTCCATTATTATTAAAGCCCTAATTCTAAGATATTTCTTACCTGATATCGCATCTTGAATTTTTGTAACTTTTCCTCTTATCTTTTCTTTTGCGCTTGTTTTTAACCCATCTTTCAATGACTTTGCTTTTGCAACTAAATTTCTAATTCTGCTAGCCATTAAGATCACTTACTTAATTTCTTTTTCTTTCTTTAATCTATCTAAAACAGAAAACATCACTAAAGGAAACAAGATTGTTGCATCTCCATTAACTGTAACTGAATCAGCATCATCTTTTACTTTTCCCCAAGATTTTGCTTCACTAGTTGTTGCTCCACTCATACTACCAGAAGTAGCCCTTGCTGTTGTAATGTAAACTGCATAATCCATTCCACCGTTTATTATGGTAGAAAGTATTGCAAAGTGTTTTGAGACTCCGCCACCTAAAGCGATTACTCCTTTCTTATCATCTTGAGTTGTTAAGAACATTATTTTCTTAAAATCTTCAATCATGTCAATATTAAATTCTGGAACTTTCTGTTTTGCAAAGTACAACTGGAATCCGATTGAACCATCTGTTAATGCAGGACAAAATACAGGAACATTATTTTTTGATGCTTGATACAAAAATGAGTTTTCATCATTTAATTTTAATCCAATTTCATAAAGCAAATCAGAAACTGAAATCTTTGATTTCTCTTTTGCAATTTCTTTTAGCAAGGGAACTAAAAAACCTTCAAGTCTTTGATATGAATCATTTGTAATAATTAGATTTCCAACTCTGTTATGGCCTTTTTCATGTAATTCAATATCATCTGCATTAAATCTAGTTATCAAAAACTTTTCACCAATTGACTTCATTATATCTTCTTCTATTGCTCCTGCTGTTGTAACTACTACATCTACTGTTCCCAACTTTATCAATTGTGCAAAAAAACCACGTAAACCGCTAGTGCCAAGATTTGAAGTAAATGTTAAGTATGTTTTAGCTTTCTCTTTTCTCATTTTGTAAATTATTTCCCCGGCTTTGTAAAGTTCAATGCTTTGAAACCCTACTGAGTTCATGCTCTTTAATAACTCTGAAACAGTAGTACCTTCTTTCCAAGTCATATCTTTAACATATTCCATATAATTCACTCTTTGTGCTTATCCTTTATGTATTTCTACACAGAAAAGTATAAAAAAGGACTATAGATTATAAATCTTTCTAAGAGAATGTATTTATGGAGTTTTACACAGTCAAAAAGAACCTTGTACCCTACTCTGGGAAAAAACCAAAGATTAGCTTGATTGGAATACCATTTGACACTACTAGCATTGAGTATCCTGGATCTAGATTTGGACCTAAAGAAATAAGAGACATTTTAGCAAGACAATACGGTGTTGATCTTGACTCAAAAATAAACTTTTATGAACAGATAGAGGACTTGGGCGATATTGATGTTGTTCATGGCTCTTTTGAAGAAACACATAAGCAAATTGATGGTTTTATTAACGCATTCTCAGAACAAAGAAAAACAATTCCTTGTTTTATTGGCGGAGAACATTCAATTACATATTCAACAATAAGCTCATTAAAAAAACATCAAGATTTTGATTTAATTGTTTTTGATGCACACGCTGATTGCTTTGAAACTTACAAAGGTGAAAGCATGAGTCATATCTCTTACTTGAACAAATTAGTTTCTGAGAAAATTATTGACAATGTGCATATTTGTGGAGCAAGAGCAATAACTCCAGAAGAATTGAAATTCATGAAACAAAACAAAGTTTCATATTATGCACCTAAAAAAATTGATGTTGGAAACATTTGCAGAAAAACAAAGAAGAAAGTTTACCTATCAATTGATATTGATGTTCTAGATTATCATTTAGCTATTGGATCTGGATGCCCTGAATACAATGGATTAACATTAAATGAATTAATTGATAACGTTGCAAAAATAATAAGAAACAAAGAAGTAATTGGATTTGATATTGTAGAAACAAACCCTATGTTAGATGGTTCAAGAATAACTGTTTATAGCGCAGCGTTATTATTGAGACAAATAATTATAGAATTAGCAAAAAAGAAAAAGAATTAATTAGTAAAATCATTAACTATTTTTGTTTCTAATTTTGAAAGCTCACCAAACTCAGTATGGAAATTGTAAGCCCCAGCATTCTCAAATATTATTTTATCGCCAATTTTTTTCTCTGGGAGCATAACACTATACCTAAAGATATCCAAAGAATCAGGAGTTATGCCTTTTAACAAATACTTATGATTGCCTTTATTTTCATCTAAGACTGGCAATCTTGTATGGATTAAATAAGTATCCATATATGCATTAAAGATTGAACAATCTAAAATCAAATTATTATCATAAACATTTTTAACTATTGCAACAAGTCTAACTGATGGTCCTGCCAAATATCTTCCTAATTCAATCATTAGTTTTACTTTATGCTTGTTTAAATAATTTTTAAATTCTAAAATCTTATCAAAAATTGATTCCATATTAGGATCTGAATTAACATATCTAACTGGAACTCCGCCACCGATACTTACAGACTCTATTTTCTTTAATGATTCTTCTGATAACGCATCTTTAAATTCATCCAAAATTTCCCATTCACCAACATTCTGAGTTCTTCTATGGAAATGAATATTTAAAGATTCAACATTTTTATTTTGACTTAATTCTTTTATTAATTCATTTGCTTTTTGCCAACTAAAACCATAAACAAAATATTTTCCTGTATAAACAGAATGCTCTTTAAATTTCATTCTCAAAAACAGCTTTATTTTTTTATCAAATGCTAACAATCTTTTCAAATCAGATTCATTATCTACAATGTAAGATTTAATACCTTCTTTAAAAAGAAATTCTAATTCTTCTTTTGTTTCTCCCTGCAATATGTAAACAATCCTTTTCTTGTCTTTGATTTCAGATATTGCATTAATTGAGCTAACAACAAAATCACAATTTGTTTCATTTTCTAAAACTTTACCTGCAACAGGATTTACTTTATAGTTGTAGCACATTATGTCCACAATCTGTTCAATATTTTTGTATTGTTCACGTAATACTTTCTTACTTAATTCAAAATAAGCCATATCAATCCACTGCTACACATTATAACTAGCTAAAACCTGCGGGGATAATATGTATTGGGATAAAAAAGAATAAAAAGGGGTTATAAAACCCTGTTTCTTCTTCCGGGTACAGGAAGGAAACCGCCTTCTCTGCCAGGTGTTGGTAAAAAGCCTCCACCTCTATGTGGAGTTGGTAAAATACTAGGTGTTTCTCTAGGAGAGGGTCCTAGGCTTCTAGAACCCCAAAACTCCATCTCTCTATTTCTTGCCCTTGGAGTAAATGATGGTCTTTCAGTTGGCTTTCTCAAACCAAATCTTTCTGGCCAAATATCGCGCCTTATATCCCTGCCTCTAAGTAAAGCCACTAATGCAAAGGCACCTCTATGAATTCCAGCTCTTTTAACAACGTGTGTATAAATAACATTTCTAGGTATTCTTACCCATTCAGCCATAAAATCACAGTCCTAAATAATCAATATCCAACCACAAAATCAGGCAATAGGATTCTTGTGGCGATTCTTGTCATTATCAAATCTGCAAAAAACTCATCAATTTCATCAGATTGCTCACCATCATCAATTCCCAATAAGTCCATTACAAAGTATTTAGATTCTTGTGGCAAAATTATGTGGCTATATTCATGCAACAAAGTAAGCAATCCATCATAAGATATTTTGTTACCTGAAAAGAAATGTTCATAAGGTAAAATTATTGCTGATTGTAATACAGGCATATTGCCGATATACTTTACTCTTTTTATGTTTTCTCCCATTGTGCTAAATCCGAATCCGGACTCTAGTGTATTTCCAGACCTAAAGTTAATTGGAACTGAAAAAACATTATCTTTCACTGCAGAATATAGAGCTCTAACGCGAGGTTGATCTGTATCTTTAATCATCATATCTAAAGTTCTTATAATCATCTGTCTTGTAATCGTTAAATTCTGTTTTTGAACATTATTCAATAAGGTCATAGTTTAAATAAGGTGTAAATGTATAAAAAGCTTTGGATTTATTGTTAATTAACCAAATGTTTTTGACGCAATCCTCTTATAAATGTGACCCTCATTAGTCTGGATTGATTCAAAAAGAGTTACTTCTTTTGCGATAAACTCATAATGGGGGTTTGTTTCTCTAAGCATTTCTATTAATTTTTGAAATTGTTTTTTTTGCATTATCTTATTTCTAGCTAGAGTTAAATGAGGTTTAAAATCATCATATAGATACAAATCATGTAAATCTGAAAGTTTGCCTTCAATATCATCTATTCCCAGCCAAATAACTCTTGAATTAAAATAGCCTATCCCCTTTAAT
>Ga0172371_10008580_pt1 | contig 14279 bp, 16 predicted proteins | sample Lak12m_FD_114543 | JGI IMG/M metagenome (GOLD analysis project Ga0172371, IMG submission 114543) | Freshwater microbial communities from Kabuno Bay, South-Kivu, Congo - kab_022012_12m | ecosystem: Environmental > Aquatic > Freshwater > Lake | place: Democratic Republic of the Congo: South-Kivu... | reverse complement strand
GCTTCGTTGAACACCGGGATCAGAATAGAGATTTTGCGGAAGGACGCAGCCATTTGAGCGGGAGTATAACGGCAGTTTTTTTCCAGTGGCAAGGACATTGTGTGCGTGGTAATGTCAGCGCGCTTTTCCCAAGGCGGGTTAGCCAAGTGGTAAGGCGGGAGTCTGCAAAACTCCTATGCGTCGGTTCGAATCCGACACCCGCCTCCAACTCTTAGATGCTAGGACATCAACGAGTTGGGCGCGCACGACGAGTTCGGTGTCAGGGAAATTGCCAGGGAAATCACTGTCCGGCCAGAATCCGGCAGTATTCCGTGACCTTCCCGCCAGAACTCGCTAACCACGTTCCGAGATTGTCACTATCCTCACAACGATGAGGAGTGACATGAAATCGTGCTATTGGTTGTTCCGCCGAAGGAACGGTGTTTTCTATTACGAAGACACCCTTACCGGCAAACAAGAGAGCTTGGGCACGCGTGATCGGAAGGAAGCCAAACGATTGATCCACGCCCACACCGAAGCGCAGCAACAGCCGCGACTCAATCTGCAGATTGCGCGTGCTTATTTGATGGCCAGCGATCCCGCAATCGGTACGCGGACGTGGCAGCATGTAATGGACGAAATCGTGAAGACAAAAACCGGTTCCACTCAATTGCGCTGGACACAGGCGATTAAGGACAGGGCATTCAACTTGATTCGCCACGTGCCGATAATGGAAACCCAATCCCAGCATTTCTTGAAGGTGCTGGAAACCGGCACCGTGGCTACCAATGTTTATCTCCGGCGGTTGCATAATTTTGCCTTGGACATGAACTGGTTGCCCTGGCCGTTGATCGTTAAGCGGCAATGGCCGAAGCTGCGGTTCAAAGAAAAACGCGCGATCACGTGGGAAGAACATTGTCTAATTGTTCAGCGGGAGAAGAATCCTGAGCGGCAGGCGTTTTACGAACTAGCATGGTATCTAGGGGCATCGCAGTCCGATCTGGCCAATATGCACGCCGAGGATGTGGACTGGGAAACCCGAGTGATTAGTTTCGAACGTATGAAGACCCGTTGGCGTGGACAACAGCCGCCGCAAGTCTGTTTTGGAAATGAAGTGGAGAAAATCTTGCAGAGACTTCCGAAGCAAGGGCCATTGTTTCCCTATTTACGGTCCATCCGTTCGGGTGACCGCGCGACAGAATTCAAGCAACGCTGTGTTGGTCTGGGAATCAGTGGGGTGTCATTACACTCGTACCGCTACGCTTGGGCTGAACGAGCGAAGAGCTGCGGTTACCCTGAGCGCTTTGCCCAGCAAGCGTTGGGGCATAACTCGAAAGCGGTTCATCGAGCGTATGCGCGAAAAGCGAAAGTGATCGTTCCATCGTTGGAAGAATATGAGAGGGTGTACGCTGAGCGAAAAATTATTCCAATGAAACTTCAAAATGGCGCGGGAGTTGACATGCCTCGTCGCCAAACGTCTACTGCAGTTTCGTGAACTCATCAGTCAGCCGTTGTCTTTTTGGGCGGGTAGCAGTCGAGCAGACACGGTTGCTTGCTGTCCTGTGACCTTGGCCTTGTGACCGCGTGTGCCTCTCAGTATTCAGAGTGAAATGTTCTCCTGCCGGTTTTGTGTCTATTTTTGTTTTCCGATTCCGCTGAATCGTCGGCTCAGTAAACTTTTCCCTCGTTGAGGGGAGCCGTTTCAGAGGTTCCGCTCGAAACGTCAAAAGTTTATCTATCCGCCACTTCCATTTCGCTTCATGGAAAACAAAAATTTAACGACACAAAACAAGCAACCTTTCGCTCATCTTCAATTGAAAGGAGGCACACGCAACATGGCAAAACAAAAATTTGAAAGCCAAGGCCATTCCTTCTGGGAATCGCGAGTCGAGTGCATCGAAGCCGATTCGCAGGCTGAGCTAACCGCAAAGCTCAATGAGTTTTACGTTGGCAAGTTCGTTGTGGGAACGCAAGTTCACCGCAATGACTTCCGCTGGACCGCTTTGGTTTACTACAAAGTGAAGCAGGAGTAAAACCTCCTTCGCTTTAAATACTTTTTTTCTTTCTTTTTCTTTTTCAATTAGGTCGGTTCATCGCTGTGCCCTCTTGTTGTACGAAAACGGCCGACTCCATAGGAGGAGCAATTACATTGAACATTCCTCGCCACATTTGGGTTGTACGGCGATGCTCATCATGTCGCCATCTTTTTGGCGCACTCATCCCGACGAATACCGATCCGGCGGCAGAAGGTCATTGTCATGCAGCGCTGAGAAAGTTCTTGCGGATCCTGTTTTTTGCCTGCCAGTGCCGCGAGACGATTTTCGTAGCCTTGTCCAACCACTGGCAATCCTGGGCGAGGTTAAGAATTTCGACTGACGAAAAGTATTTATGACCATTCGGGGCTGGTTCACCCAATGGCTTGAGAAGCCTCGCCTTCATCAACACCGCGATCTCGTGCTGCATAAATCCAAGAAGTTCTGCGGTCTGTTGAACATCGAGACGCGCAGGAAGCCTTTGGTAGCTCAATAACAGTTGTCGATCAGCATTGTTCATCTGTGTCTCATTGCAATCCAACGAATTTGAGCAAATCAATCTTTGTCCAACATGCACTTGAACTGCGCGATTTAAATTCGCCGCCACGATTGCCTAAGCGCGCGGCAATGGTGAATTCGCCGTAATAGGTCTTCCCTTCGTGATAAACGATGACCTTCCCGCGAATAGGCCAAGCTCTACCTCCGTAGTAGTTCGCCCATGCGCTGACGTTCCTGATGTCAACGGGGGCTTTGAGTTCCACGTACTCGTAGTCGATGCCCTCGTTTGCGCTGCGATAATCATGGAAATACGTCCCTTCTCGCGTTCGGGTATTGCCGTAAAATAGCTCTTGAGCAGAGTCATTCGGCTTCACATATAGGTCAATGTCGGCCGGTACGCTCCACATCAAACCGATGCCGAGAATATTACTCTTGGCGCTGACCGGGAAAACCACTGACGGTGGATTTGTAGCTTGGTTGATTACTGATTGCGGAGGATTGTTCGTAGGATTGGGTGGAGCTTGGCTGACTATCGGCGGCGCTGCGTTGCTTACGGAAGTGGGTATAGTTAGTATTTCACTTACGTTCTGTGGAACCATATTGGAAACGACCGTGTTTTGCACAGTAGTGACCGGTCCAAACCACACAGGAATGCTTCTTGCCTGAACATGTCGCATTTCAAATTTGGTGTCATTCGGATCAATCTCCGCCTGCACCACTGCCTGCTGAATGTTGTCGCAGGCACGCTGGAAGGCAAGACTGGGATCAGGCGCAAAAGTTGCAAGGCAGCCAGATTGTTCTTTGAGATAGAGCGCCAAGAATCGAGTGATCCGCTCGCGATGGAAGTCGTTTACAAAACAATCCCGCAGGTAAGCAAAATGGACCGTGACTCCGACGAGCGTGTTCTTACGTGAGAGGACACTGAAAGGCGATTTCTGGGCATCTGCGCTCAAAGCTGCGTCAGAAGGGTAGGCGTCACGTTCGTCAAAGGCATTATCGTCGCCGACATATAGTGGTGAACCGACCAATATCACTCGAAGCGGCTGGCCGGGCTTGCGTAGTTGCTCTCCCGCCAATGCCAAGAACTCTGGCAAACGAATGGCCTCCTTCGCTTCAGGCAGACGGACATGTTCTGCGAGAATGAAATCTTTGACTGCAGCAATACTGCTGACGAGATGACGGGCACGAGCTTGGGCGTTATTTTGGAACAGGCTGCCTTGCGAGATCAGGGCACGGGTCACCACGTGCATATGCAGGGCATCGCAAACGACAATGTCGTCGCCGGGGGCTGCGCCTTGAAGCATGAACAGCAACACTTGTTGAAGGATCTTTTCCCTGTCTGCTGCCTCATAATTGGGTGACAAGCCGATGAGATATGAAGCAGCGAAAGTTGGGGGAATGGAGCTGCCAATCAGCACGAGGCCAGCCATAATCAGTTTGGTGAAGGTTTTGGTTTTCATGTTCTCCTCGTCATGTGATTGTTGATTGTTGTTGTTTGTTACTGATTGAGAAAATCCTTGAGGCCATCGTTGTCGGTGAACATTTTCAGGGCAGCATGAAAGTGTCCTACGCAGTGTTCGACGAAATGTTTCCGAGCGTCGGCGATCGCATTTAGTTTCCCGGTGAGTTGTCCCGCCAGCCGCCGATTTTCGTTGCGTCGTTTGCCCCACGCGTCAAGTTCCACTTGAAGTGATTCGTAGTCTGGATTTGGCTCCACAACAGTCTTTTGATGGCGCTCGCAAATCACTTGAATCATCAACCAACAGCCGGCAGCGCAAAACGCTTCGGTCAGAATGGAGATAAAGACGATCCACCCTGAGCTGGACTCGGTCGGATGACCCCCATTTGACGTGGTTAAGCTTTGGACAATCTCGGCGGCGCTCTGCGTGAAACCGGGGAACGTTTTCGCAAACGAAGCTGCCCAGACTACACCGAGGAACACCCCTGTACCCAAAACGACGAAAGTATATTTCCGCCGGATGGACTCACTTTCGATAAACGAGCCGAGACATTTAATAATCGTAGCGAGGAGGATGGGAACCATCGAATATAAATAAGCTCGGAGCGGTTGCTCGAAAGCGGGAATGCCGGTAGACATTAGAACTGTCGCATTGGTGTTGATGCCCACCGCCAAACCCACGACAGATAGAACAGCCAGACATGTAACCGTCACTCGTGAAAACACCGTCCAAGGCTGTCCTTCGCGGTGATGAACGATTTTTGCCGGAGTCTTTTCCATCGCCGCTGACAATTCCTGGCAGTGTCGCGCCGCACCGGCTGCCTCCATGTCGAGAACCTTCTCAAGATGACAGGTTTGTCCTTCAAGTTCAGCGTTTTCATGTCCAAACTGCCGGGCACTGTAGTCGCGAACATCTTGCTCACCGCTTCGGCCACGTGCTCTGGCGGTGGCTTGAATGAATTTCACGTCCACCGGTGGTGTCTGGACGGGTTGTCTGCACACCGCAAGAATTTCAGCGGACAATTCACGGCTGCCATAAAGGTCGCCATTACCACCATGGCGAACACGCCGGATCGGCTCATCCGGCCGCGCCTCGGATCCCTTTGAGTTTAGTTCGACTTCTGATTTCATTTTGTTCCTCCGTTCTGCTGTTGTGCTGGCGCTAACATCCGCAGCGCCGACGTTGTTATGACACCTACGTTTTCCCAGAGCTCGGGTCGAAGTTCCCGGTCCAGTTTGCGGGCGATCTCTCCGGTTGTTTTGAAATCAGGGGAGACAATCAGAACATGCGTGCAGCCGACTGCGAAATCTCTGGCACAGTTTTTCATCAGGTTGCGGACACTGAGTTCGATTTCCGCGGATAAAATCCCTTGGCTGTGTGGACGAATGGCCATCACATCACAGTGCAGGTGTTCACGAACAATCAGCCCGTAGCCGAGGCTGTCGAGGAAGCGAATCACCTTGATCGTTAGCATGCGATGTTTCTCCGTTTTCATTTCAAAGTCCGAATAGTTCCTTCGCTTTTTCCGTGGGTTTCAAAACTTCTCTTGGCCGTCCCTGTCCGGCTTTGATTGTCTGAGGCTCCAAGAAACCTTGAGCAACCAACTCGGCTTTGACTCGATTGCCGCGGCTGTTGCTCCACTTCAGGTTGAGGTAATGGGATACCGTTGACTCGTTTGGATGATGCTGTACCTCGTTCATGAATTCCCGATACTCCTGTAGCGCTTTTTGCATTTTCGCGGATTTTTCCTCGGCCAGTTCAGGACACACCTCCTCCGGACTCGTCAGTAGATTGTTGATTGCTTGGGGAAGTACGATGTTTACCAACATTGCTTTGGCGCGGGTGGCGATTTTCCCGTCCTTCAAACCTGTCAGAAGGCTGAACTCGTACAATTCGTTCACCAATGATTTTTTCTCTGCCTTGGCCATTTCGATAAGCTCCAGCAGTTGCAGAGAGTTCTTGAGTTCGTTGAGCAGTTTTTCTTTCATCGTATTCGAGCCATAGATCGTGTTGCTTGAGGGCGGTTCTGTAACAAGTTTCACAGAGCCAAACCGACGCCGTCGGGTTTTGCATGGTGTGCGCATACGCGTGTAGCTCACAATTTAAGGCTCCGCACACGGTGCACCGTATTAGGACGGCGTCGAATGCGCCGCAGGTTGAACATTTGCCTGCGATTTCTTCGACCGGAACGACTAAACCGGTTGCAGTAAGAATCAGTTTGCTGTGATGGATTTCGTGCCGCGACACGCCGTCAGAAAGCCAGCGTTCAGATTCAGCTTCAAAGGGCTTGTTCTCGTTGACTCGTTCGATGGAGTAGATACTGTGCGCACCGACTCTGTCTTGGAGGACTTTTTGCGTTACTTGGCGGGGATCGAGTGGCGAAGCTTTCGGGGTCTCTGTATCGCCATTCGGGGCGGGATTTTGGGCGGGAGCTCTGCCAATGAAACGTTCGAGGATGGTTTTCAAGCCGTGCTCCTCTGTGAAAAAGGAGCCGGGAAGCAGGGTCTTCAGTTTGTTTTTTATGCTGTTCATGGTGCTGAATGACAAAAGAGGTTCACGATGAAGAGAAGAACCAGCGCGATTACGATGATCCATTTCAGAGTGTTCACGACGACCGCAGTTCGGCCGATATAGAACGGGATTAGCATCGTGATGAAGGCCACATCGAGAAGACACACGATGAGAAGGTAGCCCTTTGCTTTTGGTGGCAGAGTAAGGAGCCGATCAATAGGTATGATGCCGGCAATTAGAATGCCGACGGTGAAGCGAAAAACTTGAGCCATCCGGGATCGTATGCCTCGATAAAATGCTAGTGTTGGCAATAGGCAGCCAAGCAGCAGCACCAGTGCTGCGCGAAAGAGAAAAGACTGGGTATGAAGGCTGAGGCGCCCCAGCATTCTGGGGAGCCAGGAGAATATTCTGGAGAGTATGTCCATAGTTAATTCTTTAATTCTGGTTTATTGGTGAGTGGAATAGAGCGGAAATAATTCTCGAAGTGTCAGGGCTGGGTTTCCCGCTGGCACCAACTCCCGGCATCTGGAATCCAAACGCGTCGTGGTCCGAACCCAGCAAAAGCTCTGTGCCATCGTCCCGACGGAGGGCAATGTTCTTTGCTCTTCCCACGGGATTCACATGCATTGTTGCGGTGGGGTCTAAGGGCAGCACATCAACGACAACGCGAGCAGTGGCCAACTCATTTTGACTTCGAGTGAGGAGTTTTTCTGTGTTCATAATTTTCGCTTACAAGGTAACCCGCTCCATCTTTAGAGGTCGACCGGGCAACGTCTAAATCTTTCTTAGAGGACGTTTCCTGAATCTGCTGAGCACTTGCGAAAAGATGCTCGGCCACAAAGCTTTTATAGACGTTCAGCGTTAAATCAGTATGGTCACGACACACGCACGGGATGATGAGAACTACCTTTTCTTTACCGAAGGCTGTCTGCCCAGTATTCAGACGTTGAGGTCGGCGAGACCGAAAAGGCCTTCATATTTCCGTACCACCCCATACCCGGTGTTTAGGTCGCGTGAGGAAGCGGCAGCTTGGATAATGAGTGCTGCTGCGCGCCGGTCGGTCGCTTTGGCCAACACCCCTCGCCATTACAATTACTGTAGTGGGTTGGAATTTAGCAGGAGGATACCGTACGAGACTTGGGTATTAGGGCCGTCCCCCGATGGTAGCGGGAAACTGGAATTCTGGTTTTCTGGATACTCCAAAGAAACAAACTACCGGTTGTTTATCTGCCGTAATCCTGCATGCTTTGAGGGACGCATTGTATATCCTCCGTGGAGTTCCGATCGGAATTTCTTAGGCTTCAAACTCCATCACCGTGAATACGCCAACACCGCTGAACTCAAACGGCAAACTAGCGAGTTCTTCAAAGGAGCTCTTACTGCGTACAAAACCGGAAACGAAGCAGGGCGGGCTGCAATTGAGCAGGCAGGGCATCCTTATTGGTTTTCAGCCGCTTTTCTTGGCGGTCCTGGGTGAAGCTCACTCTCGTGAGGATTCCGACTGCTAAGAACCCAGAAAAACGACCATCCGTATCTGCTCACCGCGTAGGCATGATTGGCACCCTCTTGAAGCATCTTGTCAGCAAACTCTCCCACCAGCTTCTTAAGTTCAACTGGGTATTGATAAATCGTTCTCCGATTGTCAACACCCCATACATGAATTCCCATCCCGAAAGCTTGGTTAATATCGTCGTGCGTTATTGCGCGTTCTTCAATGTGCGTCAACACGAGCCACAACATGCCGCGCTGCATTCTACGAATCGGACTGATCGGCCGAGGTTCTGCACCTCCTATCGTCAGTGTGTGCTCAATCTCATTCACGACGATATCGTAATCATACCTATGCAGCAGACGTTTCACCCATCCCACCTCACGCCTTCTTGGAGGGCTATAGTGTCCGTTGACCAAACTTGACACTGTGAAGCGTGACGGTACCCATGGTTGACCTGATAGTTGCGACTCATCCGCGGTCGGGTTAGGGTGCTCTTTTCGGTTCTCCTGCAGTTCGAGCAGGCGAGTACGCAGTTCGACCCCGACCACTTCTGCAAGGCCGATAGCAAGCGATTCTGATGCACCAGTTTTCCGTGCGGTTTCTTTCAGAACCATTTGAATCTCAGTCAGTGATGGAACCTTGGGGATATGGCGCAGTTGCTGAACCGACCCTTCGATGATCAAGAAGGCGGCTGGGGTGATGAGCTTCACTGACTCTTCCCCATCAAACGGCAGGCCGCCAGCAAGAGGAAGTTGCGCAACCGTATTAACTGGTCGTCCGCGTTGATGCGCAGAATAATGCTTCAACAAATGTTCAATGATGAGGGGGAGATAAGGCGTCTCGCTGGGGCAGCATTCCCGGACATACTTTTCGGCAAGGGGGCGTACAATCGATTCTATCAATTGAGTGTCCGGAATTGGCATGGGTCGAGTGGTAGCAAACAAGTGCGGTTAGGTCAAATGTCCAAAGAGTCTAGCCCTTGCAGAGAGCGGCCTGCAATTGGCTTGTGTTGTCTGTAAAGCACAGCTATCCATGTGGGTAGGATTCAAGCACCCATGGGTGAGCCGTCATATCGCCAAAGTCCACCTGCATCGAGGCGCAAAACCTCACAAAGCCATCCGGGAGGGATAACGTTGGCCACAGATCTTCCGATAGAAACTGTCTTAAGAATCTTGGGAACATCGGCACAGCAGACTGGGTATGATGTTCAATCCTCGACTTCGGGAGAAGGATCCCACGCTATTACAATGCGCTTGCGGGACTGCCTCTTTCGCTCGCTTCTTCGCCGGCTTCCGTCTTGTATTGATTGGCGTATTTGGCAAGCAGAACAAAAAACAGTCTTGTACTGCGATTGCCATTTGTCCCGTGGGTATCTCGCCGTCATTCTGCTGCTTGGAATCCTCACCGAGTTGATGCTTTGGGTCGGCGTACAGAACATACCTCATCCATTCTCCAATGTGCAGTTCTGCAGATTCTGGATGGGGCTCCTTGGATTTTGCATTTTGGTTTTTACGAACTTTGCGTTTGTTCGGGGAGCCAGCGTGGAACGGCTTCGGACAATCTTGGAGCCTCTTCGTGAGGAAGCTCTGGCGAATGGATCGGTAGTGGCCTCAGTGGGTCGTCGGATCGGACGGCGGTATCTTTGGTATATCATGGGATACCTGTTTTTCGTCCTGACAAGCATTCTGGTATTTTTTCTTGAAGCGGTCCGCCAATGGGGCTTTTCTGGCTTGTCGCGCGAGAGTGTCCTGATCTTGGGGCCACTGCTACTGACGCTCGGTGCATTCTGCGCAGTTATTCCGTTCATGTTGCGGTATCAGGGGGCCGGTGCACGGCTCTTACCAGCTCTGGGGAGTGTAACGCTCTGCATTGCGGTGTTGATAGCGAGTGCTGTGCCGCTCCCGTGGGTCATAGTCGATCCACAACTCTCGCGATCCGATGCCGAGAAGTTATTAGCAACACGCTCATACGTGCATGGCGACTGGAACGGTCCACCGTTGTTACTGTCAGACGGTCGAGTTGCCCAGAAAGCGGATGTACACGATGTTTATCAAGGGATACGGATCATGGGCTGGGCATTGATTTCGGGAAGTGTATTGTTTGGTTGCGTTGGGATGATGTTCGCCATCAACTCGTTTCACTGCACGACAAACGTACTGCTCTACCTTCAGCAGATGAAACGAGGACCGGATTTTGAATCCATCCGGGAGACAATTGATCCAAGACATTTCATGGCACCATTTCGAATCATCTGGGGATGTGTCTGGTTTTCCTTGGCTTGTTGTCTCTTGGTTGCATCCGCTGGAGTTGTACGATCGGCTCTGAACTTGGTCGCCTCTGTGGGATGCAATAGTTCCCAGCCAAGGCTGAATATCATTGACCTATCCGTGCTTCTTTCAGCTATGGCATTCGACATAGCGCCTGATCGTGCATGGCTGGTGTGGGGAATGCATACGGTGTGGGGATGTTATGTGTTGCTGTTCATGGGCATAATGCTGGCATCCATTGGGTCTTTTGTCATGCAAGAGTGGGCAGCCCGTCAAAGGCTAGTTCGGGCAACAAAGGAACTGGAGCAATCACATGTGATCGTTTCTCTTGCCGAGAGGCTGCGTCGCTACGCGCCTTCGACCCAACTCCCTGACATCATTTCCATAGCCGGCGACCGGATTTTTGCCCATGCTCGGTTGGTCGGTTTTCTGAGGAGACGAGCTGTTATTGAGGTCAGCAGTTGCTGCAAAGAAGTTCTTACATCGGAAGAGGTGTATGCACTGCTGGCGCATGAGTTGGCGCATCATGCTCTTGGCCATAGTCGCCGTGATATGACTCTACGATTCCTGGGGCGGCTGACTCTTGTGGGTGATGGGTTTGTCAGAATCCTAGAAGATTCATTTGGTTATGAGTTGCAGGCAGACAAGTTCGCCGTTGAAACTCTGGGGGGTGACCCCGGTGCGATGATTCGTTGTTTGAATAAACTGCAAATATCGCAAGCGATGGAGAATCTCAGTTTGATTACACCAACGGCAGGACTTCCAATCAAGTCCGATAATCTGCCGCGCGCAACAACAACTCCTAATAGGAACGTTTCACGGGCTTGGCTGCGGTCGGTAAAGGCAGGGGCAGTCATGCAGTTTCGCCAGTATTGCGGAATCGATAATGCAGCCTACTGGCACCCATCCACAGCACAGCGAATCGCGGCGTTGAAGAAGTTATCCACTTCGAGAGCAGGAGAACAACAATCCGGCACACCTTGTCAAGAGAGTTTCATTCCTCCAAGGAACCCGGGATAGAAAAGAAAGATTTATTTGGGGGGCTAAAAATTCAGAGTGACGGGTAATTACCCACATACTTACGTATGTATTGGGTCAGACTTCTGCCGGAGAAAGATACGGTAAGGCCGGTGAGATTTGTTCTTCACGGATTGGGTGCGGTCGTAGTAAATCAGCGTTCCCTCGTGCGAGCCTAAAGGGATGGTGTTGGCGAGGTACATCAGGGCCTTACGAACGGCGGCGCCACTGCGATTACACAGTTTCATCAAGCGGGACAGGGTAAGCGGATATTGGAAACATGGGCGGGTACGGTACAGGTGTTTGTAGTAGTACATTACTTGTTCGTACACATGGTTGAGCAAGGCTACCTCGCGTTCGTCCAGAATCTCGATCAGACCGCTCCTAACCCACACCCGCTTTTGCAGCATCCTCTCCTCCAGTTCCAAGCTCGTCGTCAGTTACCGCGCCCCTTTCGACTGGAACGAGTGGAAATCTCACATAGCATGGTTCGACTCGGCCTTTGATCTTCACGATGCCTTCGCCTACAGCCAGTCGGTCGAGGAAAACCTCGTCTCCACGGGGCAGAAAAAGGGCACGCTTAGCCGTAAGGATATCGTCCTCGTGCTGAAGACCGAGGTAAATCTGCGTGTTGCTGTTGCCGAGAACGTACACTGGCAATAGGGACGGGTGTTGAGTGATATTTACCAGTCCCTCCCCAAAGCTCCTTATCTCTCTGAACACCGTCTCTAAGCTATTGGTCACCTGCTTCTCGATATTGCTTTTCGGGAACAGATTGTGAACTTCCTCAAGGAATGTGACGTGGCGTAGCTGATCCGTCTCGCCTTGACCTAACCGATAAAGATGAATCCATCGTAGAATGATGTCGTTGAGAAATACGCGAAGCGGTTTTGGCAACTCCTGGTCGAGTTCGATGATCACTGGTTGCTCCAGCAATTCTTCCAGCTTGATCGGGTTACGTGCGTTAAATGCGCCGGCTGCGGGACCGAAGATAAACGTGTTGATAATCCTCACGCAACTATCCTGCCAGAGCATTCGTCTTCCCTTGAAGTGCACGCGCTCAAGCTCTTCCCTCACATCGAAGAAATTGGGATACTGGTCTGGTATACCTTGGTAGAGGCCGGTATCGGCAAACTTCTTGTCCAAAATCTCGATCAGAATGTCGGCGACACCCGGTCCGGAGATGTGAGATTTCTCCAATGCCTCGGCCACTGCACTGATCCAGGTCTTGGGATGCACGCCGGGCGGACCACGCAACGGATTCCACCGAAACGGCGATGCCGTCTTACGCCCGATGGTGAACACGCGAATTCTTTCGGTGTTAGGTCGCTTCAGCGCACGCAAGGCACGGTAACTACGTTTCCAGTCGAGCACGAGGAACGGAACGTTCTTCTCCAGCAATCCCAGCAATAGGACCTGAGCGACATTTGTCTTTCCGCCTCCGGTGATCGAGAAGATCCCGATATGCTTGATGAAGTTTTCGCGTCGGAGCTTAAGCGGGAACAGTTCCGACTTGCCGTAAAGGATCGTGCCCAGCGGAAACTCGCCGCTGGCATCCTCCGCTGACGGCGGCGGCAACAGGATCTTGTCGTCGTCCACCCGGTTCGTCAGATAGCGGGCAGCCAGCATCTGAATCAGAGCTTCCGACTGCCGCTTAGCCTCCGGAGTTTCGGCGGTGGTGTATGCAATCCACAGCGCATCGGCTTTTGTTCCAACCAACGGCTTCAGTTTTCGGCACAGTTCCTTCAGTTGCTCCTCAAACATCTTCCAGAAACGCTCCCCGCACCTTGGCGCGTTCGTACTCGTCCCAGAAGGTAAGGAAATCGCGCAACACCAGCACGACGTCTCGCCAGCACTGCGTGTCTTGGTCTCGGCGTTCGCGGGTCAATTCAAACGCCCGCTGATACAGCCGGTCCTTTTCCTTGTGGTCGCGCAAATGATAGTTCGCCGCGACGCTGATCTGCTGAATTACCTCGGTGAGGCGCTCCCGGTCATCCGTGATACGGCTGAGATTGTCTTTCCGGATCTTGAGTCTTTCCTGAATGGCAGCCGAAACTGCCTCGACCTTTGTCCTAAGAATTCGTGTGTTCGAGTGAATCAGGTCATCCAGCGTCTTGTCCGTGCCACCGGCAAGACCGCTGCTAGCGGGGTCTGTGTAATTCGCCCCCGGTATCGTTACCCGGCTCCAATCAATCAGTTTCTCCAATTTCATGTTTGAACTGGCAGTTCACCAATAAAAAGCTTTGCCAACAGACGGTTCGGGAAAATGGCGCTGAGGTAGAAGTTCTCCGGCCTATACGAACACGACGGTTGGCATTCATCTGTGAGAATTCAGTTGTGAGGATTCGGCTTGAAGCTGAAACTGGCGGCGTTCTATAAATAGTCTCAGCGAGTTTGGGTGGGGAAACGCAAATGAAGGTCAGGGGAATTACAATTGGGGTGTTCTTGTTGCTTCTGGCTGGCGTGGTCGTGTTCTGGATCACATGGCGACGTGGTGAGCCACGGAGGACTTCTATACACACGTTGGAACGGCTCCAGACTTCTCTTAGCGAAGCGAACCCTAATGCGTTGCTCGATACGCTTCTTCTTCCAGCCGCGTTAGCACAGCGGACGGTGCCAGAGCAAGCGGAGTTCATCAATAAGACCCTGCGTGACGAGGTGTCGCGTGAAGGCGTCGTTGCGTTGAAGAAGGCAGGGCAATTTGGTCCGTTACAAGAGATGTTTCCTGTGGAGGCAACACGATGGGCGAAGCAAGCGGGGGTAAGGGTTGAGGACTGTGTTGCGTTTAAGATGGAACGGAATGGGATTCGAGCTGAGGTCGTAGTTCATCGAAGTGGGACGGCGTACAGGATCGTGCGGTGTAATAATGTCAAACAGATGGCTTCATAGCGGCTTCGTCCGCTTGCCGATAGCGTTGGCGCTCTGCCTTCTCGCCGGGGCTGCTGTTGCTGGCACTTTCCCCGGCAATGCCCGCGTCACGATCAACGATTCAACGGGCGGGCTTAGCTGGAGCACGAATGCG
>Ga0172371_10008579_pt1 | contig 14279 bp, 14 predicted proteins | sample Lak12m_FD_114543 | JGI IMG/M metagenome (GOLD analysis project Ga0172371, IMG submission 114543) | Freshwater microbial communities from Kabuno Bay, South-Kivu, Congo - kab_022012_12m | ecosystem: Environmental > Aquatic > Freshwater > Lake | place: Democratic Republic of the Congo: South-Kivu... | reverse complement strand
TGCCCTGCTTATAGTATCCATAACCGTATCTTTGAAATTTTTCTCTGAAACCACCTGGTCGTTTTTGGCAATCATAATATCAGCCTTATTTACCAAAACGCCAAACCCCTTAAAAAGAGGCTGGGTTATGGTAATCTTTGGCTCAGTCAAATAATAAGGATTATAAACCTGATAACTGGAATCGCTTTTATACCTTTGGTTAAGAAATTCAAGGTTATACTCCGTGCCGGTCACTAATTTACCGGATACCCCCGCGTTGATATTAAGGTCCTGCGAATTAAATTTGTCCGCCCCCTGCAAGGTTGAAGTAGATATTTCAGTGGTATCCTGAAGAGTAAAATCCGCATTGAAAGTAGGTTCAAAATCCGATTGCGCTATTTTTACATCATCTTCTTTTAATTTTGGCTCTATACGCTTGATAAGAATTTCAGAGTTGCTTTTCAGGCAATAAACCATACAATCTATTAGGCCTATTCTTAAGGTCCTGTCCTGGGCGCCTGCGGACATAAAAAGCGCCTTCTCCATTTCGCCCTGGCGGCTGAGATTAACATCCGGAGCGGAATAAGAATTATTAAAAGCGAACAAAATAACTGGCATCATTATGATAAGTTTTTTCATTTTACTGCTGTTCCGTTTAAGAAAGCATCCAGGATGAAACTTGATAACCCCTTCAGGCTTTCTTTCTTTGAAGGCTTATCCTTTAACCAGGGTATAATCACTGATTTAATCATACTGCCTAATAAGTGGGCTGTCCTTTTAGGGTCAAGCTCCTTGCGAACAACATTCTCGGTTTGTGCCAACTTTATAATACTGGATATATAATCTAAAAACTTCATAATCTTTTCCACTGTCGCGGGGGAAGGCTTGTCCTTTATTGCCCAGCTATCCAAACCTCCTTCGGAAAAATAAATCCGGAAAAAATCTTCGTTTTCTTCAAAATAAGCAAATTCCCCTTCAATTAAAGCCTTGATCTTTTCCAACGCACCGCCGGCATCGGCAACCCCCTCCTTGATCCTGCGGATTAGCTCATCTATTTTTTCATCCGTAAGAGCAAGATAAAGGGCCTGCTTATCTTTAAAATACAGGTAAATAGTTCCCACGGCATACTCCGCCTGCCTGGCAATATCCGACATAGTCGCCTTATGATAACCTTTTTCAGCAAAAACTCGCGTGGCGGCGCTTAAGATATCCGTCCTTCTTAATAATTTATCTCTTGCCTTACGGGGAAGCGGGTTCAATTTATCTCCTTTTCCACTTTATTATTCAAATAATGAATTATAATTCACAAAATAAATATAACATTCATTCTACCAATTGTCAAGTAATTAAAGTTAATATTTCCCTTGCAACTTAGTTGCATTAATGATAAGATTCTAAGCATGTGTGATAATTGTAAATGCAAGAACTTATTAAAACGCAATAATATCTCCCCCACAAAATTGCGGCGTTTGGTTATAAAGACTCTAACCCACGCTAAAACAAGCCTCCCCCCTGTTGAAATACTAAAAATTATGAGAAAATCAGGAAGTATCAATAAAGTAACCCTATATAGAATTCTCGCCATATTAGAAAAGAATGAGCTCATAAGAAAAATACTTACTTCGGATAAAACTTCAAGATATGAATTAATTGACCCGCTTGATAATGGCAAACAGAATCTTGCCCCTCATTTTACCTGTAGAATATGCAAAGAGACTATTCCTATAAATTCACCTGAATTAACGCCATTAATAAACAAAGAGCTGGATAGTAAACTTTTCGGCCCCATAGAAGTAACTATAGAGGGAATTTGTTTTAAATGTAAAGGAGGAAAATGATGCCGCCATGGATCAAAGAACTACCCGCCAAGCTAGAAAAACAAATTTTTGTAATTCTTAATATAACAATACTCATATCACTACTGACATCAACACCGAAACCGGTAAAAACACTCAACAGGAATAATAAACCCTGTTGTCTCAAGGGTTATATTTGTAAAGCTGTTATGAGTATAAACAAGTAATTTTTTTATTTTATAGATGCAACTTAGTTGCATAATAAGGAGGTTAGCCGTCTTATGAAAAATATTTTTTTTATTGCTTTAATTTCGCTTATTTTTTCAATCTGCACACAGAAATTCGTCAACGCAGAGGAAAAAGACCAGCCCCTCACCAGCCTGGAAAAGATTATTATCACCCCGAGAGGATACTATATAGATCCGGTTTACTACCCACTTAGCGTACCGACGAGTGAAGAAAGCACCACTTCCGTTGTCAGCGCAGAAGAAATTACATCAGCGCATAAGCAAACCGCAGTTGAAACCATTGAGAATGTTACTGGTGTTCTATTGGAAAGGCAGGGCAGAAAATATCCTGTCCGGATTAAAATACGCGGTGAAAAAAACGTAAATGTACTTATTAATGGCGCTTCTCCGGGTCAAGACTACAGAATCTTAAACACCTTGCCTTCTACTTTGATCGAAGAAGTTGATGTCATAAGAGATTCAAGTTACCTGGCTTACGGCTCTCCAAATACATCCAGCTCTGCAGGAACCCCAGGTTATGGAGGAGTGGTAAATATTAAGCTTAAACGCCCGGAAAAAGAAAGCGGCACGGAAGTAAAGCTCGAGTATGGTAATTTTAACACCCAGGACGAAAGTATCACTACTGCCGGAAAGTTTAAGGAAATAAGCTATCTTCTTAATATCGAACACACTGCTTCAGATGGACCAAAAAATAGAAATGCTGGACAGATGTCCACAGGTTTTACCTCGCTCCTCAACAAACAATATGGAGATTATGACTCCAGGGTTAATATACTCTTCCATTTTGATGAAGGTTATTTTGATCTCCAAAAACAGTTGCCATTTGGCACACGGGCAAAAGATATCTGGAAATATGACCCTTCAATGGACGCTATGGTAAACTTGGATATCCTCCACGCGTGGAATGAACGCACATCCACAAACATCACCGCATATAATGATTATCAGCAGGCCACCCTTGTCCCAAGTTATAGCTCTACCCCCTCAAGCACTGATCCCAGGAATAACGTACAAAACAGGGATATAACTAACGGAATCAGCATCCGTCAAACATTTTCTATTCCCACCTTAAACACCCTGCGTTTCGGATTTCAATTTAACAATTGGAATTGCCCTACCGGGAAACTTTTTTATGAAGGGAAGCCCAGGAAAGAACAGGATTATGGCGCATATGCCCACGATGAATTAAGGCTCTTGGAAGATAGATTGATTATTGACGGTGGTATCCGCTGGGACCGCAAATACGTAGCTAAAGGAATCCACGCAAATGACGGGACTTCAGGGACACAGGTGCCTTATAGCGATAAATGGCTTGATCCAAACGTAAATTCTGCCCTGGGGCTTGCTATCTGGCCGTTAGAAAAACACGGCCTTTCTGCCAGATACTCAATCTCCAGCCAGGCTTCTGCTATATACGCCGATTCAAGCGGTAATCTTTTAAACAACCAGACAGAAAACCGCTATGACTTAAGTTATATCGGCAAATGGTCAAAACAAATGAATTTTACTCTTACCGGGTTTCAAAGAAATATTTCAAATATGCCTAAATGGGTAGGAGGCGATGATTATATTGCTACCTCTGTCAAAAGATATGGAGTAGAAGCAGAGCTAAAAGGAGCACTCCTGGGAGGACTTTCATATTTTGTAAATTTCTCGCAAATATACTCCCGGGATAAAACTAACCAGCAAAGAGACCCTAGCATACCTCCCTATATAGCCAATATCGGCTTAAACTATCAACATAATGGCTGGGAGCTTAATACTACAGTAAAAAGAGTCAGCGGGTATGAGGATAATTCCTTAGTAACAGGGGCAAAATATGTTGATGTCGGCGATTACTGGCAAGGCGACATAAATGCCAGCTATTCCTTTGAATCAAGAAATATTATCCACACTATCTACACCGGGATAAGAAACATAGGCGATGTTAAATACCAGACTTTGCCAGGATACGAGGATTATGGCTTGACCTTCTATGGCGGATATAAGGTAAAATTCTAAGAGGGTCCGCAAACCTATAGTTATTTATCTAAAAAGTCTTTCTTTACCCAGCCAGATTTGTTATCAAAACGCCTGACCTTATACCAATTTTCATTTTTATCCACTATCTCCACCCTGCTGCCTTCGCCAAGTTCAAAATATACAGTGGCGTTTTCCAATGGCTCAAACCTGGCTTCAGCCTTTCCGCTGACAACAATCGCAAAGCTATTCCGGTAGTTTATTTTCTTATTCAAGGCATAAGCTGATAATGCAAAAACAGCAATAAAAACGCAGGTCACCAGGCCTGAATATATTTTTAGCCTGCTAAAAAACAGGCTTAATATTAGATATGTTATAAACAGAATATAAACAAAAAACAGCATGGCAGCCAGCATATCGGCAGTTATGCCTGCGAACAAAGCATAAACTACTTTTTCAAACCAGTTCCCAAAGGATCGCGGCTCTAGATTCAACTCTTGCAGGACGTAGTCATAGTTAGATCTTAAATCACTGTCATTAGGTATAAAACCCTTTGCCCTATCATAATTTAAGGCTGCTAGCCCAAGCTTGCCTTCTTTAAAATAACTATTGCCTAAATTATAATAAAGATTCCCACTCTCCCAACCCATACCAAGGATCTTTTGATAGCTCTTTATAGCTTCAGCGTATTTTCCTTCTTGATAATAAATATTTGCCTGATAAAAGAGCGAACCGGGGGCATTAGCAGCCTCTTGCGCGAAAGAAGCGCCCGGAAAAACAATTCCGATAGATGTTCCAGCAAGCAATATTAACAAAACAAACAAATTAATCTTTTTCATCTCTTTTTTCTCTGTAGATAATCTATTACTTCTTCTAGCTTAGTTAAAGAAGCCTGCATATTTTCCCGGCTTAACTGGCTGGAGGCATATCTAACTATATCGCACTCCTTAAAAATCTCCCTAAGCTTAACCAAGATATCCTCAGATACCCCTTCTTTGCGCAAATGTTCATCAATAATACTTATGGTAATCCCTTTAGACGATAGATGAAACCTGTCTCCCAGGTATTCCTGTAAAGTCAAGAATAGAATATCGCAGAATTTCCCGGCCTCTGCCTTATCTAAATATTTCTTTGCTTGCAGGATTCCTGCCCGGGCTTTCCGGGGAGCCAATAGGCCCCTGGCATACTTTAAATCTGTCTTTAATCTCCGCTTCTTTGCGTAAATTAAAACTATAATCAGATAAAATAATAGAGGAACAGCCTGCAATCCCAGGAATATCTTATTATTATAAAGGTATTCATTTCTCTTTTTCAGGCGCCCGGGGTTATCTTTAATATAAATAATATCCCTGCCCAGCTTTTCTTCCCTGCTAGTAACAGAAGGCGCGACAAGCTGCTTACCTTCAACTATCCTGGTTTCTTCTTCTTTGTCAGGTTTAATTATTGTTATAGTGAATGGGCCTCGGCTGATAGTTTTATATTCTCCGGATAGAGTATCAAAAAAATTAAAGGATAGCGCGGGAATCTCTTTTACCTCCAAACTTACGGGTATAATAACCTGCTCAAAACTTTTTGTATTTGCATTCTGTTTTACCTGGGGCTCGTAAACCTTAAACCCTTTTTCCGATTTTAACTTAGGCACTCCGACAGTATTAAAGTTTCCCTCTCCGCTTACTATCATTTTAAGAGTAACCGGGTCGCCAAGTTTAACCTCTAAAGGGGCGGCATCAGCCTCAAAGGAAAAATTGCCCAGGGCGCCGGAGAAATCCACGGGTTTATTTTCCTGCGGCAGGGCCAATACTCTAAAAGAGGCTTCTTGAGATTTTAAATCCAGAGGGTATGTCTCATGCCTGCCGAAAAAATTATCAAATATATCCGCCTCAAACGGATCGGCAGAGCCAAAGGCAGACCTGCGTTTTGACTGGTTGCGCACAATCAGGTTGCATTTAATATGAGCCGGGCCCAGGTTAAACTCACCCGGCCTTAAACCAAATACAGAGGTATTAAATTCTATAACATCAAATTTTACGCCCTTATAAAGCTCTTGATATTGACTAGGCTTATCAAAAGTACCTATGGACAAACCCTCCTCGTGGATTAATTCCGGGTACTGTATATCCTTAATTCCTAGCCGGTTGACGTATAATTTTATGGTTAAGGGGACATTTTCATTTAAATAGGCCTTATCTTTTTTTACCTGGATTGTTATAAATAAACGGTCGCTTAAATCACCCATCGCTGGTTCTGCCCGGTTATCAGGCTGAGCCGGAATCTGGGATTGGGATTCCAACACCTCAAGATTAACCTGATTAGAAGTATACTTATCTCCGTTATACTCAACCTTAAAAGGCCCCAGTTTAAAAACACCTATTTTTACAGGCAAAAGCAGGTAATTGTGCGTAATAGAGCCTGAAACCTTTCCATTTACAATTGACATCATCGTAGAAGGCCCTAAATACCTGGACTGAAAACCGTCTATGGCCGGTAATTCCGGGGCGGGGATATTCTGCGCGTTGTTAAAGCTTAAAGACAGCTGCAAAGAACTACCTAAAGACACCTTATTCCTGTCTACGGCAGCTTCAAAACTGAACTCTTTGGCAAAACAAGGCCTTGGCAGATTTAAAGCGCAATAAATAACGCATAATCCCAAACTTAATAGTTTTAATAAACTGAATTTATTTCTTATTCTAGCCATTACCAATCCTTTAATACGTCTCCGGAAAATCCCCTCTTTCTATCCTCTAATTTACCCGCGGAGTTTTCTTCCTGCCGATACCCCTCAAGAAGCATATTTGCTTCCTGTTCTGACATTTCTTTTTCTCTTTCTGCGGATTGAGCTTTTGATTCTTGAGCCTGATCCTGTTTTTGTTCTTCAGCCTGCTTAGCCTGAACTACTTTAGCCTCTTCTTCATTTTGCTCACCGGTTTTCTGCTCCTGCGCTGAATCCCCCTGCTTCTCCTGCTGCTTATCACCGGATTGATCTTGGTTCTCTTCTGCCTGAGCGGATTGCTCATTTTTCTTCTCCTGCTTCTGCTTTAGTTTATCCAGGAGTGTTTTAAGCTCCTTTTCCACCAATTCATGATTTATCCTTGCGTCTTCATCCCTTGAATCTAACTCTATCGCCCTTTTGTAATAATCTAATGATTGGCGTAATAAATTCACAGTCTCTTTAAGGTCGGTATTTTCCTTAAGTTTTCCCAGTTTGTATTTCGCATTCCCGATATTAAAATTTGCCTTAGATTCCAGTATTTTATCCCTGGAGGCGGTCGCCTTCTCAAAGAAACTGACAGCCGAGGCATAATCTTCTTTCTTATACTGGGCTGCGCCTATATTATAGTTAATTTCTGCCGCATCAGGCAATTTAATTTGCGCCTGATTATATAATTTAATTGCTTCATCGTATTTCTTCTGCTGGTAAAATCTGTTCGCCTTATTTATTAATCCGGAGCTGTCTTCAGCAAAACAGGTAGAGGCTAAAAACTTGCAGCCAAAAATCGAAAACATTACTAATAAAACAACCCTGCTTATTTTAAAGTTTAGCGCGGATTTTTGCATCTCAAGAAACATCCTTAATTATTTTCTTATCGCTTATAAAATATTCAACCACAAGTAAAAGTAGGACCAGCCATAAGAATACCTGGAATCTTTCTTCGTAATGCTTATTCATTTTAGCTTCCAGCTCTCTTTTCTCCATCCTGGATATTCTTTCCCTATAAATTAAATCCAGGCCAAACTCCGCGTTAGTTGCCCTTACATATACACCGCCGGTGTTTATTGCGATTTTCTGCAAGCTTGTTTCATCAAGCCGGGATTTAACCACATTGCCCTGCCTATCCTTAAGAAATGATTTTTGGCCGGCCTGATCAGTAAGAGGAATAAGCTCACCATCTTTGGTCCCAATACCGATACAAAATATTTTAATTCCTTCTTTCTTGGCCTCTTCGGCTGCCTGTTCGGGGCTGCCTTCGTGGTCTTCCCCGTCAGTAATAACAATCAAAACCTTGTATTTCTTCTGCCCGCCCTCATAACTCCTTAGCGCCTCTTTTATCGCGCTGGTTATAGAAGTCCCCCCCTTAGGCATGCTATCTATTCCGGTATTATCCAGGGAAAGCAAAAACCCCCCGTAATCTAATGTCAATGGGCACTGTAAAAAAGCGCTGCCGGAAAAAGCGATTAAGCCTATCCTGTCCCCTTTAAGATTACGAACTAAATCCTTAATCGCCAGTTTAGAACGCTCAAACCTGCTGGGTTTTACGTCCTCGGCAAGCATACTTTTTGAAGTGTCTAATGCTATCAGGATATCCACTCCTTTTCGCTTTACCTCTTCCCAATGAAAGCCCCATTGCGGACGCATCAGGGCAAAAAGCATAAGCGATATCGCCAAAACCATCAAACTGTTCTTTAACAGCCTTTTCCTGTAATCCAGGCGGGATAACAATTCATCTAGCAGCTCTTTTTGGGCAAACTTCTCCAAGGCGCGCTTTCGTAATTTAGCTGCCCAGAAATAAAATACTACCAGGCCTATGATGATAATAAACCCTAAAGCAAAATTTGCCGCAGCAAACCTCATGGTATCTTCCTTAAAATGGTATTGGATAAAATAATATCCAGCAACAAAAACACTAAGCTTAAAATCAAGAATATATTAAATAATTCGCTATATTCCAGATACCCCTTTTCTTCTATAACCGTCTTCTCAAGGCTGTCTATCTCTTTATAAATCTTACGCAGGCTTTCCGTGTCAGTGGCCCGGAAATATTTACCCCCTGTTATATCCGCGATTTTTATCAGGGTATCCTCATCAATATCAATCTCTACCGGCTGATACACGGTATTGCCGAAGAAATCTTTTACCGGATAAGGCACCGGCCCTTTTGACCCGGCGCCAATCGTATAAATCTTGATTTTCAAAGCCCGGGCTGCTTCGGCAGCGGTTAAAGGAGAAATCTTACCTGTATTATTACGGCCGTCAGTAAGCAGGATAATCACCTTACTCTTGCCTTTTGTGTCTTTAAGCCGGTTTAAAGAAGTAGCTATCCCGGCTCCTATGGCTGTCCCGTCCTCCACCAGGCCCGTCTTAACCCTTTCCAGGTTATCCAGCAGCCAGCCATAATCCAGGGTTAAAGGGCAAACCATATACGCCCTTGCCGCAAAAGCTACGATAGCGATGCGGTCATTTCTCCTGCCCATGATAAAATCTTTAACCACGCTTTTAACAACTTCTACCCTGTTCTGCCTTTGCCCGCCGAGTTTAAAATCCTCAGCAAGCATACTGGTTGAACAATCAATTGCTAGAACTATATCAATACCTTCGGACTGTATTTTGGAGTCAGCCACCGGGCTTTGCGGCCTTGCCAAAGCCAGTATCAGCAATATAACTGCCAGAACCTTAAGATAAATAAGATTCTGGCTGAGCTTTAACTTAAGAGAGCCTTTTAATTTACCTACTAACTCTCCTGATGGAAATTTAAACCCCGATCCAGCCCCCTGCTTCTTCTGAGCATAAAGAAAAAACAGAACCAATACTGGAATCAAAACTAAAACAAGGGGATTATGCAGGTTCATTTTCTTTTGTCTGCTCTATAAAATGTTTGGCTGAATCAAAAATAGAATTTATCTCATCCGCAGAAGGAGCGTATTTGGCGAACTTTACCAGGTCACAATAAAGCAGGAATTCTTTAAGCAGATTTTTATGCTCACTGATTAACTCCGAAGCGTCCCTGGCACTTACAAGGAACTCTTCGGTAGTCATATCCGGAGCCTTCAGCCTGAACCTGTTCTCAAGGTAATGCCTGATAATATCCGAAACCTCCGTGTAATACTCCTTGATTAAACCTCTGCCTATGTAGTCCTTTAGCCTCAATGCCTCAAGCTGCTCATAAGCTATTTCATGGGCAGGTTTCTTAGGAGTATCCTGGGCCCCTTTATTCTTCTTCAAAGAATACCAGGCCAATAACCCCAGGACAGCTAAAAATAATACGCCTATAGGGATAAAAAACTTTATTATTGCCGAGGGCAAGCCTACCGGCCCCTTTATATCCCGCATTTGGATAATTTTGCCGGCCTTATCCAAAACGCTTTTTACCTCTATCTCAATCTCAGCTGCCTCAATCTGGCTCCAATTATTATCTTTATTCTTTCTATGCTTAATCGCAACTTTCGGTATAATAGTTTTTCCGGTAATATATGTATCCAGGATATACCATTGGATTATTTTTTCTTTATTAAATAAAGCACTGCGTTTTGAACCGAAATCCTTGATTGCAAAATTTCCTAAATTCTGGCCGAAAACAAAAGGCTCAATCTCAATATCCTTATCCTTCTCAATAATAATCCTGTATTTTATCTTATCCCCTATTACAACTATCTTCTTATCTGCCTCTGCCCTGGCTGTAATCGGCAAACCTGGCCCTTTTTTATCCCCGGAACAAGCGGATAATAAAAGCGCGATAAGAAAAATACCTAAACCTGGAAAAAATATTTTATTTAGATGCATTTTCATTTTCAATTTTAGGCTGATAGAAAATCTCAATTTCCTGCTGTTCAACCGCCTTATCCAGGAAGGACTGGATAATCTGCTGCTCTTTCCTCATACGGTATTCTCTTTCTACCTGGGCTTTTACCTCTTCAAAACTCTGCTGCCTTTGCGGCTCTTTCTGATTTATGATAAACATATATAGTTTATCCTTGACCTTAACCGGAAAAACAACCTCGCCCTTATTATATTTGAATATGTTCTCTACCGCCTCAGCTGATTCCCCGAGGCCTGCCGGCAGGAAAACAGAACCCCTCTCAATCCACTGCTCAATCTTATCCCCCTTACCCTGCTTAAGTTTAGCGGATACTTCATCTTTTTTAGACTGGTCGCTTAATTCCATATAAGACAGCTTAACCCTTTCAGCAGTGTTATACTTAGCCTTATTAGCCTCATAATATAACACGACATCTTCAGGGGTAAATTTCAATTCTCTTTTTATTTCATCTCCCAGCAGCTCCTGTAAAACGAGCTGTTTTTTAAAATCCTCTACCGCGTAGCGGATATTCGTATTTTTATCCAACCCCAGTTTTTTCCCTTTTTCATAAAGGACCTCTGTAGCCACGTATTCCCGGACAAACCTTAGTTTAGCGTCATCACTGTTCAAGCCTTTCCTGATTTGTTCAGGTAGCCTGTTTATCACCATATCAATTTCCTGATTCGTAATTTCTCTTTTTCCTATCCTGACTACAATCTTTTCATTCTTCTGCCCGGCCGGTTTAATAGAAGTCCGGCTGTCTAATTCATATTGCGCCTGTTGGCTTAACCCCAGGTTTTCTAACGCGCTGACTATTTTCTGATCCATATCCTGTTTATACCCGGGATCAGGGTCAAGTAACTCACTTTTGTAGAAATTGGCCAAGGCCTTTTCATAATCCTTTAAATCAATATAAATATTCCCCAGCTTATAGCATATACTTGCCAGGTCTTTTTTATCCGCCTGGCTTTTTTCTATATAAGCCTCAAATGCCTGGGCTGCGTTGGAGTTTAATCCTTTGGCAAGCAGGGTATTTGCGTAGTCAAGGCCCATTTTATCTGTCCAGGCGGTTTTCCAGGAACAGTTTGCGTAATCGGTAAGGTTCTGCGCGAAAAATAGCCCGGCTAAAATAAAAAACAAAATAATTACGGCAATAATAATCTTAAGAATATTTTTCATCTTCTCCTCAATCTCCTCTCTCTGGTCTTAAAGAACCTGAGTAAACTCTGCGCATAAGCCATATCCGTCCTTACATTAATAGTATCCACGTTAAGCGAACTGAATAATTTTTGCCTGTCAAGCTGCCTTTGGATGGCCTCTTGGCCGTATCTCTTGCGCAAAGCAGCGTCTGAAGTGTCTACCATAAATGTCTGGCCGCTCTCTAAATCCTCCAGTTTTACTATACCCGCATCAGCAAGCTCCAGCTCCCTGGGGTCGGTTACGGTTATAGCCACTATATCATGGCGCTTATTGCTTACCGAGAGCATCTTCTTAAAATCCGGGGCGTAGAAATCAGAGATAATAAAAGTGACTGTCTTACGCGTAGTAACCTTATTCAGGTATTCTAAGGCTGAGTTAATATCGGTCTTTTTCCCTTTAGGTTTAAAGTATAAAGCCTCGCTGATAATACGCAAAACATGGCGCAGGCCTTTGCGCGCCGGGATAAATTTCTCTATTTTATCAGTAAAGGCGATAAAGCCCACCTTATCATTATTCTTTATCGCAGAAAACGCCAGCACTGAACAAACCTCAGCCGCAAGCCGCATCTTAAGCTGGTTTCTTGTGCCAAAAAACGAAGAAGGGGACATATCCAGAATAAGCATTACTGTCAACTCCCTCTCTTCCACAAACTTTTTTATATAGGGCGCGGCCATTCTGGCGGTAACATTCCAGTCAATAGAGCGGATCTCATCACCGGGCTGATATTCGCGCACCTCCTCAAATTCCATACCCTTGCCTTTAAATACGCTCTGGTACTGCCCGGCAAACACATCAGTAACCATGCGGGAGGTAGTAATCTGGATACGCCGGATATTTTTCAGTATTTCTTTGGGGATCATACCTGTTTTTTAAGGCACTTCTACGTCGTTAAATATCTTTTTGATTATATCGTCCGAGTTCCTTTCTTCAGCCTCTGCCTCGTAGCTCACAATTACCCGGTGGCGCAAGACATCCGGACCGATAGACTTTACATCCTGTGGAGTAACATAACCTCTTCCCTGGACAAAGGCATAAGCCTTGGCTGCCAGTGCAAGATAAATCGTCGCCCTGGGGCTGGCGCCGTATTCTATAAGACCGGCTAGCTCATTAAGTTTATACTTCTGCGGTTCTCTCGTTGCAAAAACTATATCCAGGATGTATTTCTCAATTTTCTCATCCATATAAACTTCATCAACTACGCTGCGGGCCCTGATAATATCCTGCGGCTCTACAATTGCTTTTATTTCGTTCTTTTTATCGGTAAAGCCCATACGCTTTAAGATTTTATGCTCCTCTTCAATATCAGGATAAGTTATATTAATCTTAAGCATAAACCTGTCAACCTGGGCCTCGGGAAGCGGATACGTGCCCTCCTGCTCTATAGGATTCTGGGTGGCCATAACTAAAAATGGGTCATCCAGCTTAAAGGTATTTTCTCCGATAGTAATCTGTCTTTCCTGCATGGCCTCTAATAATGCGCTTTGTACCTTTGCCGGCGCGCGGTTTATTTCATCAGCCAATATGATATTGGCGAATATCGGCCCTTTTTTAGTTGAGAACCCTCCATCTTTGGGGTTATAAATCAGGGTCCCGATCAAATCCGCAGGCAGCAGGTCCGGGGTAAACTGTATCCTCTGGAATTTAGTATTTACAACCTGGGCTAATGTCTTGATAGAAAGGGTCTTGGCAAGCCCGGGAACGCCTTCAACAAGTATATGCCCGTTGGCAAATAAGCCTACAAGCAGCCTCTCAATCAGGTATTTTTGGCCGACAATCACTTTGCCTATTTCGGCAATCAGGCTTTGTACAAACAAGCTTTCTTTCTGGACTTTTTCGTTAATAGCAGTAAGGCCTGTATTCATGTTCTCCCTCCTTTTGGAAAATTATAAATATAAAATTATTACTTTTTTAATATTTTGTCAATAAAAAAATAATTTCCCTTAACCTCAGGTCTTTTTATATAACTATATATATACCTAGGGGTTAGAATATAACTGACTGCTGTTAACCTTAAATAATTAGTCTGTAGTTAAAAAATTAATAAGCTGGTTAAGCAGGAGGCTTTTACTATCCCTCGCTATTTATCCCTGCTTAAATTGGAGGTATTTATCTATCTTTACGATCAGCCGGCCTACATCAATGGGTTTTTCCATATAATCAACTACCCCAACCTTATAGGCTTTATATTTATCCGCGTCTTTTGCCAATGCGGAAATAATAATAATCGGGATAGCCTTTCCGATTATATCTTTATTCAGCATCTCGCAAACCTCTATTCCTTTTGTCCCGGGCATAATAATATCAAGCAGGATAATCTCGGGTTTAAAAGCATGGACCTGGGATATAATATCATTTGCATTAGGCAGGGCCAACACTTCATATTTACCGGTATCCTCCAGGTTGGATTTCAACAACCTGGTAAAATCAACTTCATCATCAACAACTAATATCTTATTGGGCATCCCTGACCTGCCCCCATTAGTTGTACCACTTCTTATGAGAGAACAAGAGTGTTTCCTGGCTTAATAGCCTCTGGCGCAGGAGGCTGGTAATTCAATGAACTATGCGGCCTGACTGTATTATAT
>Ga0172371_10008577_pt1 | contig 14283 bp, 13 predicted proteins | sample Lak12m_FD_114543 | JGI IMG/M metagenome (GOLD analysis project Ga0172371, IMG submission 114543) | Freshwater microbial communities from Kabuno Bay, South-Kivu, Congo - kab_022012_12m | ecosystem: Environmental > Aquatic > Freshwater > Lake | place: Democratic Republic of the Congo: South-Kivu... | reverse complement strand
TCGCGATCGTGTTCAGCAAACACTGCTTGTCGGGTGCATCGTGCCGTAATTGAAAAGTTTGCGAAAGACAGAAAATCATACAACGTTAAATCAATGAGTTATTTCAAATCGGGAACTGCTGACAAGAATCGTATCACGCGCCATGATGTCGTCATCACTTTTTTGTAAGCGGTCACAGGGCACCACATGTTGCGACGATCGGTCCGGCTCACGTACCTGATTACGCATCGCCGTCCCGCTTATAGCTGAGCTGGGCGGCTTGTCTGCCCAAGCGAAATTTATATACCCTTTGGGTGCGCCGCGACCTGCGGCACCCTGTGACCGCTTGTCCTGTGGCTTTTCCCGTTTTTCAGCGTACCCAGTGATCGGTTACACTTTTTTTATTTTAATAAGTTTCGCAACTTATGCTCTTTTGTATACTTATTCACAAAAAAAGTGTCAATTTTTTTTCACGTGCTATATTTTTAAAAAAACTCCGGAAACAGCGCAAGGCCAAGGCCTGACGCCGCCCAAGCAAAAGGATTTTTATCATGCCTTTGAATGTTGACACGCACAATCCGCTGGTCGAGCTGCTGAAAGTCACCAAAATCTATCCACCCGACGTTATCGCGGCCGAGGATGTTTCCCTCAGGGTCAACGAGGGAGAGATTGTCTTCCTCACCGGGATGAGCGGAGCCGGCAAGACGACCCTGCTCAAAATGATCTGCTGCATTGAGGCGCCGTCCAGAGGGGTGATCGAAGTTGCCGGCCGTGATATCACAAAGCTCAGCCGGGCCGGCATCCAGCGGATGCGTCAAAAAATCGGCGTGGCCTATCAGGACTTTCGCCTGCTGGAAAAACAGACGGTAAAGCAAAACATCGCCATGGCCATGGAAGTCACCTATGCCGGGACCAGAAAAATCAACGCCAGGGTGGATGAATTGCTGGCCATGCTCAATCTTTCGGACAAAAGAGATAAGCCGGCCGGAGAGCTTTCCCGTGGAGAACAGCAGCGCGTAACCTTGGCCAGGGCCGCGGCCAACGCTCCTGCTCTCATTTTAGCCGACGAGCCCACCGGCAACCTCGATCCGGCAACCACGACCCTGGTGGTGAATTTTTTCCGGCACCTCAACGAGGAAAACGGCTCCACCATCATCGTGGCCACCCACGACGAGTCAATATACGCAAACACCGACTACCGGGTTCTGACCATGTTTGCCGGCCGGCTGTACGACTATTCCGAAGATGAGCCCTGGCTGAACGATATTTACGCTCTTAAATCAGGGCCGGCGCTGGGGCCGGCGCTTTAGTCCGCCGCCTCAAGGAGCATCATTATGCACTTTTTCTCATATATCATGCACCAAACCGGGAAAAATCTCCGGCAAACCTGGGGCACTCAGCTTATGACCCTGCTGACCGTGACCCTTTCCGTGCTGATCTTCACTTTCTTCTTTCTCATTTACACCAATATGATCAGAGCCGGTGAGCGCCTGGGCGACGATGTCCGCCTCATTGTCTATCTTGAGCAGGAACTGCCCGAACAGTTGCGCCGGGAGATAGAAAACAATATCCGCGCCTTCGGCTCGATCGAGAAGGTCGTTTTTGTTTCCAGGGCCGAAGCTTTTGCCAGGTTCAGCGCTCAGCTCGACCAGGAAAAGGACGTGCTCGATGATCTGGGCCCCGACTTCCTCCCCCCGTCCATCGAGGTGTACCCGGCAAGAGGGCTCGATGATCTGGCCAGGATAGACCGCCTCACCGAGTTTCTGCAAACTTTACCCCAGGCGGCCAAGGTTCAGTCCGGCAGCGACTGGCTTAGACGTTTCAGCCAGTTCACCAAGCTTCTCCGGGTGGTGGTGCTGCTGAGCGGCGTATTGCTGGTCATCAGCCTGACTTTTACCATTTCCTACACCCTGCGCTTGACCGTGCTGTCCAGGCAAAACGAATTCGAGATCCTGCGTTTGCTTGGCGCCACCAGCGCCTATACCCGCCTGCCTCTTTTCCTCGAAGGTTTGCTGCAAGGATTGTTCGGCTCCGGACTTGGGATAACGGCCCTGTATCTTCTCTATCAAAACATTGTTTCCCGCTTCAGCGGTCCGGGCTTTCTCAGCCTTTTCGACTTCGCTTTCTTCCCACCGGAGCTGACCGCCGCGATCATGCTTGCCGGAATCCTGCTTTGCACCGCCGGCAGTCTTTTCTCAATACGCAGATTCATCCGCATCTGACAATGAGCCATCCCTTCCTCCGCCCATATCTCCCAGCCCTGGCTCTGATGCTCGTCTTGAGCTTTTTGGCGCATTCAGGACAAACTGCGGAATCTCCCCCAAACGAAGCAAAAATCGCCGAAGAGCAGAGAAAAATTCAGCGGCTGCAGCGACATATCGAAACCCAAAAATCAAAAGTCCAAGCCACTACGAAGAAAGAAGGCTCCATTCTGAGCGAGTTGGAAAGGCTCAACGGCAATATTCGCAACGAAGGCGCAAAGCTCAACCGGCTAAAAAAAGATATGGCCGAAAACGAACGGCTCATGGCCACGAGAGAAAACGAAGCAGCGCAGGCGAAAACCGCCAAGGACCAAGCTCAGGCGCACATCAAAAAGCGTTTGCACGCCTTTTACCGGATGGGAGACCTCGGCGCGCTCAATGTCATCTTTTCTTCAAGGGAACTTCCCGATCTCCTCGCTTTCCGGGAATATTTCACCACCCTGCGAGCCCACGATCTGGCCGCGGTACGGGAATACCGGGAAAGAGTGGCGGACCTTGAAAGAAACCGGATCGAGCTGCAACTCCAGCAGCAAGCCCTGGCCGAAAACATCGGCAAAGTCCAGGAACAGGAGAAAATGCTGGCGGAAAGCCGTGCGGAAAGAGTACGCCTGCTCGACAATGTCAAGACCGAGAAGAAGCTTTACCAGGCGGCCTTGGGAGAGCTGGAAGGGGCGGCGGACAGGCTGACCAGAACCATCGAAAAGCTTAAAAAAGACGCGGAACAGAGCCGGCGCGAAGAAGCAGAAGCCCGGAAAGGTCGGACCGTCTCCGCCAAACAGCCGCCACCTGCCGGCAGTGGTTTTGCTTCTCAGAAAGGGCGTCTCAACCCGCCGGCGCCTGGCACGGTTACTTCGGCCTTTGGAAAAAACAGTCAAAACAAATTCGGCATTGCCACCTTTGCCAGCGGCATTGACATCAAGACGGCGCCTGGCGCGAAAATAACCGCGGTCCATGGCGGCAGGATAATATATGCCAAGTTCTTGCGCGGTTACGGCAACCTGCTTATTATTGATCATGGCGACCAGTACCTGAGTCTGGTCTCCCGGGCCGAAAAATTCTTCAAGGAAGAAGGCGACACCGTAGGGAAGGGGGAGGTAATCGGGGTAATGAGCGAGCAGGAAGATCTGGCCGGAGAAGGCCTTCATTTCGAAATCCGCAAAGGCTCAAAACCTGAAGATCCATTGCTTTGGCTTAACAAACGCAGACTGACCACAAAGCCGGCGGCCAGGAAATCGCGCTGAGCGCCACGATTACCGGGATGGGCAATATAATATTGTTTCTTCCCCCTGGCAAAAGTGCTACGTTAGGGGAGAATTTTCGCCGCAAACCGCACAATATCGCGGAAAACAATATCCTGCTTTAAGGAATGACCATGAAAAGCTCGACAAGAAAATCGGCTGCAAAAATCATCGCGATAACCCTCCTGGTAGCCGTGGGCTCAATGCTGGCCTGGAACCACTCCACCGTAACCGCAACCACGCAAAGCACCTACGAAAGCCTTGAGGCCTTTGCCAATGTATTGAGCCTGGTTCAGGAAAATTACGTAGAGGAGGTAGACAGCAAAAAGGCTATCGAAGGCGCGATCAAGGGGATGCTCAATACCCTTGACCCCCACTCTTCCTACATGAAACCCGATGATTACAAGGAGCTCCAGGTAGAGACCCAGGGCAGCTTCACCGGGATCGGCATCGAGATCACCATGAAGGACAACATCCTCACCGTGGTCTCGCCCATCGAGGGGACCCCGGCCTTTGCCAAGGGCCTCAAAGCCGGAGACCGGATCGTCAAGATCGGCGATGACCAGACCCAGGACTTGAGCCTCATGGAAGCGGTGAAGAAACTCAGGGGTCCCAAAGGCTCCAAGGTGACCATCACCATCCATCGCAAGGGCTGGGCCGATGTAAAAGAAATCACCCTGATCCGTGATGTGATTCCGATTCACAGTGTGAAGTCGAAGACCCTTGAACCAGGATACCCGTATATCAGGATCATCAATTTCCAGGCAAACACCACGGCCGATTTCAAAAAAGCCCTCGCCGAGCTGGAAAAGAAAGGAAAGATAAAAGGGCTCATCGTGGACCTGCGCAACAATCCGGGAGGCCTGCTGGATCAATCAGTAAAAATTGCCGATATCTTCATCAATGAGGGGATAATCGTCTCCACCAGGGGCCGGATCAAGGAGCAGAACTCGGCATTTTACGCCAAGGCGAATGATTCGAAGTACACTTTCCCCATGGTGGTGCTGGTCAACGAAGGCAGCGCCAGCGCTTCGGAAATCGTGGCCGGAGCCCTGCAGGATCATAAAAAAGCGGTGATCATCGGAGCGCAGACCTTTGGCAAAGGCTCGGTGCAGACCATCATCCCCATGGAAAACGGGGCCGGCCTCAAGCTGACCACCGCCAGGTACTACACCCCCAGCGGCCGCTCCATTCAGGCGACCGGGATCACCCCGGACATCGTGGTGCCTTCGGTTGTCGCCTCCCAGATCGAGGCCGACCCCAAAGACGAGGAGCAAAACAAAAAACCGAGATTTCTGCGGGAGAAAGACCTGAAACACCACATCAGCAACGGGCTTGACGACGGGACCAACAAGAAGGAAGAAGAGGTGAAACCGGAAGAAAAGCCTGGGCCTGAGAAACCGGCGCCCGACGAAACCACCAGCCTGCCGGGGCCCCCCAACAATGACGACATTAGCAAGGACCAGCAGCTCAGCACCGCGCTGAATCTGCTCAAGGGGCTGAATGTCTTAGGAAAGAAATAATCTCTCCTCACTTGCCGGGGCTGATTCCAGCCCCGGCTACCATTTCATAATAATCATTGCCGGCGAGATCATTGATCACCACGGCCGGAAAATCCTCCACCTCCAGACGGAACATGGCTTCGGGTCCGGCCTCCGGAAATGCTACCAGCTCTGCTTTTTTCACGCATTTTGCGAGAAAAGCCCCGGCCCCGCCGATGGCGGCCAGATACACGGCGCCGTGGGTCAGCATGGCCTGGCGCACCTCGGCTGATCTTGCCCCCTTGCCCATGGTCGCCGAAAGCCCCAAAGCAAGCAGCCTCGGGGTATAGCTGTCCATCCGATAGCTGGTGGTGGGCCCGGCCGCTCCGATCACCCGTCCTGGCCGGGCTGGGCTTGGCCCCACATAATATAGAAGCTGCCCAGCCAGATCAACCGGCAGCTCCTTGCCCTCGTCCAGCAGAGCGCAAAGCAGACGATGGGTCTGATCCCGGCCGGTGTAGAGAGTACCGCCGAGGCTCACCAGTTGCCCGGCGTGCAGCGACGCCAAGGATTCTCTGGTCAAAGGCAGCGGCACCCGGGGCAGGTTGTCAAACAAGGACTGATTTGCGCGCAGCAAAGACATGGTCCGTCACTCCTCGGATTTCCGCCCTGATTAGCGGATGGGCTACAAAACGATTTCCTTGTGGCGATGGGCATGGCACTGGATGTTGACCGCCAGGGGCAGGCTGGCGATATGACAAGGGAAAACCTCCATGTGCACGGCCAGAGCGGTGTTGATCCCACCGAAACCGTGCACCCCATGGCCACGGGCGTTGATCTTAGCAAGTAGCCTCTCTTCAAGCGCAGCCACATCCGCCCGGGGGTTTTTCTCCCCCACCGGCCGAAGCAGGGCCTTCTTGGCAATCAACGCCGCCTTTTCAAAGGAGCCGCCCAGGCCGACCCCAACAATCACCGGCGGACAGGGGTTGGAGCCGGCGGCCACCACCCTTTCCACCACCTGGCTCACCACCCCTTCGACCCCGGCGGCCGGCGGCAGCATGACCAGGCTGCTCATGTTCTCGCTGCCGCAACCCTTGGGAAGAAAGCGCAGGCCGAGCCGATCGCCGGGCACCACTTCGAGATGCACCACCGCCGGGATGTTGGTCCCGGTATTTTTGCGGGTTATGGGATCACAGACCGATTTGCGCAGCCAACCTTCCTCGTAACCCTGGCGAACCCCTTCCTGGAGGGCCGCTTCCAGGTCGCCCGTTACGTGGACCTCCTGGCCAAGCTCGACAAACAAAACCCCGGTCCCGGTATCCTGGCAAACCGGAATCCGCTCCCGGCTTGCGATATCGGCATTCAATACCAGTAAATCAAGAATCCTGGCGCTGAGTTCGCCGGTTTCCCGGTCCCGGGCCGCAAGCAGGGCATCGAGGATATCCGGTTCCAGATCGTGGGCCGCGGCAATGGCCAGATCACGAACCGCGCCGGTTATTTCCAGGCCGTCAATTTCCCGCATCCTGCCAGAGCCTCTCCGTTTGCCGGCTTTCAATCTTTTCCCCTGCGGTTCCGCAGGATAAGACTCTGCTGCCGGAAGGTGTGCTGAATGATTTTTTCCCGGTCCTCATCAAGAATCAGGGAAAATTCGAGGGCGACCCTGAAATGCCCTTCTTCTTCCTGCTCCACCGCCTGCTCACAAGTGACAACCCGGCCGAAGGCATAGACATAGGTGTACTCGGGCAAAAGCACCAGATTGACCTCAAACGCCTCGCCAGGTTCAACCGCCGTGTGGTGGCAAAAAGAAATACCATTGGCGCTGAAATCGGCCTTGCGCATGATCAGCTCATCGAGCGGGCTTGCGCCTTCCCTGGTCTGCTTAAGGAGCAGATTCATCTTCTTATCAAGATGCTGAAGGAAATCGGCCAGGTCGCCGTCGCGTTCCCGCAATCTCGCCAAAGCACTCTGCGCGCCGATGAACATCTGGATATCGCCAAGCCCCTCCTGGTTGTAAGGGGAAATACCCTGATGAAAATCCAGGGCCACGGCCTCCATCCTCTCCGCGGAGACCGGCTTGATTGCCAGCATTACCCTGTCGGTAACCCGCACCGATTGCCTGCGATTAAGTCCTTCCGTCATCTCTGCACCTGATGGTTGATGATTCGCCGAATAGGGGCCGACGCCTGCTAATCCCCGCTCTCGCCAAGGAGATCGTCCAGTTCTCCCTGCATGACAAAGCTGTGCTCCGCGTCCGGATAGGCGCCAGCCTTGACCTCGTCCCGGAAGGCGGCCAGGGCCCCACTGATCCGGGGGGCAAGATCGGCATAGCGTTTGACGAAACTGGGCACGAATTTTTCGAACATCCCCAAAAGATCGTGGGTCACCAGAACCTGGCCGTCGCAAAGGGGGCCAGCCCCGATGCCGATGGTGGGGATGGCGATGCTTGCGGAAATCGCTCCGGCCAGCTTGTCGGGCACGCACTCAAGCACCACGGCAAAAGCCCCGGCTTCGGCCAGCCCCCTGGCTTCGGCGATGAGCCGCCGGGCCGAGGCGGCATCCCGGCCCTGAACCTTGTAGCCGCCCAGGGAGCCGGCGGTTTGCGGGGTCAGGCCGATATGGCCCATCACCGGAATCCCGGCCTTGACCATGGCCGCCACCGTCTCGCAGATTTCGAGCCCGCCTTCCACCTTGACCGCGTCACAACCCGCTTCCTTCAAAAAACGGCCGCCGTTGACAATCGCCGCCCGCGCTCCGGTCTGATAGGAAAGAAAAGGCATGTCCCCCACCAGCAAGGCCCGCTTCACCCCGCGCTTCACCGCTTTGGCATGGTGGAGCATCTCGGCCATGGTCACCGGTACCGTGGATTCATAGCCCAGGGCCACCATGCCGAGCGAATCCCCGACCAGAACGATCTCGATCCCGCTTTGCTCAAGAAAAGCGGCAAAACCGGCCTCATAGGCGGTGAGCATGACGATCTTCTCGCCGGCCCCTTTCAAGTCAACGATATCACGAACCGTAAGTTTTTTTTCGCCCATGGGGTCAAATGCCTCCTGGTTCACAATCGCATTCCGGCTCGGCGAAAGGCAGCATGGCCGCTTCGCGGCTCTTGACAAAGGGGCGGCCGAAATGGGTGTAAGCCGCGGCGGTCGCCATCCTGCCCCGCGGAGTCCGCATCATAAGCCCCATTTGGATGAGAAAAGGCTCATAGACATCCTCCAGGGTGTTTTTCTCCTCGCAGGCCATGGTGGCCAGGGTTTCAAGCCCAACCGGCCCGCCCTGGAACTTGTCAATGATGGTCAGAAGAATCCGCCGGTCCATCTCGTCGAGGCCCTCCTTGTCAACCCCCAGCATAAGCAGGGCCTCGTCCGCCACCTCGGCGGTGATCACGGCCGCGCCCCTGACCTCGGCGAAATCGCGTAGCCTTTTCAGCAAACGGTTGGCGATCCGCGGGGTGCCCCGGGAACGACGGCCGATCTGAAGGGCGCCGCCCTCGTCCATGGCCACCCCGAGCAATCCGGCCGAGCGCTTGACAATGGCCACCAGTTCTTCGGGGGAATAAAAATCGAGGCGCAAGGCCATGCCGAAGCGATCCCTCAGGGGGGGGGTCAAGAGGCCGGTGCGGGTGGTGGCCCCCACCAGGGTGAAACGGGGCAGATCCATCTTGACGCTGCGTGCTCCAGGACCCTGGCCGATGACCAGATCGAGCTGAAAGTCCTCCATGGCCGGGTAGAGAATCTCCTCGACCACATGGTTTAAGCGATGAATCTCGTCAATGAAGAGGACATCCCCTTCCTGGAGGCTGGTGAGGATGGCGGCCAGGTCCCCGGGCCGCTCAATGACCGGACCGGAGGTGACCCGGAGATTGGCGCCCATTTCATTGGCGATCACATGGGCCAGGGTGGTCTTGCCCAAACCGGGAAAACCGTGGAAAAGGATGTGATCCAGAGCCTCGCCCCGGGCCTTGGCCGCAGCCAGAGCGATGCCAAGATTGGCTTTGAGCTGTTCCTGGCCGATGTAGCCGGCGAGCGTCCTGGGACGCAGGGCATGATCGGCGGGCTCGGCCAGGTCGGCTTGCGGGGAAACCAGTCGTTCTTCGTAATTCACGCCAGCGCCCTCAAGCTGTGCCGGATGAGTTCTTCAAGGGGCATGGCGGCAAAGGCCTCGTCCCCGGCCTGCCTACGCGCCGTGTTCAGGGCCTCCCTGGCCCGAGGCGCGGGATAGCCGAGGTTGAGCAAGGCCGAAATCGCGTCCTGAACCCGATCATCTCCGATCTCTTCCGCCGGGGCGGGGCAGACGGCGGACATGGCCTCGGGCACGAAACGAACCTTGTCCTTGAGTTCGAGGCAAAGGCGCTCCGCGGTCTTCTTCCCTACCCCCGGCAAACGGGTAAGCCGGGCAATCTCGTCATGGAGAATGGCCCTGGCCAGCTCCTTGGGCGAGATCCCGGCCAGGATGTTGTGCGCCAGCTTGGGGCCTACCCCGGATACCGTGTTCAAGAGCTGGAACGACTCCTTTTCCGCGGCTTCGAGAAAACCGTAGAGGTTGAAGGCATCCTCCCTGACCACCGTCTGGATATGAAGAAAAACCTCCTCCCCCAATCCGGGCAAGCGGCTCCGGCAGGCGGGGGGGAAAAAAACCTCGTAACCCACCCCGCCCACATCCACCACCAGGGATTCGGCGTTTTTCTCAAGCAATATTCCGCGCAGGCAGGCGATCATGGTGACCCATTATGGAGAAATTTCATCGGGAAGAGAAGCAAAAAGCTGATGACCGACAGTTTAGCGCTTATCACCCAGATGATTGCAGCCGTACGCCAGAGCGGCCGCCAAAGGAGTGGAACCGCTGAACGGTTACAAATGATTGGCCCGGCAGATGGCCACGGCCAGGGCATCGGCCGCATCGTGGCTCGGTGGGCCGGCAAGGCGCAACAGCACCCGGACCATCTGCTGCACCTGCTCCTTGGGGGCCTGGCCGTAGCCGGCCACCGCCTGCTTGACCAGCCGGGGGCTGTATTCGGCCAGGGGCAGGCCATGCTGCCGGGCCGCCAGGATCAGCACCCCGCGGGCATGACCGAGCTTGAGGGCCGAGCGGGGGTTGATCGCGGTGAAAATGTCCTCAATGGCCGCAAGCCGCGGCTGGTGAGCGGCAATTACCTCGCCCAGCCCGGCATAAAGCTCCTCGAGCCTGTCCGGGAAGGCTTTGCTCTCCGAGGTGCGGATCACCCCGCAGGCGACAAAGGAAAGCGCCTGCCCACGCCGGTCAATCACCCCGTAGCCGGTGGCCCGGGAACCGGGGTCAATCCCGAGGATGCGGACTCTTTCCGGCTCCGTCCTGGTCTTCTCCGCCGGCATGACGATGAACCTCTGCAAAATGGGATCAGAATAACTTCAGCAGCCTGGCTTATCGCTATTTTCTGTGGTTGGCGGCCCGGCACCGGCAAAACCGTAACCATTCAGCAGTGCCCCAGGTTTCGGCAAGCGGGTCTGCGAAGCGTACGCCAGGTACGCAAGCCGAACCGATCGCCGCAAGATTGGGTGCTGCTGGATGGTTACGAAATCTTCTCTAGTAACTCATCGGGGATATCAAAGTTGGCATGCACCTTCTGCACATCATCGAAATCCTCCAGATTGTCTATGAGCTTCATTAGCTGGGTGGCGGTCTTCTCGTCGCCGACCTCCACGGTGTTCTTGGGGATCATGGAGATTTCCGCCTCGGCAAAGGCGATGCCCGCCTTATCCAGGGCATCGCGAACCGCATTGAAATCGTCGGGCGCGGTCAAAACCTGAAAGATGTCGCCCTCGTCGAGCACATCCTCGGCCCCGGCCTCCAGGGCCAGCTCCATGAGCTTTTCCTCGTCCGCCTTGTCCTTTTCCACCACGATGGAGCCCTTCTTGTCGAACATGTAGGAAACGCAGCCGGTCTCGCCCATGTTCCCCCCGGACTTGCTGAAGAAATAGCGCACTTCGCCCACGGTCCGGTTGCGGTTGTCGGTAAGGCAGTCAACCAAAACCGCCACCCCGCCCGGGCCATAGCCCTCGTAGGTGATTTCTTCGTAGTTGGCTCCCTCCAGGCCGCCGACCCCTTTTTTGATCGCCCGCTCGATATTGTCCTTGGGCATGTTCACCGCCCGGGCCGCAATGATTCCGGCCCGCAGGCGAGGATTGGCATCGGCATCGCCGCCGCCCATCCGGGCGGCCACCGCGATTTCCTTGGCCAGCTTGGTGAAAATCTTGCCGCGTTTGGCGTCCTGGGCGCCTTTACGGTGCTTGGTATTAGCCCATTTAGAATGTCCTGCCATGCTTCCTGTCTCTCCTGAAAAAAAATTAACTCAAGTTGTGTCGTGTCGCTATTTCTTGAAACCCATCCCCAGCACGAAAACCTCGCGGCTTTCCGGGCGGGAGCTTTTCGGTTTGACGACCCTCGCACTCCGGAACCGGCGGCGAAACTCGTCAAAAAACTCTTTGAAATCCTCGCCTTCAAACACCTTGCAGTACAGATTGCCGTCCGGACGCAGCATTTCCTCGGCAACAGCCAGCACCTGCCGGGAAAGAGCCAGGGACTGCTGCTGGTCCGCCCACTTGTTGCCGGTGGTTCGCGGAGCCATGTCGCTCAGCAGCACGGAAAAATCAGAAGATTCCTCCCGTACTCGCTCCAGGGTTCTTTCTTCCATGATATTGCCATGCAGAAAGACAAACCTGGCGCTGTTTCCTTTGGTATTGATCCGGCCGAAATTGAGATCAACCCCCACCACCAGCCCCTGGGGGCCGACGGCCTGCGCCGCGTACATCGCCCAGCTTCCCGGCTGACAGCCAAGATCCAGGACCTTGTCGCCTCTTTTCAACAGCCCGTATTTACTCTGGGCCTCCTCGAGCTTGTACACCGAGCGGGCGGGATAGCCTTCCTTCTTGGCTTTTTTGAAGTAATGGTCCTGGACTTCCTTCACTGCCTCACCCAGCCCTTGCCTGAGCCTTGTCCGCCGCTTGTCCGGCAAAACTGGACCATCGGCAAAACGTTATTATTTATCCGGTTCACCGCTGATTGACAAGGGGCTACTCCTTCCGATCGTAAAAACACGAATGCAGAAGACGCTCAAATTCCTTTGCCGGCAATGGCTTGCTGAACAGATAACCTTGATAGGCCTGGCAGCCATGCCCCTGCAGGAAGGCAAGCTGTTCCGGGGTCTCCACCCCTTCGGCGATGACATGAAAGCCCAGGGCCTGCCCCATGGCGATGATGGTTTCGACCACAGCCGCATCCGGCGAACCGTCAGCGAGATCACGTAAAAAGGAAGGATCAATCTTCAATTGATCAAGCGGCATGCTTTTGAGCAGAGACAGGGAAGAATAACCGGTGCCGAAATCATCCATGAAAAAGCCGACACCGATCTTTCTAAGTTCCCGCATCTTGGCCACGGTGTCGGCGGCATCGGCCAGCACCAGGGCCTCGGTAAGCTCAAGCTTGAGTTTTGCCGGATTTGCGCCGGATTCGGATAAAATCCGCCGCAAATCCTCGACAAAATTCGCCTGCCGGAATTGACGGGCGCTGACATTGACCGCCAGCCGCAAATCCCTGGCCAGCGGGATGCCGGACCATCCCTTTAGCCGGCGGCACGCTTCCTCCAGCACCCAGCGGCCGATTTCGACAATCATCCCGTTTTCCTCGGCAATGGGGATAAAGGTCGCAGGCGAGACCATGCCCCGTTTGAGGTGCGGCCAGCGCAACAGGGCCTCGGCCCCGATCACCCGTTGCCGGCCATCGGTCTGCGGCTGGTAATGGAGCTGAAACTGCCCCTCGTCAATGGCCTCGCGCATATCCGCTTCAAGCCTGCTCGATTCTTCCAGAGCCGCCTGCATGGCCGGATCAAAAAAGAACACCGCGTTGCGGCCGGCGTGCTTGGCTTGATACATGGCGGTGTCCGCCCGGCGGATCAGCTCTTCCGCCGGAATCTCATGACCGAGGAACAGACAAATGCCGATACTGGTGGTTGAACGGTACTCACCGCCCTTCAACTCATAAGGCCGGTTCAAACTTTTACGTATCTTCGCGGCCACATGCCCGGCCTGGTTGACCGCCTTTTCTTCCCCCGGGCTCAAATTCTCAAGGACAACCAGAAACTCATCCCCACCCTGGCGCGAAACGGTATCGCCGTCGCGGACCACGGCTTGCAGACGTTTTGCCACCATGGCCAGCAGAACATCGCCGGTATCGTGCCCCCGGGTGTCGTTTAAGGCCTTGAAATGATCTATATCCATAAAAAGCAGCGCCCCGTGCTGGCCGGTGCGGGCGCTGGCGATGAAGGCCTGTTCCAGGCGGTCCAGAAGCAGCCGGCGGTTCGGCAGCATGGTGAGCGGATCGTGGAAGGCCAGCTGATGAATCTCGGCCTCGCGGATATTTCTTTCCGTAACATCAATAACGACCTCGATGGCGGTCTGCACCTCGTTGTTGTCGTTTTTCCGCAAGGGAAAGGCCTTTATCTCGGTATGGACCGGCTGGTCTTCGGCATCGTAGCGGGTATGGCTTACGCTCGTTGCCTCGCCGGTTTCAAAAACATGCTGCACCGGGCATTTTCCTCCACCAATATAGCAGGGATCGTCGCGGTGATGGGAGATGGAGTAACAACGACGGCCTATGACCTCCCCCAGACGGCAACCAACCGAATCGGCATAGGCCCGGTTTGCGGAAACGATCCGGTAATCTCGGTTGAGGATTATAAAGCCGGCATTGACCGATTCGAGGACACTGGCCACCATATCCTCGGCCTGTTTGCGCAGGCTGATGTCGGCCAGGGTGGTGAACATGACCGCGTCGCCGTCCGCCTTTTGCAGAAGGGCGCTCTCAAGCCGGGCAAAAAAGAGGCTATTATCCTCGCGTTGCAGCAAGAGCTCGCAGGTCAGTTTTTCTTCCGCCCCTTGCAGAGCTGAAAGGTGAAGACGCCAGCGGTCAAGACACTCGGGGTTGACAAAACGCTCGAATTCGCAGTTATGCAGCCGGGGCCGCTCCATGCCGAGGATTGCGGCGGTGGTGAGGTTGGCCTCACTGATCACCCCATTGTCGTCAAGGGTCAGATAGCCTATGGGAGCAGAGTCATAAATATTTAGGCAACGCTCCCGGAACTCCTCCAGGTCAAGCTGGGACTTGCGCAGGTCCTCGTTCTGCCTGGTTAGCTCGGCCTGACGCGCTTGAATCTCGCCAAGAATTTCAGCGAGCCCCTGGGCGTCTTCCTTGTTGCCCGCCGCAGCGAGGGCGGAAACCTTTGCCGTGGCCTGGGCCAGCAGCTCTTCCAATTCGGCCGGCCCTGCCGACCGGAGGCAATTCATTGCCTCG
>Ga0172371_10008576_pt1 | contig 14284 bp, 12 predicted proteins | sample Lak12m_FD_114543 | JGI IMG/M metagenome (GOLD analysis project Ga0172371, IMG submission 114543) | Freshwater microbial communities from Kabuno Bay, South-Kivu, Congo - kab_022012_12m | ecosystem: Environmental > Aquatic > Freshwater > Lake | place: Democratic Republic of the Congo: South-Kivu... | reverse complement strand
CACTGTAGCGAGCCTGTTAGGCGGGGCAGTTCTGACGGAGACGGTGTTCAACTTTCCTGGCATCGGTCAGGCGGCTGGCGCGGCGGCAGCGCAATTGGATGTCATCGCAGTCCTATCCTTTACACTGTTGGCAGGTTTTATCCTGATCGTGGCGAATTTGGTGGTGGATGTAATGTATGCTTTCCTGGATCCGCGCGTCCGCCTCGATTGATCGCCGCTCCAGTATGGAGCGTTGAGATGCTAAAACGAAGGAGTATGAAAATTCAATGACTACAGCCGCACAACAACCTGTTCAACTGCCCTCCACTAAAATGAGCTACCTGGATGATCTTCCCGAACGGAAGATTGGCTGGCTGGAAAAACTCCTCGGGCCAGAAAATTACCGCATCCTCAAAGGCGTCTTTTCCAACCCCTTATCGGTGATTGGCATCTCGCTGATTGCCTTCTTCTTTATCCTGGCGCTTTCCGCGCCGTTAATCGCGCCTCAGTCCAATGCCCGCGAACCCTATATGACCCCCCGCGATGGCTTTGGCCCTGTTCCAAAAGCCCCAGGCGCAGAATGGAAAACCCGCCCAATCGCCAGGCCATTCTGGTTTTCTCTGGTCGGTAAGGAAAAATGGACCCACCTGTTTGGCACCACCACCGGGCAATATGATCTATTCTATGGCGTAGTTTGGGGCTCGCGCACGGCTCTGAAAGTGGGCCTGATCGTTGAAATCCTCACCTTGATGATTGGAATTATCATCGGCAGCCTGTCCGCTTTTTATGGCGGTTGGGTTGACAATGTGTTGATGCGTATCACCGAAGTCTTCATGGCTTTCCCCTATTTGCTGGCTGCCTTGACTCTCTCCGCCATCTTGACCCCGGTCATTGGCAAGGGCATCTGGCCGCCGTTATTTGCTATGGTAGCCTTTGGCTGGATGGGTTATGCCCGTATCATCCGCGGTGATATCTTATCGGTGCGCGAGCGCGATTATGTGATGGCCTCGCGCGTGATCGGCGTCAAAGACCGCCGGATCATTATGAAACACGTCATCCCCAATGCCATTTACCCCACCCTGATCCTGGCTTCCATCAATATCGGCTCAGACGTGATCTCCTTCGCCGCCTTGAGCTTCCTGGGCATCGGCACCGAAGTGGGTTATGCCGACTGGGGGCAGATGATCGCTTTTGCCCGCAACTGGATCCCCTCACTGGCGACCTACTGGTGGATCGTGCTATTCCCGGCCCTGGCGTTGATCTTCTTCACGTTGGGTTGGAACCTGGTTGGCGACGCGCTGCGCGACATCATGGACCCCCGCCTGCGCCGCGGGCGTGGCGTTTAATCAAAGCAAATACCTGCACCTTTTCTCCTGTTCGATCGAACTGGCATTTTGGCTGTGAATGCGCCGCCAAAATGCCAGTTTAGGTAATGACGTACTTTCATTTGTGACAAAACTGGTTTCGTGACGAAACTTGTTTCGTCTGAATCCGATATAATCGTGGTATATTTATTAACGCTGAATAAGCCATATTAAAACTTGGATTAATCGGACAGACTGATATGGAAATCGTCACTGACCAGGAATTAGTCAAAAATCTTCAGGCAGGCAGCCTGGAAGCGTTAGGCGAATTGTACGACCGGTATCGTCAATTAGTGTTTCGCACTGCTCTGGCGATCACCAGCGATCCAGAGGCAGCCAGCGACCTTTTGCAAGATGTTTTCTTGCGCCTGTTCAGGTTTGCCGATCGGATTGATGTGCAACGCCCGATCCAGCCCTGGCTGTACCGGATGACGGCGAACCTGGCTTATACCTGGCTCAAACGTGACCGGCGCTGGCTCAGGCCGCTGGAGAACCTGGCTGAGTGGTTAGCGGGTTCTACCCGCAACCTGACTCACGAAGTTGTTGAATCGCTGGATGACTGGGACCACTTACAGCGCGCAGTCGCCAGTCTGCCTGTTTCACAGCGCATGGTCGTTGTTTTATATTACCTGGATGATCTTTCTTTGCAAGAAATTTCCGAAATTTTGGAGATTCCAATTGGTACGGTGAAATCTCGCCTGCATTATGGGCGTTTATCGCTAAAGAAGGACCTCAGCCTGGGCGTTCTAATAGACGGTGACAAGCTGGCCGATTTGAGCTTAGAAACAACCTGAGTGGTGTATTATGGATAATGGAATGGATCGTTACATAGGAAGATGCCTGAAGAATTGGACTGCCAAATATTCTCCCCCGCTGGATGGGCGTACTCGGCTGCTTCGGAATGTTAGCCGGCCGCCTTATACCCGCATCTCGCATCCATTCTCAGAGAAAATAGCAACTTTCTTGAATCGTTATTCGATGTTCGGCGAAACCAGTTTCGGCGAAACTCGTTTCGCCTGCGATCAGTTCTATTACCCGCGTCAACGGCAAATCAGTGGGTCTATCTCACAATCGCTGATCTTAACCTTCCATTTGGCGGCCAATCACCGATTGGCAAATTGACGCTGTGGATTTATGCACAAAGCTGTTCTTGCCAGGTCAGGGTTAATATTCCTGGCCGTCCTTCTTCCCCCGCTGCTTACGGGATGTAATTTTAAATCTTTCAAGACCGATATAATCGCTCAACCCACCAGCGCTCTGGGCGTTGCGCCTGCCTCTCCAGAAACGCCTACCGAATCCGCGCCGCAAGCCGGAGGAGTATTGACAGTCTGCATGGGGCAGGAGCCGTCTTCTTTGTTTCTCTACGGCGATTCGTCCCAGGCGGCGCGCAATATTCGCCAGGCAATCTATGATGGACCGTTCGACGCGGTGCAGTATGCACTGACTCCGGTTATCCTGGAAGATCTGCCCACTTTGGCGGCGGGTGAGGTGAAGTTTGAGCCTGTCACTGTCCAGCCGGGCAGCTTGATTGTAGACAGCGCCGGTAAACTGGTAAATTTAGCTGAAAACGTCTCTTACTTGCCCGCCGGTTGTGCAGATTTTTCTTGCGCGCTGACCTTTAGCGGGCAGCAGCCGGTGACAATTGACCAGCAAGTAGTGCGCTTCAAACTGCGCCCCGATATTTTGTGGTCGGATAACACGCCGGTGCGGGCTGACGACTCGCAATATTCTTATGAAGTGGCAAAAAGCCTGTACCCCAGGGCGCGCGCCGATCTGATCGTGCGCACACAATCTTACCTGGCTGTGGATGACGCCACAGTGGAATGGAAGGGGCTGCCAGGCTACCGGTTCTCGGGATATGCGGCGGCGTTTTTCCCACCGTTGCCGCGCCATGCCTGGGGCGCATTTGCTCCACAGGATCTGCTAACCACAGAGTTGGTCAATCGTAAACCGTTGGGGTGGGGGGCGTATGTGATTGACGAATGGATGCCCGCCGATCATATCACCTTAAGCCGCAATCCCAGTTATTTCCGTAGCAGCGAGGGCTTGCCATATTTTGACCAGCTTGTCTTTCGCTTTGTGGGCAGTTCCGATCAGGCTCTGGCAGCATTGCTGGCTGGCGAATGCGATCTGCTCGATGAAACCACCCAAATCCAGACTCAGGCTACGGCTTTATTGGAGGCGCAGACGGCCGGCGCTCTGACTCTTATGCAACAAGCAGGGCCAGCCTGGGAACACCTGGATTTTGGGATCGCCTCGCGCTCTGCTGCATTGCCACCCTTCTTTCAACTGAAGGAAGTTCGCCAGGCAGTGGCTTTCTGTATTGATCGCCAGAAAATTGCCGCGCTGGTGAACCCGGCGCAGCCGGCTGCGCTGGATAGTTACGTTGCGCCCGAAAATCCGCTCTCCAATCCGGATGTCAAGCGCTATCCGTTCAATCTGCAGGCCGCTGCTACATTGCTTGACGCCGCAGGTTGGTTGGATGAAGATAGCGCCCCCGCCACGCCCCGGCTTGCGCGCGGTGTGGCCGGCTTTACCGATGGCGCGCCCTTTGAATTCACTTTCCTTACCACTGACGAGCCGGAAAAACAACAGGTGGGCCAAGTAATCCAGGAATCGCTTGCCCAATGTGGTATTAAGATGAATATTACCAGCCTGCCGGCCGAGACGTTATTCGCGGCCGGGCCGGACGGCGCGATTTTTGGCCGGAACTTTAGCCTGGCGCAGTTTGGTTGGAGCGGTTCACTGGAACCGCCTTGTTACCTGTTCACGTCTCAAGAAATTCCAGGGGATTATCCGGAATTTCCTAAAGGTTGGGGTGGGGCGAACCCAGGTGGGTATAACAGCCTGGATTTTGACCGTACCTGTTATCGAGCGTTATCTTCCTTGCCGGAGCAACCGGAGCATAAAGCCGCGCACCAACTGGCGCAGTCCATTTTTGCAGAAGATGCGCCGGTTATCCCACTTTACTTGCGTAGCAAAATGATTGCGCTAAGTCCACAGTTATGTGGGATCAGCATGGATCCGTCAGCAGACTCGGTATTGTGGGGTCTTGAAAACTTCAAATCGGGCCAGGCTTGTCCGAAATGAGCTAACTATCCCCAACTTGAATTCACGCTTGACTGAGGTCTAGAAAATAAAGTGAAGATCAGGAACGAAGGGCTCTATCTGGATAAACCGAATATCTTAGAAGTCAGGGGTCTGAAGACTTATTTTTACACCGAAGCGGGAGTGGTCAAAGCGGTTGACGGCGTGGATTTCTCAATTCGCAAAGGGGAAATTTTGGGACTGGTTGGGGAATCGGGGTGTGGAAAAAGCGTTTCTGCTTTCTCCATTATGCGTCTGATTTCCCCTCCCGGAAAGAACGTCGCCGGTCAAATTCTGTTCCATGCGGATGACCTGTTGACCTGTACTGAAAAAGAAATGATTGAAATTCGCGGCAACCGGATTTCGATGATTTTCCAACAACCGCAAAGCAGTCTGAATCCGGTCTTTCGGATTGGCGATCAGATTGCCGAAGTGCTGCAAATCCATCGGCTGGCGAAAAAGGGGGCGTTGTTCTCTACCGCCGCGGTGTTCCCTACCGCCCGCGACCGAGAGCGGGCGATTGAATTATTACGCCAGGTGGGTATCCCAGATGCTGAAAGCAAGGCGCAGGCCTATCCGCACCAGATGTCTGGCGGACAGGCGCAGCGGGTCATGATCGCCATGGCGCTGGCTTTGAATCCGGAGCTTCTGATTGCTGATGAACCGACTACCGCCCTGGATGTGACGATCCAGGCGCAAATCCTGGACCTGATCCGTGGTCTGCGCCGTGATCTGGATATGGCGGTGATTCTGATTACCCATGACCTGGGCGTGATTGCAGAAATGGCCGACCGGGTGGCTGTGATGTACGCCGGGCGGATCGTTGAGCAAGCCGAGGTGAAAGAGCTGTTCGCCCGACCGCTGCACCCTTACACGCAAGGGCTAATCGATTCGATCCCGATTTTGGGAAAAGTAAAAGACCGCCTGGCGGTCATTCCGGGCAATGTGCCGAACCTGATTGATCTGCCGCCGGGCTGTAAGTTTGCCGCCCGTTGTCAGAAACGCGAACAATATGGTCTCTCAATCTGCGCGCAGCAGGAACCGGAACTGGTCAATGTGCGGGATGGTCACCCGGCGCGCTGTTGGTTATACTTGAGCAATGATATTCACCAGGCGCCATTACGGATTGGCTGAACAAATATGATTGATTCTCAAGCAGTTGCAGCGTCGCGAGCGCAAGTCTTGGAAGGTCGTCCAAACCTCGTTGAAGTCAAGCATCTGGTGAAATACTTTCCAGTGCGCGGTGGTTTGTTGCAACGTATCATTGCCCAGGTACAGGCCGTTGATCGGGTGAGCTTTTCAATTCGCACTGGCGAAACATTGGGATTGGTGGGCGAATCGGGTTGCGGCAAGACTACGATTGGCCGGACGATGTTGCGCTTGATCGAACCCAGCTCGGGAGAAGTTCGCTTCAATGGTCAGGATATCCTGAAATTGCGCGGTCGAGAGTTAAAGCCGATTCGTCGCGATATGCAAATCATTTTTCAAGATCCCTACGCCTCGCTTGACCCGCGCGTGCCAGTCGGCGAGTCGATCGCCGAGGGGCTGCGAATCCATAAAGTAGGCAACCGCCGCCAGCAAAACGAAATTGTGATGGATACTTTGAGCAAGGTGGGGTTGGAGGGTTATTATGCCCGCCGGTACCCGCACGAATTTTCGGGCGGTCAACGCCAACGGATCGGGATTGCCCGCGCTCTGGCGCTGCGCCCGAAGTTCATCGTCGCCGACGAGCCGGTTTCGGCGTTAGATGTTTCGATCCAATCTCAGGTGCTGAATATTCTCAAAGACTTACAGGCCGAGTTCAACCTGACTTATCTGTTCATCGCGCATAATTTGAGCGTTGTGGAACACATATCGGACCGGGTAGCGGTGATGTACCTGGGGAAGATAGTCGAGCTGGCGGAGCGCGATGAGCTATTCCGTTCACCGCTTCATCCATACACCCAGGCTTTGATGTCGGCCATCCCGATCCCCGACCCGATGATCCGCCGTGAGCGGATCATCCTGCAAGGCGATGTCCCCAGCCCGCTGAACCCTCCCAAGGGTTGTCGTTTTCATCCCCGCTGTCCGGTTGCGCTATCAGAATGTTCTAAAGTGGAACCGCCGTTGCTGGAGATAAGTCCAACTCATTGGGCGGCTTGTCTGCGGGCGACCCCATAAAGGATGATCGTATGCCTCCTTTTCATGTTCTGATCGTTGATGACCAGCGCGATGCCCGCCTGGTATTGCGCGCCGGCTTAGAGACGTTGGGGGGCAAACTCAAGGTTACCGATGTGCCATCCGGAGAAGAGGCGATTCTGGTGATTGCCTCCCAACCGATTGATTTACTGGTGGCGGATATCCGCTTGCCGGGCATCTCTGGCCTTGAACTGCAACAGCGCGCCCGGCAACGCAATCCAGGGCTGAAAGTGATACTGGTCACGGGGATGACCGATTTGCACACCCGTGATAAAGTGGCGCGCGCGGGCGCTGAGGCTTTCTTTTTCAAGCCTGTAGAGATGGCTGGCTTCCTGGAAGCGGTGCAGCGCAGCCTGGGCGAGGCGGCCAGCAAACCGATTATTGGCGTGGCGGAGCGTCTGAGCGGGTTATGTCAGGATACACAGGCCATTTGCGCGGTTTTAATCAATAATGACGGCGATATTGTCGCCCAGGCCGGCAATCTCCCGCCCGATATTGACGAGGACAACCTGGTGCGGGCTTTGTTGATTACGCTGGATGTGACGAACAAGTTCTCCCTGGCAGTCGGCGCCGCTCAACCTGCAGATTTCATGGTATTCTCCGGCGGCGCTTACGAACTTGCCCTGGCGCATGTCGGTCAAACGATGGGTTTGCTGTTATTAGCCGCGCCGGGGTGGACGGATGAGAAACAAGTCCACTTTTTAAAACATACCCTGCAATTTGCCATCACGGATTTACTGGTCAGCTTGCCAGTCATGGGACTGCCGGTCAATGCGCCCGAAGATGAGCTGCTTATCTCTCAAGCGGCGCAGGTTGAGCCAGAGCCGGAATATAACGAGGCAGCGCCGGACCTGGAACAGCTTTTCCACCAGGCTGCCCAGGCTGAAAAAACCCAGGCGGATGCTTTTTGGGAGGCTGCGGTAGTTGAAGACCGAGCGGGCGAGGCTGGCGCAGATACGATCACCTATGAACAGGCCCGGCAATTAGGATTGGCGCCGCAAGAAGATTGAACTCCGCCAGCCAGCGACGAATGTCTGCGACGCGAATGGTTTCAATCGCTTTTAGAAACCCAAGTAGCGGCTGAAGATTGGCGGCTGCATAGCCTTACATCTCACCCTCATACAGGTGGTGGGTCAAACAGATTAAGTGAGGCGTTTGAAATAAACACTTCCTTCAACTCTACTGTATTCAAAAACTCTACTGCTTGTTCAACCGTTCCGAACTCGTATGCTTTCACTTCACTAAGATTCGAGTGCAACTCAATCGTGATTCTGTTAATTTCACGCTCAATCGTGTCATCAAGGATGCTCAGGACCAAATTTTCCAATTTATCTTTGACAACATTAACCATTTGTACGCCAATTTCAGATTTTTGAGCATTGGTCAGCGCTAAATACTTTCTCCGTGCGTCTATTGCTGTAACCCTATCCTTTTCGTCCCAATCAAAATTAATCCCATATTGCGCCAAAAGGTCACAAATTCTTGTGAATGGGAGCAAAAAGATGTTGATATCAAAACTTTTCATCATCGCCAAAGAAGTAGAACTCCAATTACCAGCCAAAACAGCAATTGAACTTCTAATGCTGTTATAACGCCGCCTTACGGCTGGGTGAGCAGTGCAAACCCAACTGCCTTTATCGCGGTTGTGCTTCTTGTAGCGGATATATTTTGATTCAATCAAAATGATTGGTTGCATACTCTCATTGGCAATCACGGCGTCAATATTGTATGCAGTGCCAAAGTTGTCATACATCAATAATTTTTTCGCTGTTCCATTTTTATTTTGGACCGGGCTTTTACTCAAATAATGATAACCCTGACTTTCGACAAGCTTTGTCAAAAAGTCATTCAGCGCTTTTTCCATTTCTGCGCCGATGGCTTCGCCCAGTGCGCTTCCAGGGTTCATAATGTCATCTGCCATAATGTTATGCTTTTACTAAGGTAACGATGGATTCGCGGAGAAGAACGCCATGCCTTTGTGGATTATTTTTCCACTTACCACCGCGCTCTCTTAAGACATCAATACGATAATCTGAAAAACCTATTCCCACACCGATTTTTCCGATCAAATTGTCGGTAGGGATATGAACACCATAAGGCGCTGAATCGCCAAGAACAAAGGTGGCTTTGGTATCGGGTTTCAACACTCTGTAAACTTCCGTAATAATTTGGAACATATCATTGAAATAACCTGATACAAGATGATCATAACTCTTTTTGCCGCCACGAGTTAACCTGATTTCGCTCAAGCGTGAAACAGACTTTTGTAAAAACTCGAAAACATCTGGACAGGATTCTTGTAATTCTGCTGACAAATTGTACCGGGGATCACCTCTTGAAATTTGAGTAGTGGCGGAGGTAATTAATTTTGTGCGGATATTTTCTGAAATATCCCCCCAATTTTTGGCTTCGCCCCAAAAATACAATTCTAAACGGGTGCGGTCAGCATAATCAAAATTATTCAAATAGGGCGGTGAAGTGAAAACATGGTCAACGCAAGAACCGGGGATTAAAGCTTGAGTCTGACGGGAATCTGCATTGAAAATTTTATGGAAATAATCTTGATAGTCCTTCTTAGCTTCAAAAACAGTCGTTTGAATATCATCTGCCATTTTTTTTATCTGGCGAGAGAATTCAGACATTGCATTTTTATTCAATGAGGATGTTTTTTGTTTATTAGGCGCGATATAAGGCCAACCAGTAGCCGCCGTAGAGACTTGACGTAGAATACTCGTTAAGCCTACAAAGAACAGGTCTTTGATTTCCTGCGAAAAAACGCCTTCTGTGATTGCATTACGGATAAAAAGTAAATCTAACAAAGTATCATTTTCATAACACTTTAAGACCAGTTCTGGAAATTCTTTTTGTAAGAATATCTGGATGTCTGTTCCGTTAAAACTTTTCTTTCGAGTCCGTACTTGGGCTTCAATTTCTCGAAGCGCATGAGCAATTTCGCCTCTATCAATTTCCCAATTCATTTTTGTTTTCGTAATTCTGAAAATAAAAGGGTGGGCTTCTACGCCATAAGAATGGATGCCAAGTTTTTTAGCAACTAAGTTAGTTGTTCCCGAACCCATGAATGGGTCGTAAATAACTTGTCCTGATTTAATACTATGCTTGTGGATGCTAGACTCAACTGCCTTATAGGAAAAACCCGCAGGATAAGTAAACCAATTATGAATCGGAGCGCGAAGGCTGTCTTTGAAAGTTCCCCATTCCTGTACTTCGGCAGGCTTTTCTTTTTCGTCAATCTCAAAAAGTGTATATTGTCTCATCAAACACCTAACCTTTAAAAGTTTGAACGGATTTTACTGGAAAGCATTGGATCATGGGACATTTGTCGGTTTGACATGCCTTAGCTTTTATGCCCAAAAGCTTGGTAATCTAGCCAGTCGTGTGTTCACCAGCTATTATAACGCCGTCGCCAATCTTCAACCCTAATTGGCGCCAAATCAGCGCGAGACAAACCGCCCGCCCCTGTATTAAACGACCGGTGGGTAGAAAACAGGTGGGTCGCCGGTCCAATCCCTGGCAGATTTTTCTTCCTAAACTGATCCGAGGGCCGATGAGGCTGCCCTCGGATGGGTCATTTTTCAATTATCAACAGGGTTGCTTTTCATTTTGAAAAATAAAACCGAGAGAAATCCCGCCTGCCTGCCACAGAAAGGGCCAGCATTCCGCTTCAAGCGGGTATAATTCACCGATACGGAGCAACCTATGGACACGAATAACCCTACCCCCATCTCTTTCAAGGCGGAAACCCGCCAGCTATTGGATATCCTGATCCACTCCCTCTACACCGAGCGCGAAATCTTCCTGCGCGAATTGATCTCCAACGCCTCCGACGCGTTGACGCGCATGGATTTCGAATTGCTCACCAACCGCCAGGTATTCGACCCAGATGCACCCTTGGCGATCCGCATCAAAGCCGACCCGGAAGCCAATACCCTTACCATAACGGATACTGGCATTGGTATGACTGCCGAGGAGCTGGTCAGCGACCTGGGCGTTATCGCCCACTCCGGGGCGCGCGAGTTCCTTCAAGCCGCTAAAGATAGCGGCAAAAACATCTCCGACCTGATCGGGCAATTTGGCGTCGGTTTCTATTCGGCTTTCATGGTCGCTGAATGGATCCGCGTCACTTCGCGCTCGTATCGCCAGGAAGCCCAGGCGGCGACCTGGTACTGCACGGGCGAGGATACTTTCACCGTCGAGCAAGCAGAGAAAGCGACGCGCGGTACTGAACTGGTCATCAAGCTTAAGGAAGACGCCAAAGAGTTCACCCAGGAACATCACCTGCATGAGATTATCCGCAAGCACTCTGATTTTGTGCCTTTCCCGATTTACCTGGGCGATAAGGACGAACAGGTTAACCGCCAGACTGCTATCTGGCGCCAGCAGCCGCGTGAGGTGGAGCAGAAAGATTACGACGAGTTCTACCAGCAATTGACGCTGGATTTCGAACCGCCGCTGGCGCATGCCCATATGGTCGTCGACGCGCCGGTGCAGATGTACGCCCTGCTGTATATTCCCTCCAAGGCCGAGCGCAGCCCTTTCACCTTGCGTAAAGAAGATGGCTTAAAGTTGTACGCCCGTAAAGTGCTGATCCAGGAATATCATCGCGATTTGCTGCCTGAATACCTGGGGTGGGTGCAAGGCGTAGTCGACTCGGAAGACATCCCACTCAATGTTTCGCGCGAGACTGTTCAAGCGACGCGCGTGATGACCAACTTGAAAAAGCTCATCAAGTCTAAAACGCTGGATACGCTTAAGAAAATGGGCGAGGAGCAGCCGCAGAAATATGCGGCGTTCTGGAAAGAGTTTGCCAGGGCGATCAAGCAAGGCGTCGCCATCGAAACTGCTGAGCCAGAGGCGCTGTACCCCTTGTTGCGCTTCCACACTACGCTACAGCCGGATGTATGGACCACGCTAGATGAATATGTCCAGACGATGAAACCGGAGCAGAAGTGCATCTATTATATTCTGGGCGATGACGAGCGTTCGGTGCTGTATAGCCCGCACCTGGACGCCATGCGCCGGTATGGGTTCTCGGTATTGATGATGAGCGACCCATTGGATGCTTTCATGCTCACCCGGCTGACCCAATATAAAGATTACCCGCTGACCAATGTCGCTGCCGCCGATCTGGAGTTGCCTGAAGAGGCAGAAAAGTCCGCAGAAGCCGAGCCGGCTCTGGCGGAGGCCGAGTCGGCCTCGCTGATTGAGCGCTTTAAGACCCAGCTTGGCGAGCGGATCAGCGACGTGAGGATTACAGAGCGGCTATCCGATTCGCCCGCCCGGCTGGTTGATCCGCAAGGCGCGCCAAACCAGGAACTGCAGCGCGTCTATCGCTATCTGAACCGTGATTTTGAGACGCCCAAGAAAGTCCTGGAGCTAAACCCGCATCACCCGATTCTGCTGCGCCTGGGGAGCTTGCCGGCGGATGACCCGCGCTGCTCTCTGGCGATTGAGCAACTTTATGAGGATGCTCTGTTGATCGAAGGCTTGCACCCCGACCCCGCCAGCATGATCGCTCGCATCCAAAAGTTGATCGAGGCGTCATTAGGTTAGCCGGCAACCTGTCACGAGGCGACCCAGGGCAGACAGTAAGCCCGCTGTCCTTCTGATGCTGGCTCTCAGCCCCAGATGTCTCCCAATGTGAAGCCTTCTGGGAAGGGGTCGCTTTCATCAATCACATAGCTGCTGAAGCCAGTGATCCAGGCCTGTCCGGTGATGGTGGGTACTACGGCCGGGTAGTCGCCGACGCGGGTCTCTTCCAGCAGCCGCCCGGTGAAGATTGTGCCAAGGATGCCTTCGTGGCGGAAGTCCTGTTGGAGTTGCAGCTCGCCTTTCGCATGCAGCACAGCCATCTTGGCGCAAGTGCCGGTGCCGCACGGCGAGCGGTCAATCGCCCCGGTCCAGGTGGCTGGACGCTGCCAGTCCAGTTCTCCGCTCGAAACCACTACTGCATTTTTGCAATCGGCTTGTGGGTGGGATGGCGGGCCGGAAAGCTGTGAAATCGTGATGCCTTGAAAGCCCGGCTGTTGCGGGTGGATCACCGGTAATTGTTCGCGAGCAGCGGCTTTGACCATTTCGCCGATGCGAGCAATTTCATGTCCCTCTTCGGGCAGCAGCCGCAGGCCAAACTGGGCCGCTGGTGCGATGACGTAGAACATACCGCCATACGCGACATCTACACTGACCTGGCCGAGATGAGGTACATGGATGAGGGTGTCCAGATAAACTGCGAAGGCCGGTACGTTGCGAAAGGTCACACTGGTCACCTTGCCCTGTGAACATTCGGCGCGTATGCGCACCAATCCCGCCGGCGATTCGAGCGTCAGTTCGGTGACTGGCTCGCGCATCGGCAGCATGCCAGTCTCCAGTAGAACGGTGGCGACACAGATCGTGTTCGTGCCAGACATACCAGGATATTCAACCTGCTCCATAATGATGTAACCGGCGTCAGCCTCGGGGTGGGTGGGGGGCAAGATCAGGTTGCAGCAAGAGGCAGGATAGCCGCGTGGCTCGCGTAGCATTACCTTACGCAGCCAGTCGGCGTGATCGCGGAAGTAGCACATCTTCTCGTACATGCTGGCGCCTGGCGCGTCCAGCACGCCGCCGACAATTACCCGACCCGGTTCGCCACAGGCGTGGGCGTCTATCGCTTGAATCATGCGTGAGATTTTCATCCCTTTTTCCTTTTGAATGAACTGAGACCTGCTAAATTTTGGAAATTCGATGCCAGTCGCCCCACTGCCTGGGGATAATCAGGCTGAACGGCCGCCGTCAATGGGGATGGCCGCGCCAGTGATAAAAGATGAGGCGTCCGAAGCCAGGAACAGGGCCGCGTGGGCAATTTCATCGGGAGTAGAAATGCGGTTTAAAGGGTGGCGGGCGGCAAAAGCGGCGCGTTGGGTCGCTTCATCGCCCAACGCAGCCATCTCGTGCTGCAAGAGAGGGGTATCTACGCTTCCAGGGCAGAGGCAGTTGACCCGGATTTGTTGGTGAGCGTGATCAACGGCCATCGCTTTCGTGAGCATGATGACTGCACCTTTAGCCGCGCAATAGGCCGCGACGCCCCCGCCAGCCTTAAGCCCAAAGACGGATGCGCTGTTAATGATGACGCCGCCGCCCTGCGCTGCCATGTGAGGAATGGCGCAACGCGACATATAAAACACGCCGTTAAGGTTAATCTCCAATGTGTCAGACCATTCCTGGTCGGAGGTGTCAGCCACGGTTCGGTTAACGTAAATGACCCCAGCATTGTTGAACAAGATATCCAGGCTTCCAAAGGCCTCTAGCGCGCTGGAGACTGTCCGCTGGCAATCCTCGGCGCGGCGTACATCGCAGGCGACAAAACGCGCCTGCCCACCTCTGGCGCAGATCTGGGCAACGGCTTGCTGGCCTTGTTCCAGATGGCGGGCGGCGATCAACACCCGGGCGCCTTTTTGGGAAAACAAAAGGGCGGTCGCCAGGCCGATGCCTGAACTTCCACCCGTAATGATGGCAGTCTTGCCGTCTAATCTGCACATTGGATACACTATCGTTACAAGGCACCCCCAGGCAGACTCGAACCGCCGCTTTTGGCTCCGGAGGCCAACGCTCTATCCACTGAGCTATGGGGGCTTACTGATAATTATTTTACCACGAACCCTAACTGAACGGAATGAGTG
>Ga0172371_10008574_pt1 | contig 14288 bp, 6 predicted proteins | sample Lak12m_FD_114543 | JGI IMG/M metagenome (GOLD analysis project Ga0172371, IMG submission 114543) | Freshwater microbial communities from Kabuno Bay, South-Kivu, Congo - kab_022012_12m | ecosystem: Environmental > Aquatic > Freshwater > Lake | place: Democratic Republic of the Congo: South-Kivu... | reverse complement strand
CGGACGCTCAAGGCGCTGCCCTTGGCGGTGGCCGTCCGGGCCGCGCCGCCTTCCCCGCCTGCCCACGCCCCCGGCCCCATCTCGACCGCCGACGAGGTCCCCACCACCTCGCGCCGCTCGCGGCTCCTGGGATCGTAGCCCGGCCGCTCCGCCCGATGGAAATGCCGGGCGATGTTCATCACGGTCATCTTCGCCGCGTAACGGCTCTCATGGACCGAGTCGCCGAGGAGGTCTTCGATGGCCAAATGGTTGTCGAGCATGTACTGGGTCAACTCGCGGCGGTTCTCGACGAACTCCACCCCGTACTTCGCGCACACGGCCCGCAAGGCCGGCGGATCCTGGTGGCCGTTTTGTTTCTCCGCGTCGGGCCAGATGGATTTGTGCGGGATGCACCAGTGGAGGCTCCCCACCACAATGTCGGCCGTCGTGTTGCGGCGGAGTTCGGCGATCATCTTCTCGATGTCCTCCGTCTTCCCAAAGTTGTAGAGGAGGACGACGTCGGGTTGATCGGGGATGACCAGATGCCGGGCCCAGCCGTGCGAAAAATGGTAGGAGGTGGAATTGCCCGCAATCTTCTTGTAGACGATTTTGGGGGCCTTGGGAAACCTTTGCTGGATCAACTCGGTGAGCAGTTCGCCGTTGCCCAATCCGTTCGTGAAGCTGGAGCCGATGGCCCAGATCAATAGCGGCCGGTCGGGGTCGAGGCCTTTTTCTAGTTTTTCGACGGTCAGGGCCATGTTCGAGCCGTCAGCGGCTCGCGGCGGGGCCTGGTACTCGGGGACGCCCTTGGGCGGCTGCGGAGCCGCCCCGGCGTGGGCGGGCGCCGCCATGGCAACGAGGATCGCCAACGCCATCCCTACGACAACGCCACGCATCGGTCGGCAACGCATCGCACAGACCTCCTCATTAGTTCGGTGAACGGACTAGATCTCGGAACGCCGTGGAGTCTTTTATACCCGGCGGCCAGGCGGAATTCCACGAGCCGAAGACTTGAGACTTGTGTGGCACTGCGTGCCCGCCGCCGGAAGACGTTCTCCACTCGGCACTGGCTTTCCTCGGCGGGGGGCAAGCACCCTGTAGGGCGGACGGAGCGAAGCGACGCCCGCCGGCCGCGAATTACAGCCACGATCCGGCGGGCCTCACTCCGTTCGGTCCGCCCTACGGCTCATTCAGCCATCACTACTGGTGGTCCGTGTCTCCTCTAGACGGTTACCCCCTCTAAAGATATGGCGGTTCGCGAGCGGGGCCATTGAGGCTTTGTATTAGTTTCATTAAAGTGCCCATCTGGTTTTCGAATATCACCGCAACATGTCCGTTGATAGCCACTAAGAGCATTCAGTCACGTCACGAGCACGCGCCGTGGCGTGGGTCCTCGCACCTCGATCTAAGGGAAGCTGGCACCATGAATTACCGACGCATCATCCCCTGTCTGGATGTGAAACACGGTCGCCTCGTGAAAGGAGTGAACTTCGTGCGGCTGAAGGACGTCGGCGACCCGGCCGCCAACGCCGCCGCCTACAGCGAGGCCGGGGCCGATGAGTTGGTGTTCCTCGACATCACGGCCACGATCGAGAACCGCCAGACGCTGCTGGAGGCGGTCAAGCGGACGGTCGCGCGGATCTCGATCCCCTTGACCGTCGGCGGCGGGATCCGTTCGATCGACGACATGCAGGCCCTGTTCGACCTGGGCGTGTCGAAGGTGTCGGTCAACACGGCGGCGGTGCGGCGGCCCGAATTGGTCCGCGAAGCCGCCGAGAAGTTCGGCTCCGACAAGATCACCGTGGCGATCGACACGCGAGGGTCCGAGGCGTTCCCGTCCGGCTTCGAGGTGGTCGTTCGCGGCGGCACCGAGGGCGCAGGGATCGACGCCGTGTCGTGGGCCCGGCAAGTCGAGTCGCTCGGCGCCGGCGCAATCCTGCCCACCAGCATGAACACCGACGGCATGCAGACCGGCTACGACATCCCCATGACCCGGGCCATCGCCGACGCCGTGCGCGTGCCGGTCATCGCGTCCGGCGGGGCGGGAGCCCTGGAGCATCTCTACGAGGCGGTTGTCGACGGCCATGCCGACGCCGTGCTGATCGCCTCCATCGCCCATTTCGGCACATTCACCGTCCGGCAAATGAAGGAGTATCTGGCGTCGCGGGGCATTCCGGTGCGGTTGTAGATCCAAGGAGACATTGCATGAATTACCAGAAGTTCGTGGAAGAGGAAATCGAGTCCATCCGCAGCGCGGTCGATGGCCGGCTGGCGATCAACGCGCTGAGCGGAGGCGTAGATAGCTCGGTGGTTACCGTCCTCGGCTTCCGCGCCCTGGCGGATCGGCTGAAGACGGTGTTCGTCGACAACGCCCTGATGCGGGAAGGCGAGCCACAGCGCGTGGTGCAGACGTTCGCTGCCATGGGAATCCCCGTGCAACTGATCGACGCCCGCGAGGAGTTCTTGCAGGCCCTGGCCGGTCTGACCGACCCGGAGGACAAGCGGAACGCCATCACCAGCACGTTCTACAGCAAGGTGTTCGGGCGCCTGGTGCGCGAAAGCGGTGCGAAGTTCCTCCTCCACGGCACGATTCTGACCGACATCGAAGAGAGCGTCGCGGGAATTAAGCGTCAGCACAACATCCTGGCCCAACTGGGCATTGATCCGGAAAAGGAATACGGCTACCAGGTGCTGGAGCCACTGAAGACCCTTCGGAAGGACGGCGTGCGAGAGGTGGCCCGGCTCCTCGGGCTGCCGGCCGCCACGGCGAACCGCATGCCGTTCCCCGGCCCGGCGCTGGCAGCCCGCGTGGTGGGCGAAGTGACGCGCGAACGACTGGCCACGGTGCGAGCGGCCACGGCGATCGTAGAAGAAGAACTCGCCGACCTCAACGTCTTCCAGTACATGGCCGTGCTGTTGGAAGACAAGGCCACGGGGATCCGCAACAACAAGCGGGAATTCGGCCAGATCATCGTGGTCCGCTGCGTCGACAGCGTCGATGCCCGCGAGGCCTCGGTGGTGGAGATCCCGTGGCCCAAGCTGAACCGGATCAGCGAGCGAATCACGGCCCTCCCCGGCGTTAACCGCTGCCTGTACGACCTCACCCCCAAGCCGCCGGCCACGATTGAATACGTGTGAGAGACAAAGAGCTATCAGCTTTCAGCCGTAGGGCGGACGGAGCGAAGCGACGCCCGCCGGATGCGAATCGTACGCACGATCCGGCGGGCCTCACTCCGTTCGGTCCGCCCTACGACTGAAGGCTGACTGCTGACAGCATCGTTCCAGGCCCCACCGGGAGACCATAGTACCGTGCCAAGACGAAGCGATATTCAAAAGGTGATGATCATCGGCTCCGGGCCGATCGTGATCGGGCAGGCGTGCGAGTTCGACTACTCGGGCACGCAGGCGTGCAAGGCCCTGCGGCGGCTGGGCTACACGATCGTGCTGGCGAACTCCAATCCGGCCACGATCATGACGGACCCGGCCATGGCCGACGTGACGTACATCGAGCCGCTCACCGTCGAGTCGATGGCGGAGATCATCGAGAAGGAGCGGCCGCACGCGCTGCTGCCGAACCTGGGCGGTCAAACGGGACTGAACCTGTCGTCGGAGCTCGCCCGCCGCGGCGTGCTCGAGAAGTACGGGGTGCAGGTGATCGGCGTGCCCGTCGACGCCATCCAGCGCGGCGAGGACCGGCTGGCGTTCAAGGAGACGATGACCCGGCTGGGCATCGACATGCCGCGGAGCGAGGTCGCCAACAGCGTCGAGGAGGCCGAGCGGATCGCCCAGCGGATCGGGCTGCCGGCCGTGGTCCGGCCGGCCTATACCATGGGCGGCACCGGCGGCGGACTCGTCTACAACATGGGAGAACTCCGCACCGTGGCCGCCCGCGGGCTCGCGGCCAGCCTCATCGGCCAGATCCTCATCGAAGAGTCGGTCGAGGGCTGGGAGGAGTTGGAGTTGGAAGTGGTCCGCGACGCCAAGAACCAGATCATCACGGTCTGCTTCATCGAGAACGTCGACGCGATGGGCGTACACACCGGCGACTCCTATTGTGTGGCCCCGATGCTCACGATCGCTCCCGAGTTGCAAAAACGCCTGCAAAAGCACTCTTACGATATCGTGGAGTCGATCGGGGTGATCGGCGGCACGAACATCCAGTTTGCCCACGACCCGAAGACCGGCCGGGTGGTGGTCATCGAAATCAACCCCCGCACGTCGCGCTCCTCTGCGCTGGCGTCGAAGGCGACCGGGTTCCCCATCGCCTACGTTTCGTCGCTCCTGGCCGGCGGTCTGACCATGGACGAGATCCCCTATTGGCGCGGCGGCACGCTGGAAAGATATGAGCCGTGGGGCGATTACGTGGTCGTGAAGTTCTCCCGCTGGGCCTTCGAGAAATTCCGCGGCCTCGAGGACAAGTTGGGCACGCAAATGCGGGCCGTCGGCGAAGTGATGAGCATCGGCAAGACCTACAAGGAGGGGTTCCAGAAATCGATCCGCTCGCTGGAGAACGGCCGCCACGGGCTGGGGTTCGCCAAGGATTTCCACAAGCGATCGCTCGACGAGCTGATGGCGCTGCTGACTTACCCGTCGAGCGAGCGGCAGTTCGTCATGTACGAAGCGCAGCGCAAGGGGGCCAGCGTCGAGGCCCTCTACCAGCGCACGTTCATCAAGCCCTGGTTCATCCAGCAGATGAAGGAGCTGGTCGAGCGGGAGGAGCAGATCCTCCAGCACAGGGAGACCGGCCTGCCCGACGACCTGTTGATCGTTGCCAAGAAAGAGGGATTCTCCGACCGCTACCTCGGCAAGCTCCTCGGCGTGCCCGAGCGGCAGATCCGCGCACGGCGGCTTTCGCTCGGCGTGGTCCAGGGCTACCATCCGGTCCACGTGAGCGGCGTGGAGAACGCGGCCTACTACTACTCCAGCTACAACGCGCCCGATACGACGGCCGTCTCGTCGAACCGGAAGGTGATGGTCCTGGGGGGCGGTCCGAACCGGATCGGGCAAGGGATCGAGTTCGACTACTGCTGCGTCCACGCGGCCTTTGCCCTGCGCGCCGAGGGAATCGAGTCGATCATGGTCAACTGCAACCCGGAGACCGTCTCGACCGACTACGACACGGCCGACAAGCTCTACTTCGAGCCGCTCACCGTGGAAGACATTCTCGGCATCTACGAGAAGGAGAAGCCCGAGGGGGTCATCGTGCAGTTCGGCGGGCAGACGCCCCTGAACATCGCCGCGGAGCTGGCCGAGGCGGGCGTGCGAATCCTCGGCACCACGCCCGAAACCATCGACCTGGCGGAGGACCGCGACCGCTTCCGCCAGGTCATGCGGCGCCTGGGGATTCCGCAACCCGACTCCGGCATGGCGAGCAATCTTTCGGACGCCCTTGCCATCGCCCGCGACATTGGATATCCGCTCATGGTCCGTCCTTCGTTCGTGCTGGGCGGCCGGGCCATGGAGATCGTCTACGACGAGAAGATGCTGGAACTCTACGTGGCGGCGGCGGTCGACGTGTCGCCCGAGCGCCCGATCCTCATCGACAAGTACCTCGAAAACGCGATCGAGGCCGAGGCCGACGCCATCGCCGACGGCCATGACGCCTTCGTCCCGGCCGTCATGGAGCACATCGAGCAGGCGGGGATCCACTCGGGCGATTCGGCCTGCGTCATCCCGCCTGTGAGCATCCCCCACAAGCACATCGAGACGATCTGCGAGTACACCCGGAAGATCGCCATGGAGCTCGGGGTGGTGGGGCTGATGAACGTGCAGTACGCGATCTGCCGCGACACGGTGTTCATTCTGGAGGCGAATCCCCGCGCGAGCCGGACCGTGCCGCTGGTCTCCAAGGTGTGCAACATCCCCATGGCCCGCATCGGCACCCAGGTCATGCTCGGCAAGAGGCTGCACGAGATCGGGCTGGTCCACAAGCCGATTCCGCATTTCGGGGTCAAGGAGGCGGTGTTTCCCTTCAACATGTACCACGGGGTGGACCCGATCCTCGGCCCCGAGATGCGATCCACCGGCGAAGTGCTCGGGATGGCCAACTCGTTCGGGCTGGCCTTCTACAAGGCCCAGGAGGCCGCCCAATCGCACCTGCCCTTGGAGGGGACGGTGCTGATTACGGTGGCCGATCGCGACAAGCCGGCCGTGCTCGACGTGGCCCGCCGCTTCGCCGACCTGGGGTTCAGGATCAAGGCCACCCAGGGGACCCACGCCTTGCTCGCCGCCAACGGGATCCCGGCGGAGCCGATCCTCAAGATGCGGGAAGGGCGGCCGAACCTCGTCGACGCCATTCTCGACGGCGGGATTCAGCTCGTCATCAACACCCCGCGAGGTAAAGTCGGCACTGAAGACGACTCCTACATCCGCATCACTGCGATCCGGCGCAAGGTGTCCTATATCACCACCCTTGCCGCCGCCGCGGCCGCCGCCAAGGGCATCGCCGCGTTTCGCCAGGGCCACGGACAGGCCAAGAGCCTGCAAAGCTACCACGCCGACATCAAGTGACTCTGATGTAGGACGCCGTTTCCAGGCCGTCAACAGACCGCCCGAAGACACGGCCTGGAAAGGCCGTCCTGTGCCTGGAAACGGACGAGCTCGTTCTCACGGGCTTGCATTCCGCCACCGATGCCTCTCCAATAGGAATCTCGCGGATGAACTCAAACGAAGGAGGCCCCTCGTGCGGCACTTGAGGACATGGACATTTGTCGCCTTGGCGGGGCTTTGCGCCGGATTCCTGGGATTCCTGACGGCCGTGGGCACCGCCCGGGGCGATGACAAGACTCTCCTGGAGTGGCGGTTCGACAAGCCCGGCGATTTGCGCGGATGGAGCGGCTTCGGCATGATTGCCGATGCGGCGGTTCGAGGCGGGGCGCTCCACGGGCGAGCGACCGGCGGCGATCCGATCCTCATGGGACCGGTGTTTGAGGTCCCGGCCCGGCCCGCGCAGTACGTCGAAATCTGCATGAAGGGCACCGCCCCGGCGATGGCCGAGCTGTTCTGGACCGAGACGCTCGAAGGCCAGTACGGCGGGTTCAGCCCGGAGAAGCACCGGCTGTTTCACACCCTGGGGGACGGTGAGTTCCACGTCTACCGCATTTGGCCGTTCTGGCACGCGGCCAAGAAGATCATCCGTTTGCGTATCGACCCGCCGGACGCCGGCGAGTTCGACATTCGTTGGATCCGGATCGCGGAGCGCGATAGCGTGGCACAGCCGCCCTCGGCTGTGCGGAGTTCCCAAGCACAGCCGGGGGCGGCTGTGCCCCAGTCGCAGGCCAAGAGCTGGGACCGGGACGAGATCCGCAAGCTGTGGCGGGCGTCCGGCGACTTGGAGGGGGATTCCAAGTCGCCGATCGTGCTCGGCCCGTTGGTCTCCCTCCGCGCGGCGGAAAACCCCTTCGTGTGCGTGCGCATGGCCACCGAGGGCACGGGCAATGGGCGGCTGTTCTGCGTTTCGCGGACCCAGTTCGGCTGGGAGAGCATCGCCTTCCCGCTGCGCCCGGACGGCAAAATGCACTCCTACAACATTGCCACCGGCCCGATGAAGAAGTGGCGCGACGAGGTGATCCTCCTCGGGCTCCAGGTCCCGACCGGGGCGGCGGCGAACACGCGGGTCGAGTCGATCGAGGTGGCCGCGGAGCCCCGCGGGCCGGCCGAGTTGGAGACGGCCTATTTCGGGCCCTCCCAGGGGATCAACCGCGCCGGGCGGCCTGCCGGCGTCACGTGTACCCTGCGGAACCTCGGCGGTGCGCCCGCTGCGAACGTCGTCGCCACGCTCCGGGCGTCCGACGGCGTAAAGGTGCTCGGCGGCGCGGAGAAGAAGATCGACCGCCTCTCCCTCTACTTGCCGAAAACCGTGGACTGGAAGATCCAGACCGACACGCTCGGCAAGATCGACCTGGCGGTCAGGGTTTCCGCCGAGGGACTCGAGCCGATTCCGGCCGCGGCATCGCTTGAATTGACCAAGGCGCCCAAGGTGCCGAAGTCGTCCTATGTGCCCGAGCCCAAGCCGGTGAAGAGCAACTATGAAATCGGGGCCTTCTATTTCCCCGGGTTCCCGACCCAGGACAAATGGCAGCCGATTCGCAGCTTTCCGAACCGCAAGCCGATCCTCGGCTGGTACGACGAGGCGAATCCCGAGTGCGCCGACTGGCAGATCAAGTGGGCCGTCGAGCACGGGATCGACTTCTTCATGGTCGACTGGTACTGGTGCCAGGGCAATCGCCACTTGGAGCACTGGGTCCGCGACGCCTACGGCAAGGCGAAGTACCGCAAGTACCTGAAGTGGGCGATCATGTGGGCCAACCACAATCCGCCCGACACCCATTCCGCCGCCGACTGGCGCAAAGTGACCCAATACTGGATCGAGCACTGCTTCAACATGCCGGAGTACTACCGCATCGACAACCGGCCGGCGGTGTTCATCTGGGCGCCGGGCAACGTGCGTCACGACCTGGGCGGGAGCCGCGAGGCGGCCAAGCTCTACGCCATGTCGCAAGAGATGGCCAAGGCGTCCGGATACCCGGGAATCTACTTCGTCGCCATGAGCTCCCATGAGAATTCCGATCGCAGCAAGGAACTGATGAGCGAGGGCTACGAGGCGGCGACCACGTATCACGGTTTCCAGCTTGCCCAGCAGCGGGCCAAGGCCGAGCGATTCCCCTTCTCCGCCCTGCTCGATACGTGCCCGGAATTATGGCGTAGCGCCGAGAAATCGGCCCAGGGGCTGCTCTACGTGCCGATCGTCGACACCGGCTGGGACGCCCGGCCCTGGCACGGCGACAAGTCGCTGGTGGTCTACGGCCGCACGCCCGAGTCGTTTGGCAAGCTCTGCCGCCTGGCCCGGCAGTACGCCGACGAGACCCACAAGAAGATCATCGCCATCGGGCCCATGAACGAATGGGGGGAAGGGAGCTACATCGAGCCTTACGCGGAGTACGGCTTCCAGGACCTCGACCAGCTCCGCGCGGCCTTCTGCGAGCCGGGCGACTGGCCGCCGAACCTCATCCCGTCGGACGTGGGCCTCGGCCCTTACGACCTCCCGGCGCTGGAGCCCAAAACGGCCTGGGAATTCAACACCGACGGCGACTTGGAAGGTTGGTCGGGCAACGGCGACGTGGCCGACCTGCAAGCCAAGGGCGGCCTGCTCGCCGGCCGATCGACCGGGCGGGACCCGATCCTCCAAGTCGGCGGGCTCCAGGTCGAGGCCGACGCTATTCATCGTCTCTCGTTCCGCATGCGGAGCGACACCGCCGACCGCGTGCAGGTCTTCTGGGCCACCACGCTTGCGGCCATGAGCGAGGAGGCGTCGCTGGGCATCGACATCGTGGGCGACGGCCAATTCCACGACTACGAAATCGACCTAGCCACGAACCGGCACTGGCGAGGCATCATCGCCTCGCTGCGGATCGATCCGGCGAACCGGCCGGGGCCGAAGTTCGCGTTGGATTACGTCCGTTTGCGGTAGAGGATGGCACGAACATGCCGGGATCGGGTGTGGCATGCTCTCACGACGCGAAGCGTCGGGTGAGCATGAAAGCTGCCGTAGCGGCCTCCATGCCGACCCGACCATTCTCGGTGACTTGTCCCCGAGCGTCAACTTCGCAGATTTCGTCCTGGAGGGACGATTGAAACGAATGACGCGTGGTTCAAGGGTCCCTACGGGACACCGGCGGTGATTCGCTCCTTCCACCCAGCGATGAATCGCTGGGCTATTATCAAATGCCCCTCCGGGGCAAGAGTCGTTGTGCAAATCACGAATCGCGTCCAGTGTGAATCACTACGCTAGGAGTAATACCATGCTGCGGCCGGTGGCGCGGGAAATGGCGGCGGAGTTCTTGGGGACCTTCGTGTTGATCGTCTTCGGTTGCGCCTCCGTCGCGCAGGTCTTGCTCAGCGGCCACGCCAACGGCGAGTACTTGTCGATCAACCTCGCCTGGGGCTTGGCGGTGACGATGGGCGTGTACGTGGCCGGCGGGGTCTCCGGGGCGCACCTCAATCCGGCGGTGACGTTCGCCCTGGCCGTGCTCCGCCGCTTCCCTTGGAGCAAAGTGGCGCCCTACTGCCTCGCACAACTGGCCGGGGCCTTCGTGGCCTCGGCGGTCGTCTATGTCACCTATGTCGATGCCCTGCACCAGTTCGACGGAGGCGTTCGGCAAGTCCTCGGTCCCCAGGGCACGGCCGGCATTTGGGCGACCTATCCACAGCCGTTCCTGTCGCCCCTGCCCGGCGGCCTGATCGATCAGATCGTCGGCACCGCGCTCTTGAGGTTGTGCATCTTCGCCTTGACCGACGATCGGAACTTTGCACCCGCCGCCAATCTGGCGCCGCTGGTGATCGGGGGCGTGGTGCTGGTGATCGGCATGACCTTCGGCTATAATTCCGGCTACGCGATCAACCCGGCCCGCGACTTCGCCCCGCGGCTGTTCACTTACCTCGCCGGTTGGGGCGACGAGGTCTTCCTCGCCGGTCCGCATTGGTGGTGGGTGCCGATCGTCGGCCCCTTGGTCGGAGGCGTCCTGGGTGGATGGGCCTACGACCTGCTCATTACGCGCCACCATCCGCCCGAGTCCTGAGAGGTGACGTTATGTCGGCTTCCTGCTTGGCGGTCTTGATTCTGTCTGCCTGCGCGTTGGGGGCGGACAGCGCGATCTTGAAGAACGGCGGGTTCGAGTCGGTCGCCGAGGCCCGGGCGGGAGCGGACGGGCTGGTGCAGGGCTGGCGTCTGGCCCAGCCGCCGCTGGTCCCAGCGGCGTGGTCGCTCAATACGGCGTATCCGGGGGCCTTGGAAGTCGAACGGTCCGCGCCGGGCAAGCCGGCGCACGGTGGGGAGCGGTTCGTCCGCATCGCCGCCGTCAAGGCCGGGCCCGCCCACCTGTTCCAGATGTGCACGGGGCTGGAATCGGGGAAATGGTATCGGGGGTCGGCCTGGGTCCGCGGCGGGGCCGTGACGCTCTCGTTCTACGAATACCTCAAGACGGGGAAGATCGGGGGCCAACAGGCGGCCCAGTCCACGGCCGCCGGGCACGACTGGAAACGCATCGAAGGCTTCTATCGTCCGCCGGCCGGCGACTATATCCGCTCGGCCCTGGCCGTCAGCGTGCCTCCCGGCCAGAGTGCCGACGTCGACGACGTGGCCATCGAGCCGATCGTGCTCCCCGAGGAGCCGGCCGGCGCTGCCGACGTCACGCTGGAAACCGAGTGGCTGCGCCTGACGATCTCGTCGCGCGGCCTGTTGCGCGAGTTCCGCTCGAAGGCGTCGGGCAAGGACTACGCGCTTGGTGGGACGCCTCTGCCCCTCCTGAGCGCGGTGCGCCGCGGCGCGGCCACCCCTCTCTATAGCCTCGTGCGCGAGGGCGACTTGCTCAAGGCGCAGTTCCTCGATTCCGATCTGCGGGCGTCGCTCCGCGTCACGGCGCGGAAGGAGCACTTGCTCTTCGAAGTGGTCGACGTGCAGCCGGCCGACGTCGAGGAGTTGGCGATGGAGTTTCCCATTCGACGCCTGAAGACGGTCGCCTGGGCCTTCAACGCCACCGATGACGACCAGTTCGGCGCGTGTCTCTTGGGGACGACGGCGAACGTGCGACAGCAGCCCGTCGGGCACAGCAGCGACGTGGTCGGGCTGGCCGCGCGGTGTACGCGCAAGCACGGCATGATCGGGGCCCGCTTCGCCCTGGCGGCGGCGCCCCGCGAGAAGTTCAAGCCGGCGATCATGGACGTGGAGCGGGCCAATGGTCTGCCCTGCCCGATGCTCGAAGGCCAATGGGCGAGGGACTCGAAACCAGTCCGGCGGTCGTATCTCTTCGTGGTCGACGCCAAGGAGACGAACATCGACAAAATGATCGAGTACGCCAAGATCGGCGGCTTCGGCATGATTATCATGCTCAAGGCGAACTGGCTGGCCAATCACGGACATTTCCAGGTGAACACGCAGAACTTCCCCGAGGGGCGGGCCAGTCTCAAGCGGGCCGTGGCCAAGATCCACGCGGCCGGACTCGGGGCCGGCGTCCACGCGTTCGGGCCTTCGATCTCGCCCAACGATTCCTACGTCACTCCCAAGCCCGACGACCGCTTGGCGGCCGTCTCCTGCCCACCGCTGGCCGAGGCCGTGGACGAGAAATCGCCTACGCTCACGCTGACCGGCACGCCGCAAATGCCGCCGATCGGGCCGAAGAGTGACGCTTTTCCCGGTCACTGGCTCCGTGTCGGGGATGAGGTGATCGCATACCAGACCATCGACGTGGGGCCGCCGGTCCGCGTGGTGGGCTGCCGGCGCGGCGCCTTGGGCACGAAGGCCGCCCCCCACCCGGCCGGGACCGCCGTCAAGGGCTTGCTGGCGCAATGGGGGTTCTTCCTCGTCGATCCCGACAGCACCCTGGCCGACGAGCTGACCGCCAACTTCGCCTCGGTGTTCAACGAGTGCGATTTCGACATGGTCTACTTCGACGCCAGCGACGGCACCCTCGACGCCTATCTCGACAACTGGTACTACCAGAACAAGCTCCACTTGGGCTTCTACCGGAAATTCAAGAAGGACGTCTTGTACCAGACCAGTTGCGGGACCGGCTCGGGACTGGTGTGGCACATCGTTCCCCGCAGCGCCTCGGCCGACGGCCACGGCGATCTCAAACGCTACCTCGACGAGCGCCTCCCCGGCATGTTGGGCATGGAGGCCAATTTCACCCGGCCCGACGTCGGCTGGTACTACATGTATACCGACGTCCGGCCGGACCAGATCGAATATGTCTGCGCCAAGACGATCGGGCTCGACGGGTCGATCTCCATCGAGACCTCGCAGGACGCCATGGAAAAACACCCCCGCGCCCGGCAAATGATGGAGATGCTCGGCCGCTACGAAGCGTGCCGCCTGGCCGGGTTCTTTCCCGAGAACGTGCGGGCGCTGTTGCGCGAGCCGGGTAAGGACTTCAAGCTCCTCCGCGACGGCGCCGCCTGGAAGCTCTACCGGGCGGTCTATGAGGAGCCACGGTACGTGGAGGCCCTCGACGGCGAGCAAAACGTGTGGACGATCACCAACGAGCGGTCCGAGCCGATCCCGCTCGGCGTGGAGATCGCCTGCGGATTCCGCAAGGCGCCCACGGCCGACTACGACCAGCCCGGCACGCAGACCATCGACACGTTCGACGACGCAACCCCGTACCGGCGAAGCGAGCACAACCGCCTGGAGCGGTTCTTCGGCGCCGGCGGCCAGGGGGTCACGCTGGGCGACGCCGGAGCGGCACGCGAAGGGGTCCGGATGGGCTTCGCGTCGTCGGCCGAAGCGGCCCACGTTGGCGAGCGCTGCGCCGTGCTGGCCGCCAAGAACGCCGGAGCGTATGGCGGATGGTGCGCCGCGGTCCGCCGGTTTCCCAAGCCCTTGGACTTGGGCCGCTCGCAGGCGGTCGCCCTTTGGGTCGATGGCGACGGTGAGGGCGAGACGCTGCTAGTGCAGCTCTGCGACTCGGCCGGGCGCGCCACGAACTGGCCGGTGTCGATGAGTTTCAAAGGTTGGCGCCTGTGCGTTTTTCGCCGAGGCGAGTCGCCGCGGGGCTTCGACTGGTCCAAGATCGACAGCGCGATCTTCCGGCTCCAAGGGCTACCCACCGGGGTCTCCGCCCTGGTGCGACTGGACGACTTCCGTGCCCTCCCGGCCTTGCACCCGGTCGCGCCGCTTTCGCAGCCGGCCGTGCAGGTCAACGGGCGCACGGTGCGCTTCCCCGTGCGAATGGAGTCGGGGCAGGCGCTCACGAGCGAGGGCCCCGGCGGGGCCCGCTTCTGGCCCGGCGGCATGAAGCTCGGCCAGCCGATCGAAGTCTCGACCGGCGCGCTGATGCTCCAACCCGGCGAGAACCGGATCACGTTCTCCGCCGAAACCGCGGACGGCTATCCGGGCGATGTCAACCTGCTCTTCTACCGCTTAGGGCCCCTTTAACGTATAATCCGTCCGACGGAATCGTAGACAAACCACCGCTTGCGGGACAATCGCGAAATCGCGAGAAGACGAAAGAACGAAAAGCAAGGCAAAACGACCCGAGAAACGCCGGGCGAATTCCACCGCTTGCTTCGCGTCTTCGTTGTTTCGTGTTTTCGCGATTCTTCCCGTGCGACGGACCACCGGGGTTGCGCCCGCGGAAGAAGGGGACAGGCACCGTGGCGGTAACGTTTCTGCCCATGCCGCACCGGGCTGCGCCACGGAGTCAGTCCCCTTGTTCCGCGAACCTGGCGTGAGTCTCTTCTGCAAAGGCTCCCATGACCGACCTCCAGTGGCAAGACCTGCTCCGGCTGATCCAAGGCGATCTATTGGATCCGCT
>Ga0172371_10008573_pt1 | contig 14288 bp, 9 predicted proteins | sample Lak12m_FD_114543 | JGI IMG/M metagenome (GOLD analysis project Ga0172371, IMG submission 114543) | Freshwater microbial communities from Kabuno Bay, South-Kivu, Congo - kab_022012_12m | ecosystem: Environmental > Aquatic > Freshwater > Lake | place: Democratic Republic of the Congo: South-Kivu... | reverse complement strand
GAAGATCAGAATTAATGGAAATAAAGAAATCCATAGTGTCCAGAATCGGAGTGGTGTATGTGGTAACCTTCGTGGTTGCCCTGGCCATTCTGGGGCAGATTCTTTATATCCAGAACGTCAACGGGGAAGCGCTGAAGGCAGAAGCCGAAAGCATGAGCCAGAAGCATGAGATCATTCCGGCATCGCGCGGGAATATTCTGGCCCGGGACGAGGCTCCTCTCGCAAGTTCTTTGCCGAGGTACAATGTGACGATGGATCCCAACAGTACCGGAATTGATCCGGCAACCTATTCAAAACTGCTTCCGGAATTGTGCGCAGGACTCAGCAGGATGTGGCCTGACAAAAGCGCTGCCGAATACAATCAAATGATAAGCAAGGTCAAGCAGGCTGGCAAGCATTATGTCCTTTTGCACCGCGAAGCCACTTTTGAGGAGGCCCGGCAGGTGAAGCAGCTCCCGCTGTTTTCCCTCGGTCAGTTCAAGGGTGGTCTGAAACTGGAGCTGGTGAGCAAAAGGGAGCGTCCCTTTGACATGCTGGCTGCCCGTACCATTGGTTATATCAGTAAAAGCGAAACCGGAACGGTGGTGGGTGTTGAGGGTGCTTTTGATTACCAGCTGAAGGGACGCGACGGTTCGCGGCTGGTTGAAAGGATTGGCGGAGGTACCTGGGTTCCCATCAATACGCAGAACGAGGTTGATCCGGAGGACGGTCTTGATGTGGTGACCACCATTAATGTCAATTACCAGGATGTCGCCCATAATGCTTTGCATGAATGTCTGGTAGAGCTGAAGGCGGATCATGGTACTGCGGTACTGATGGAGGTAGCAACCGGTGAGATCCTGGCCATGGCCAACCTGGGCTATGTATCCGAAGGAAAGTATGTGGAGAAGATGAATTATGCCATTGCCGAGTGCTCGGAACCGGGTTCCACCTTTAAAGTACCCGCCATCATGTGTGCCCTGGAGGACGGATATGTTCATCTTGACGACCGGATCGATACGTACGGCGGAAAATTCACACTGCACAATCAACAGGTAACTGATTCTCATACAGGTGGTTTCGGTGTGATCACCGTAAAACAGGTCATTGAGAAGTCATCCAATATCGGGATGGCCCGGTTGATTGAACAATATTACAGGTCAGATCCCAACCATTTTCTGGAGAGACTTTACGGTATGGGGATCAACAAACCTCTGGGAATTGAGATCGAAGGATACGTGGAGCCCCGTATCAAGTCGATGAGCAGTTCCACCTGGTCCATGGGAACCTTACCCTGGATGGCTTTCGGATACGAGGTGGAGATGCCCCCGCTGCAGATCCTGACTTTCTACAATGCCATTGCCAATAATGGCAAGATGGTGAAACCCAGGCTTGTAAAATATCTCAAGAGCAACAGTACCATAGTAAAAACCTATAAAACGGAGGTTCTTCAGGCTTCAATCTGCTCCGAACAGACACTGAGGGATATCAGGTCGATGCTGGAGGGTGTTGTACTGGAGGGTACGGCCACGAACCTCAAGAATGATATGTACCCGATTGCTGGCAAAACCGGTACCGCGGTTATGTCGCAGGGATCCAAGGGGTATCGCACTGAGGGAGGACAGAAAAATTACCGGGCCTCGTTTGTCGGATATTATCCCGCCGACCGCCCTCAATACAGCTGTATCGTTGTGGTTACCAAGCCCTCCACCGGAACCTATTACGGTAACGTTGTGGCAGGAAGGGTGTTCAAGGCGATTGCCGATAAGGTGTATGCCACGAATCTCGAATTACAGGCTGAATTGAGGAAACCTGTCGATTCGCTCGTTAACAGGATTCCGTTTGTATTTCCCGGAAAGCAGCAGGAAATAGGGTTCCTTCTCAGTAAACTGAACATTCCATTTACCGGTGGCAGGAAAGATGATCCATGGGCCGAGGTGCTCAGGCAGGAATCGGTATTGAGACTGGAGCCGGTGAAACCGGAATCAGGCGTTTTCCCTGATCTTATTGGCATGGGTCTCCGCGATGTCATGCCGGTTCTTGAAAACATGGGATTTAAAGTCAGGGTAAAGGGTAACGGAAGGATCTACAGTCAGATCCCTGCTCCGGGAACCCCGAGGGACTCTGTCGGAATTGTCGAACTCCAGCTAAGTATGCTATGAAATATCTCAATGACATACTGAATGGCATAAATGTGCTGGAAATCAAGGGGAATCCCAGGGTTCAGATCAGTGGACTCACCCTTGACAGTCGCGCCTCGGGCAGCGGGATGCTTTTTGCGGCCCTGCGGGGAACGCGTGTGGATGGTCATCAGTTTATTCCTCAGGCAATTAAAAACGGAGCTTCGGCAATCTTGTGCGAGGTGATTCCGGAGGATGCAGGGAATGCCGTCACCTTCATCAGGGTTGATAATTCCGGTCAGGAGCTTGGCAGGATCGCCTCTTCATTTTATGATCATCCCTCCTCGCAAATGAGGGTTGTGGGGGTGACAGGGACCAATGGTAAAACCACGATTGCCACTTTGTTGTGGAAACTTGCCGAAACACTGGGATACCCTGCCGGTCTTCTTTCGACCATTCGGGTGCGGATCCATGATCAGATGCTGGATGCCACCCATACCACTCCGGATGCCATCACGATACAGAAGCATCTGGCAGCCATGGCTGATGCAGGGTGCGGATATGCCTTCATGGAGGTATCATCACATGCGCTTGACCAGGGACGGGTGAACGGGATTGATTTTGCAGGAGGGATCTTCACCAATCTGACCAGGGATCACCTTGATTATCACCTGGATTTCCAGTCATACCTAAAAGCAAAAAAATCTTTCTTTGACCAGCTCGGTGGTGATGCGTTTGCCCTTACTAACCTGGAAGACCGCAACGGGCTGGTGATGCTGCAGAACTGCAAATCTGCCAAACATACCTATTCCACCCGCGGATCAGCGGATTTTGAAGTCAGGCTGACCGAACAGCACCTCGACGGGATGCAGCTGATGTTTGACGGTATTGAGACCTGGACCCGGTTTGTCGGCCGGTTCAATGCCTCCAATCTGGCTGCCGTGTATGCCGCAGGAGTCCTGATCGGATTTGACAAGATGGAAGTATTACGGGCCATCAGTCAGATGGAACCTGTTGAAGGACGGCTGGAAACGATCAGTCTCGGACAGGGACGGGTTGGGATCGTTGATTATGCCCATACGCCCGATGCACTGGAGAATGTGCTTGTCACGCTACAGGATCTGAAGAAGGGAAATTCCAGGATCATCACTGTTTTCGGGGCAGGCGGCGACCGCGACCGCGGCAAGCGGCCCCTGATGGCCGGAGTGGCCTGCAAATACAGTGACCAGGTGATCATCACCTCTGACAATCCACGAACCGAAGAACCTATGAATATCATCCGGGACATTCAGGAAGGAATTCCTGCCGGGATGAAGCGGTCTGTCCTGAGTATTGAGGACAGACGCGAGGCAATCAAGACCGCCGCAGCTCTTGCCCAGGCAGGGGATATTATCCTCGTGGCCGGCAAGGGACATGAAACCTATCAGGAGATCAAAGGGGTGAAACACCACTTTGACGACCGTGAGCAACTAAGATTATTGACCAGCGAACATTGAAACAGTAACAAGTAAACAGTCCCCATGCTTTATTATCTGTTTTCATGGCTTGAAAAGTTCGACTTCCCCGGAGCCGGCCTCTTTCAATACATTTCCTTCAGATCGGCCCTTGCGTTGATCACTGCCCTGATTCTTTCCACTCTGACAGGCAAAAAGATCATTAATTATCTGCGAAACAAGCAGGTAGGAGAGTCGGTAAGAGACCTGGGACTGGAGGGTCAGATGCAGAAGGCAGGAACACCCACCATGGGCGGCGTAATCATCCTGCTCGCGTTGCTGGTTCCGACGCTTTTGTTTGCAAAGCTCAACAATGTATACATCATTCTGATGCTTCTCACGGCCATTTGGCTGGGAGGAATCGGCTTCATGGATGATTATATCAAGGTATTCAGAAAAAACAAAGAGGGGCTTGCCGCGAAATTTAAGATTGCCGGTCAGGTGAGTCTTGGATTGGTTGTGGGCATGGTGATGTTTTTCCAGGAAGATCTGGTCATCGGTGAGAAAATTCCGGTAAAACCAGCCGATGTGGAAGTTCATGACAGCGTGATACATGCCGGTGCACCCGCCGGAACGGTATTCAAATACATTGAAAAGCGGTCAACCACCACCACCATCCCATTTGTCAAGGATAATGAATTTGATTACAAGTGGCTGGTCAGCTGGATGGGCGACAAGGAAGGCAAATGGGCCTGGGTAGTTTATATTATCCTGATTATCCTGATCATCACGTTCATCAGCAACGGGGCCAACCTAACGGACGGGCTGGATGGTCTGGCGACCGGTACCTCTGCCATTATCGGGGCGACACTGGGTATACTTGCCTATGTTTCTGGTCACTATGAAATAGCTGACTATCTGAATATCATGTATTTGCCCAATTCGGGCGAGCTGGCGGTATTTGTTTCGGCCTTTATCGGGGCCACGGTTGGCTTCCTTTGGTACAACTCTTATCCGGCCCAGGTTTTCATGGGTGATACCGGTAGTTTGGCTATGGGCGGAATGATCGCGGTTTTTGCGGTGTTAATCCGTAAGGAGCTGCTGATCCCCATTCTGTGCGGCATCTTCATCGTGGAGAACCTCTCCGTGATGTTGCAGGTAGGTTGGTTTAAGTACACGAAAAACAGATTCGGGGCTGGCAGGAGGATATTCCTCATGTCGCCCATACACCATCATTTTCAGAAAAAGGGGTATCCGGAAGCCAAAATTGTTACAAGGTTCTGGATCATAGGCCTTTTACTGGCAGTTGTAACGATTGTAACACTTAAAATACGATAAGGCGTGCCGGAAAAGATTGTCATACTCGGGGCCGGTGAAAGCGGTGTGGGAGCAGCCATCCTGGCGCAGAAGCAGGGGATGGAGGCCTTTGTATCGGATGCCGGAAAGATAAAGCCAGAGTACCGGCAGATTCTTACTGATTACCGGATAGAATTTGAGGAGGGGGGCCACACCGAATCCAGGGTTTTGGGTGCTTCGAGGGTGGTTAAAAGTCCGGGTATTCCTGAGAAGGCTCCGCTCATCAAAAAGCTTCACGAGACTGGCATTCCCGTTATTTCAGAGCTTGAGTTTGCATTCCCGTTTACCCGGGCCAAACACATATGCATCACCGGAAGTAACGGAAAAACCACCACCACCCTGATGACTTACCATATCCTGACCAAAGCCGGGCTGAATGTCGGTCTGGCCGGGAATGTGGGCAAGAGCTATGCACGGCAGATGGCTGAAGCTGATTTTGATTTTTATGTTCTCGAGATATCCAGTTTCCAGCTCGACGGGATGTATGATTTCAGGGCTGATATCGCGATCCTGATGAACATTACGCCCGACCATCTCGACAGGTACGAATATAAATTCCAGAACTATATCGACAGCAAGTTCCGGATCCTTCAGAACATGAGGCCGGAAGATTATTTCATCTGGTGCGGTGATGATCCGGTAACCCGCGATGAGGTTGCCAAAAGGAGCATCGTGCCCCAGCAGCTGCCTTTCGGCTTTGACCGGGTATACAGGCCTGGCGGCTGGGTGGCTGATGAACTCCTCAATATCGACATTAATAACAACCCGTTCAATATGTCAATTTTTGATTTATCAATGCAGGGAAAGCACAATGCATACAATTCCATGGCATCCGGAATTGCATCGCGCGTGCTGGAAATCCGCAAGGATACCATTCGTGAGAGCCTTACCGATTTTCAGGGTGTTGAACACCGGCTTGAGCCGGTCATTAAGGTTCACGGAATCGAGTTCATCAATGATTCCAAAGCTACCAATGTGAATTCCACCTGGTACGCACTGGAATCAATGAAGGGCAAGGTTGTGTGGATTGTTGGCGGCATCGACAAGGGCAATGATTATTCGATGCTCTATTCCCTTGTCAGAGAAAAGGTTAAGGCCATCGTTTGCCTTGGAAAAGACAACACCAAGATCCATGAATCCTTCTACAATGTGGTTGACACCATTGTTGACACCGACAGTATGGAGGAGGCAGTAAGAACCTCCTATTACCTGTCGGAACAGGGGGATGTGGTGCTGTTGTCACCCGCCTGTGCCAGTTTCGACCTGTTTGAGAATTATGAGGACAGGGGGAGGCAGTTTAAGAACTGCGTGCGCAACCTTTAATAGTGAATAGTGAATAGTATGAGGGGGTTTTTACATATGTTTAAGGGAGATCGGGTGATCTGGGTACTGTTGGTGCTCCTGACCATCTATTCGGGGGTGGCAGTGGCCAGCTCTGTGGCTTCCCTGGCTTATCGTGACGGAGGGGATGTTACTATTCATATTATCAGGCATATAGCTTTTCTTTTAGTGGGTTGGGCCATCATTTATGTGATTCACCTGATTCCCTACCGCTGGTACAGTATTACGGCCACCCTGTTGCTGATCGGGGCCATTGTGCTCCTGATCTACACGCTGGCCAAGGGGATGGTGCTGAATGATGCCGCACGCTGGGTGAAGATTCCGGGTACAGGAGTCACCTTCCAGACCTCCGACTTTGCCAAGATTGCCCTTATCATTTTTGTAGCCCGTTTTCTGAGCCGGAATCAGACTGAGATAGAAGATTTCAAAAAAGGATTCCTGCCTGTTCTGATTGTCATCGGTGCTGTATGCGGACTGATTCTTCCCGAGAACTTCTCAACGGCTTTCATTCTTTTTACCACCTGCCTGGTCCTTTTGTATATCGGACGGGTGAAGGTCAAGTACCTTCTCGGACTGGTAGGTGCGGGAGTGTTGCTGCTTGTGGCATTTATCCTGATTGGTCGTATCTCGGGTGCCTCAACGCGGGCAGAAACATGGCAGAACCGGATTGAACATTTCGTGGCCAAGGATGATTCGGGGGAGGAGCATTTTCAGACCACCAAGGCTAAAATGGCCATCGCAAACGGGGGCATGTTCGGAAAGTTTGCTGGTCACAGTACCCAGCGGAGATCACTGCCACAGGCCTATTCTGATTTCATTTTTGCCATTGTAATTGAAGAATACGGGTTTGTTTTCGGAGCACTGCCACTCGTATTCATTTATCTGGTTCTGCTATACAGGGCGGGAGTCATCGTAAGAAAATGCGACCGGACCTTCCCTGCGTTCCTGACCATCGGGCTGATGATCGGCCTGGTGATCCAGGCCATGGTCAATATGGGCGTTTCGGCAGGGTTGCTACCGGTAACGGGGCAGCCGCTTCCCTGGGTGAGCCGGGGTGGAACCTCCATTTTATTTACTGCGCTTGCGCTGGGTATCATACTGGGGATCAGTCGTTCACTCGAAGAGGAGGCGAAGGTTGAAACAGAATAGCACATACCGGATCCTTTTAAGCGGTGGCGGCACGGGTGGTCATATCTTCCCTGCCGTTGCCATTGCCCGGGAGATCACCGTGCTTGAGCCCACTGCCGGGATCCTGTTTGTTGGAGCCCTGGGCAAGATGGAAATGGAAAAGGTACCCCGTGCAGGATTCCGGATTGTGGGACTGCCCGTATCCGCCTTCCACAGAAGGCTGACACTCAGGAATCTGATGTTTCCGGTGAAACTTCTGGTAAGCCTGATGAAGGCCAAAAAGATTGTCAGGGAATTTAACCCCGATCTGGTAATCGGCACTGGGGGATTCGCATCCGGACCCGTCATGAGAGTGGCCACCCGCATGGGATTACCGGTGTTGATCCAGGAGCAGAACGCATTTCCGGGAGTGACCAACCGGCTGGTTTCAGGTAAAGCGGCCAGGATCTGCGTTGCCTATCCGGGAATGGAAAAATATTTCCCCGGCGAAAAAATTGAATTGACCGGCAACCCGGTGAGAACTGATCTGATTCTTCCGGCAGATCGTCTCGCTTCAGCAAAAGAGGGTTTCGGTATCAAAAATGAAGTTCCTGTGATTCTTGTTTTTGGAGGAAGTCTGGGTGCCAGGACTTTGAACCGGTGCATGCTCGGTGCCATCGACCGGCTAAGGTCGGAGAAGGTTGCCATCATCTGGCAGACGGGTACCGCCTTTTTTCAGGAAGCCAGGTTGGCTGTTGAAGGATCCGGGGCCACAAATATCAGTGTACATGAATTCATTTACAACATGGATGAAGCGTATGCTGCGGCTGATCTCTGTGTTTGCCGTTCCGGGGCGATTACCCTTTCTGAACTGGCCGTGGTGGGGAAACCCGCCTTGCTGGTCCCCTATCCGGCAGCGGCAGAAGATCATCAGACCAAAAATGCAAAAGTGGTTGAAAATGCAGGTGGCGCTATGGTGGTAAAGGATGACGCAGCTGAAAAGGTGCTGGTGACAAAGATGCTTGAACTTATCAATGACAAAGGGAGACTTACCGCCATGTCAGCCGGCATGCGGACCCTGGCCCGGCCGGATGCCACAAGAAGGATTGCAGAAATTGCGATTGAACTGATCAGGGGAAAAATAAAGAACAGTACAAAACAATAGTTCACACAATGGTATTGGATCGCATAGAACGGGTATATTTTCTGGGGATCGGAGGGATCGGAATGAGCAATCTTGCACGCTTTTTCAGGAGCCTTGGAAAAGCTGTGGCAGGATACGACAGAACCCGTACGCCTTTGACCTCTGCCCTGGAATCGGAGGGAATTGCGATTCATTATGAGGATAATCCGGAACTGATCCCGTTTGCCGTCAGGAAGCATCCGTTTGAGCCTGAAACGCTGGTAATCTACACTCCGGCCATCCCGAAGGATATGAAGGAACTCGTATTTCTGAATGAGAACGGGTTTGTATTGCACAAGCGCTCAGAGATTCTCGGACTGGTGACGAGGTCCTATCAAAGTCTGGCTGTGGCCGGCACGCATGGAAAATCCACGGTTACCTCCATGATCGCGCAGATCCTGATTGAATCAGGTATCGGCTGTAACGCTTTTCTGGGGGCCATAAGCAAGATTCTCAACAGCAATCTGGCCCTCTCAGAATCCTCTCCTTTCGCGGTGGTGGAAGCCGACGAATTCGACCGGTCGTTCCTGCGTCTGGATCCCCACATGGCGGTTGTTACCTCCATGGATGCAGACCATCTGGATATTTACGGAGATTATGAAACGCTGAAACAGGGCTTTACCGATTTTATCAACAGGGTTCAGAGGGGGTCATGCCTGGTGCTTAAAAGGGGTCTGCCCCTTCAGCCTGATCCTTCCCGGAATTTGAAGGTGTATTCTTACAGTTTGCATGATCAGGAGGCTGATTTTCATGCTTTTAATATTAGGAAGGAAGGACTGGGGTACAGTTTCGACATAGCCATACCCGGGGGAGCCATTGAAAGGGTTGTAACCAGGGTTCCGGGCATTACCAATGTGGAGAATTCCGTTGCGGCAGCCGCTATCGCCACTCTGGCCGGGGTTGATGCTGACGGTATTCGTTTGGGGATCAGGGCATTCACGGGACTGGTCCGCCGGTTCGATGTAAGGTTTGAGAGATCCGGGGTAACCTATATCGACGATTATGCCCATCATCCCAGAGAGATCAGCGCATTGATCGAATCGCTGCGGCTGCTCTTCCCCGATAAAAAGATCCTGGGCATTTTTCAGCCGCATCTGTTTACCCGTACCCGTGATTTTGCCGATGGATTTGCTGAGTCGTTGGGGCAGCTCGACGAACTGATACTCCTTGATTTATACCCTGCACGTGAAAAACCTATTCCCGGGGTGGATTCCGGACTGATTTATGACAAGGTCAGCGGAATACCCAAAATGATCTGTTCCAAAGCGGAGCTGATCAGTAACCTCGAGGGCAGGGATATACAGGTTCTGGTTACCATCGGAGCAGGAGATATAGATCAGATGTGTGAACCGATCATAAAATTTTTGGATGAGCATGTGGCGTAAGGTGCTGAACATAGTATCCTGGGTGCTGATCGCTGCCTACATCGGAGTGAGCCTCTGGTTTACGGAAGGCCATTTACGTGAGCAGAAGTTCCGGTCGGTCAGGGTAATTGTGGCTGACAGTGTGGAGAGCCAGTTCATTCAGGGTTCCGATATTACTTCAGTGCTCGCAGCGAAGGGGATCATGGTGGTCGGCAGCCAGATTGAAAAGCTGAACAGGGATCAGATCAGATCCACGGTGCGGACGGTTCCGGGGGTGAAGGATGCGCTGGTATACAGCACACCCGACGGGATTCTGTGGATCACGGTATGGCAGCGCAAACCGCTGATGAGATATATCAGTCCCTATGTATCCTTCTATATCGACACCGACCGTAAGGAGATGCCGCTGTCTGACCGTTTCTCCGCACCGGTCATGGTTGTTACCGGTAACGGTGATCACAGGTTCCTGATGGACAGCCTGTTTTATGTGGTTGATTATATCACGCGGGATGAATTCCTCAATTCCCTGATCAGCGAAATCAATGTATATCCGGATCATACGCTTGAGCTGGTGCCCCGGATCGGCGACAACCGGATCTTCATGGGGGATGCTTCGATGTACGACTGGAAGCTGACGAAACTGAAAGTATTCTTCGAGCAGGGGCTTCCCAACGTGGGATGGGACAAGTATTCCAGGATTGATCTGGCCTACAGCAATCAGGTAGTTGCCAGGAAATGGACCAAGGAGCAGCGGAAGGAGAGGGATTCTTTGCGGATCGTAAGGGATACTACGGGGGAAGGCGAGAGAAGAAAGGCGAAAGAAGAAAGAGAAGATGGTTAAGAAGTTAAGAACGTTAAGAAGTTAAGATGTTGGGACGTTAAGAAAATAAGATATGGCGAAGAGGGAGATTATTTCAGCAATTGACATTGGGACGACGAAGATCGTTGCCATGATTGCCGGGCGCACTGATGACGGAAAGTTTGAGATCCTGGGGATGGGCAATGCTCCGTCGAGCGGGGTAAAACGCGGGGTGGTGGTTCACATTGACGAAACGGTGAGTGCCATTGAACTGGCCAAGGAACAGGCGGAAGAGAAGGCTGGGTACCGTATGGGCGAGGTGTACGTGGGAATTGCCGGTCAGCACATCAAAAGCATGAAGAACCGGAATTCGAAGTACATCGACAATGATGAGATCAGTCAGGAAGATGTGGATTATCTCCATGACCAGATGGCACACACTCCGCTGGATCCGGGTGAGGAGATCCTGCATGTGATTCCCCAGAGTTACATAGTGGATTCGGAAACGGATGTGACCAAACCGGTCGGGATGTCGGGCCGGCTGCTTGAGGCCAATTTCAACCTGGTGATCGGAAAGATCGCTTCGGCCCGGAATATCAGCAAATGCATTGAGCGGGTGGAGCTTAAGGTGAAGAAGATGATCCTCGAGCCCCTGGCCTCGGCTACGGCAGTTCTGACGGCAGATGAGCGTGAGGCCGGAGTTGTGCTGGTTGACATAGGAGGCGGCACCACCGATGTGGCCGTATTCTACAATGATGTCGTCAGGCATACAGCTGTGATCCCGTTTGGAGGGAATGTCATTACCAATGATATCAAGGAGGGCTGCTCGATTCTTCTGCGACAGGCGGAGGCTCTGAAAGTTCAGTTTGGTTCGGCCATGGGTGATACTGCGGCTGACGACAAGGTGGTAACCATTCCCGGTATCAGTGGCAGGGAGCCAAGGGAGATCTCTTTCAAGAATCTTGCCTATATCATACAGGCCCGCATGGAGGAGATTCTGGATGCAGTTGCCTTTGAGATAGAAAATTCGGGTTATGCCGAGAAGGTGAGTGCAGGTATTGTAATAACGGGCGGTGGCTCCATGCTGAAGAGTCTGCCGCAGCTTATCAGGTTCAAGACCGGATATGATGTGAGGATCGGCTATCCGAACCAGTTTCTGGCTCCGGAAACAGAAGCAGGAATTATCCAGCCCATGTATTCCACCGGGATCGGCCTCATAGTGGAAGGATCCTACGGAGGAGGTGCCACCGGCAGCTCAAGGGCTTCATTCAGCTTTAAGAAAAAAGCCCAGGGGACCGGTTTGAGGGAAAAGATCCAGAAGGGATGGAGCAGTTTTTTCAGTGACGATTCAAATAGATTCTAATCATAAATCTCGCAATATGTTTGAGGACGTTTACCAATTTGATTTACCCAAAGAGACCAGATCGATCATCAAGGTCATCGGGGTAGGTGGCGGCGGGAGCAACGCTGTCAACCACATGTATCGCCAGGGAATCCGCGGGGTGGAATTTGTCATTTGCAACACCGATAATCAGGCATTGCAGGTGAGTCCCATCCCGAACCGGGTTCAGCTGGGCAAGACTCTGACCTTCGGCCGCGGAGCCGGAAACGAACCAGGCAAAGGCCGTGAATCGGCACTTGAGAACCTGGAGGATGTGAAGCGCATTCTGTCTGACAACACCAAGATGGTGTTCCTGACGGCCGGTATGGGCGGAGGAACCGGAACGGGCGCAGCACCTGTAATCGCCGAGGCTGCTACTGAGATGGGGATCCTGACGGTTGGGATCGTGACCCTTCCGTTCAGTTTTGAGGGACAGAAGCGGTGGAACCAGGCGGTCGACGGGATCCGCAACCTTAAGGACCATGTGGATGCCCTTCTTGTGATCCACAATGATCGGCTAAGGGATATTTACGGTGACCAGCCGCTCAGCATTGCCTTCGGTCATGCCGATAATGTATTGGCCATGGCTGCCAAGGGAATCGCCGAGATCATCACTGTTCACGGGTATGTAAATGTAGACTTTGCAGACGTGAGGACCGTGATGGAGCGCAGTGGGGTTGCCATTATGGGTTCCGGGGTTGCCGAAGGCGAGAACCGTGCTTATCAGGCTATCAGCAAGGCACTTATTTCACCGTTGCTGAACAACAACAACCTTAAGGGTGCCAGGAACATCCTGCTCAATATCTCTTCCGGACCACAGGAGGTTCTTATGGATGAGATCACCGAGATCATGGATTTCATTCAGCATTGCACAGAGATTCAGTCGGATATCATCTGGGGTAATACCTATGATGAGACTCTGGGGAATGCGTTGAGCGTGACTATTGTCGCCACCGGACTCCAGACAGAAACCGGTCTGGGCGACATTGTGCCGGAATTCAAGCAGGTACAGTATCCGCAGAGGAGTGCTGTGGAAACCCATACGCTTCCGGCGGACATTTTCGGGACCAAGCAGGTGCCGGAGGAGGTTCCGATGGAGGTGGAAGGACAGGAGAATGAGCTTGTGGAACAGGAAGTTGAGCTGTTCCAGGAGGCACCTGTCCGTCATCAGAAAAAAGAAAAGACCAAACGATTCAAGGCAACCAAGAAGACGCTGGGATTCCTCGGGTCGCTGTTTGATGAAAAAGACGACGAATTAAGATAACCTAATATTCTGAAGACCTATGTTTGATGATTTGGTGAATTTCAACCTTCCGCATGACGAAGAGCCCATCATTACTGTTATTGGGGTGGGCGGAGGTGGCTGCAACGCAGTCAACCGGATGTACAAGGAAGGAATCCGTGATGTGGATTTCCTGGTGGTCAACACTGACGCCCAGGCCCTGGCTGCCAGTCCGGTGGACAGGAAGATCCAGCTCGGCGCCACCCTTACCGAAGGCAGGGGTGCGGGCAACCGTTCCGATGTTGGCGAACAGGCGGCCATTGAAAACATCAATGAGATTTCGGATATCCTGCAGCGCAATACCCGTTTGGCCTTTATAGTGGCCGGTATGGGTAAGGGCACCGGTACGGGGGCGGCTCCGGTGGTGGCCCGTGCATGCAAGGAACTCAATATCCTGACGGTAGGTGTCGTTACCCTTCCGTTCTCGATCGAGGGTCCCTCGCGCCAGCACCAGGCTTTGCAGGGAGTGAAAAGGCTTAAAGATGAGGTGGATGCATTGCTCATCATCCACAACGAGAAACTTCGCGAGATTTATGGGAGCCTTTCACTTGGCGAAGCCTTTAAGAAGGCTGATGACATCCTTTTACTGGCTGTTAAGGGGATTGCCGAAATCATCACCATTCACGGGTATATCAACGTTGACTTTGCAGATGTGCAGTCGGTCATGATCAATGGCGGCATAGCCTTCATGGGATCTGCCACGGCACGCGGTTTTGACCGGGCCAGGAAGGTGATCGACGAAACCATTAATTCACCTTTGCTGAACTCCAATGACATCAGGGGAGCCAGCCGGGTGCTTCTGAATATCGCCTCGGGCCGTGATGAGATCACGGTGGATGAGGTGGGCACCATTACGGATATTATCACCGAACGCACCGGCGGCATGGTGAATGTGATCTGGGGTACCTGTACCGATGATACTCTGACCGATGAAATCAGGATT
>Ga0172371_10008572_pt1 | contig 14288 bp, 9 predicted proteins | sample Lak12m_FD_114543 | JGI IMG/M metagenome (GOLD analysis project Ga0172371, IMG submission 114543) | Freshwater microbial communities from Kabuno Bay, South-Kivu, Congo - kab_022012_12m | ecosystem: Environmental > Aquatic > Freshwater > Lake | place: Democratic Republic of the Congo: South-Kivu... | reverse complement strand
GACGGCCTGGAAAGGCCGTCCCACACACCTGGCGACGGGCTACGCAGCCCGTCTTCGGCCGGCCACGCGGGCCAGCACTTGCTCGATCGCGGTCACCTGGCCTTCGATCGTGTGACACGCTCTCACCACGCGTTGTCCGGCCTGCCCGAATCGGCGCCTGCGTTCAGGGTCGGCCAAGAGCGCGATGATCGCGTCGGCAAGGGCGTTGCTGTCTCGGGGCGGCACCAGCATCCCGGTCTCGTTCTGGCGCACGACCTCGGGGATTCCGCTGACGGCCGTCGCCACGACCGGCAGGCCGGCCGCCATGGCCTCCAGGATCGAGAGGGGCAGGCTCTCTTCCAACGACGGGAGGACGAACAGGTCCAGCGCGCCCATGACCTCGGCAGCGTCGTCGCGATGCCCCAACCACACGATGCGCGAGGCCACGCCCAGCCGCTCGGCCTCGGCGCGAACCTCCGCGACGTAGCCGGGGGTGGGCTTCGTGGTGCCGATGAGCACGAGACGCGCATTCGGGCAGGCCGAAAGGATCTTCGGCAACGCACGCACGAGGTAAAGTTGCCCCTTGCGCGGAATGATGCTCCCGACCACCCCCGCCAGGAGCGATGCCCCATCGACGCCGACTTCGGCTCGCACTGCGGCACGGCGGTCGGGTCGCAGCTCGAACGCGCGGCGATCATCGATGAAGTTGAGGATTGTCGTCAGGCGGCTGTGTCGGACCAGGTTGACTCGCTGCTGGAAACGCCGCGTCGCTTCCGAGACCGCGATCACGTGGTCGTTGAACATCCAGTGCAATTGAAAAAGCCGGCTGTGGGCCGTGGCCACGGACGGCACGCCGGCGAACCACCGCAGGAGCACCCCAAAGAAGTGCGCCCGGCTCATGTGCGTGTGAACGACGTCGACGTTCCTCTGACGAACCATCGCCGCCATGCGGCGCAATTCGCCGGGAGGCCAGCGGTGCAGGTCCGACGGGATCACCTCGACCGGCCCGCCGGCCAATTGACGCTGGAGCCACGAGCCGGGAAGAGAAACGACGGAGACCTCGTGGCCACGCCGCGTCAACTCCCGACTGAGTTGCAGACAGTGAATCACCGCCCCGTTGACGTCCAGGGCGGAAGCGATCTCCATGATCCTCATTGAGTGTTTCCTTGGCGTTTTCGGCAAAACGGTCGGCAGCCGGAAAGCCTGCCGTGAGGCAGTGTGGCCTGTAGGACGGCCTTTCCAGGCCGTCAAGAAGCCAAGAGACGGCCTTGTGCCTCGTCAAACATGAATTGACGGGCGCCGGCGCTGGGTCTTAGGTCTTCGGACTTGGGGCTTCGAGGAGCCAAAATCCCAAGCCCAAGGCCTAAGCCCTTAGCCCCTAGCCCGATGTCGCTCCACCTTGTCGGTTGGGGTTTAACGGTCCACCAGGCCGATTTCCACCGGAGACTATCGATGAATCCAGGATTCCGTGAGCATCATACGGAATCGGAAGAGTCTGGATTACATCAAAACAGGAGGCGTGATACCCACCAAAAGAGCAGGATGGATGCCACGACCACAAGGGGGAACAGTAGCATCACTGCGAAGGGGGCAAGAATCGAGGGAGGGGGCTCCGGCCCGGTCCCGGAAACACCGACACCGGAGTGCGTCTCCTCACCGGCGGCAGCCACAGGATGCGTTGTCTGCGAAGACTGACCTGGAGGCTCCTTGGCGATGACAGGGAGGTCGGGAATCGCCGGCAGGCTTCCTTGGGTGTCCTCAAGTCCGCTGGGACTCCCCGACCCGTCGGTGGCATGTCCAGGCAGCCGCGCGGTCCAGTTCCCCGTGCCTTCCCCGGAAACAGACGACAATGCCGCTCCCCCTGGACTGGCAACCGGATCGGGGCCATCGACCCAGGGCGTCAGGCGGTCGGCCACCTCTTTGGCGGAGCCAATCCGTTCGGCTGGGTTCTTGGCCATCATGTCGGCGATCACGTCGACGAACTCGCTGCTCAGGCTCGGGTTGAGTCGGCGCGGATCGAGGGGACGCAGTTGCCGATGGGCACGGACCTTGTCGAGGGTCGATCCCCCCGGGAAGGGCACCTTGCCAGTCACGGCGTAATAGAGCGTACACCCAAGCGAGTAGATGTCCCAGGCTGGAGTTGGATTCCATGGTGCCTCAATATGGTCGGGCGAGAGATAGTCGGCCGTGCCGACGATCTTTCCCAACCGAGGATCCTCGTCAACACCACCATGCAGAGGGCCAGCCAGCCCCAGGTCGGAGAGCTTCGCCCGGCCCTCGGGGGTAACCAGCACGTTGCCGGGCTTGACATCTCGATGGATCAACCCCTCTTCATGGGCGTGCTGCAAGGCCATGGCAACCTGGGAGATGACACTCGCCGCCTGCTTCATGCTGAGCGGCCCCTTGGCCCGCACCAGTTTCCGCAGGTCGGTTCCCGGCACGTACTCGGTCACGAGATAGAAGACGCTCTGGTCCTCCCCGGCGTCGAACGCCCGGACCAGATTCTCGTGATCGAGCCGGGCGAGCACACGGGCCTCGCGGAGGAAATTGGCAATGTCCTCAGGAGCGGACCTCCGGCGGGGGAGGACTTTGATGGCCACGGTCCGACCGAGCACGCCGTGTTCCGCCTTGTAGACCTCACCCATCCCCCCCCGGCCGATCGAGTCCACAATGCGGTAACTACCGAGATCGAAACGGAATCTCCCTTCCAACAGTTGCTCGGTCTGCCACACGTTCAGCCAGCCGAGTTCCACGAGCTTGGCGGCGAGCAACCGGTCGCGCGGGAGCGTGGACGCGCTGGGAGACATCCGCTGGGAGTGCTCGATGACTGCCCAGGCCTGCTGGATCTGCTCTTCGGTGAGCAATCCGCTGGTCAACGCGCAGCGTTCGAAGGTGGATTTTCTGGAAGTGTTCACCGATTCGACACCAGGCCCTCTTCTCGTTCCGGGAACCTGTTGCCCAACCGTGAAGGCGTCGCGCGGGGCTGTCAGATCAAACACATCGGTCCACAACCGATCCGCGACGCTCCCCTTCACGTTAATCGAAGCAGACACTACGCGCCAAGTCGGTGGCCGATTGTATTCTCCTCGGGAGCGGCCAGAAGACAACTTCTGGATTCCCGCAATCGCCCCCCCTACCCCTCCCCCCGCCCGCCAGTGCAAACGGACACGGTCGTTCGGGAGATGGGACCTAATTCAACGGAAATTGCCGCTAGGCGCCGTCCGTCGCATTCTGCTCCGGTCCCGGTTCGGACACGCCAAAACCGGCCCAAACCGAGGGCAGCGGAGCGACAAAATCGAATCGTTCCCCTAGTGTTGGGTGGGTCAGCGTCAGCCTCCGGGCGTGCAGAGCAATCCCGGCAGGAAACGTGCGCCGGCTCCCGTAGCGCATGTCGCCGACAATGGGCCAGCCGCGATGCGCCAACTGCACCCGTATTTGATGCTTCCGGCCGCTTTCGAGTTCCACTTCCAGGAGCGAGATTCCCGAGAATGTCCGTACCCGACGGTAGGTCAGGCGGGCCTCTTGGGCCTCGGCAGCCCCGGGCCGAGTGATCTGCATTCGGCGATGCCGATCGTCGTGGACGATCCAATCGACACACTCCCCCGGCGATGGCGAAGGGCTCCCTTCCACCAGGGCCCAATACATTTTGCGGACCGTGCGGGCGCGGAACTGCTCGTTCAAGCGGCGGGCCGACTTGGAGGTTCGCGCGAAGACAATGACGCCGCTCACCGGGGTATCGAGCCGGCTGACAACCCCGAGATAGACATTCCCCGGCTTTGCGTACTTCCGCTTGAGGTACTCGCGGGCGCGCACGAGGAGCGAGTCTCTGTCACTCGATACCCCCTGGGTGGGTATCCCCGCCGGTTTGACAACCACCAGCAGATGGTTGTCCTCGTACAAAACGTCGAGTTGCCTGGGCCGAGTCATCGATATGCGTGCAAGGGGTTTCAAGCTGGTGCGGGTGTGACTCCCCGACCGGCGCCCTGCCGCCTACAATGCTGCCACACCCACGGAGAAACCACAAGACGCGATCGCGCGGACCCCGGGAGTCTTGTTTTCGTGGCGAGACTCTATGCGACGGAGGGTTCAGGACTTCCCATCGACATTCCCCTGAACCCTGAACCCCGAACCCTTTGGCTGCGGCCGTAGGCCGCCCTGTGCCATGGCCTCCGCACCCAGCCTGCCCAGAATCGTCCTTGCCAGCCGCTCACCGCGTCGGCGGGAACTGCTCCTTGAGGCGGGCTACCCGTTGGAGGTGATCGTTCCAGCCGACACCGCAGAGTGCGGAGACTCCAGTGGCGAAGCCCCGGCGGAGACGGTGGCCCGACTGGCCTATCAGAAAGCGGCCGACGTGGCGTCAAGGATCGAGTCGGGGCTGATCGTCGGGTGCGACACGGTCGTGGAGTGCGACGGCCGGATCCTCGGCAAGCCGTCCGGCGAGGACGACGCGAGAGGGATGCTTCGGGCGCTACGGGGAAGGCAGCACCGCGTCCTGAGCGGGCTGTGCGTCTGGAAGAAGCCGGGGCAGGGTCCGTGCATTCGCGTTGCCGAAACCCTGCTCCGCATGGACCCACTGAGCGACGCCCAAATCGAAGAGTACCTGGCCAGCGGTGCGTGGGAAGGCAAGGCGGGGGCATTCGGTTATCAAGACCGATTGGGCTGGGTCCACGTGGTTGTGGGGAGCGAAACCAACGTGGTCGGCCTCCCCATGGAACTCCTGGCCGACATGCTTGCCGAAGCGGCCGAATCCCCGACGGGCCGCTACTGAGGTTCAGAAGAGGAATGTAACATTACTCTCTCAGAGCCGGGGCGTGTCGCCCCGGTGCTTCCGGGCCGACACGGCCCGGCTCGGAAGTCGCTGAACCGTGTGCCAGAGAAGACTTCCGAAGTCTCGGAGACTTCGGAAGTCTCGAAGCCCGTCTTCAGCCGGTCGCAGGAGCGAACGGCTTGGGAAACCCGTCCTACGTCCTAGATCATGGCCTTCAACGTCTTCAGGGCCCGCACGCGGATCTTCCAAGCGGCGGGCTTGGCGGGGACGTCGCGGATCTCGCCGGTGAAGGGGTTGCGAACGCCCTTCTTGGCCGGGGTGGCCGGCTTCTTCTTCTTCTCGATCTTGACCAGGCCGGCGAAGCTGAACACGCCGGCGCCCTTCGGGCCGAGGGCTTTCTTGATCTCGCCCGCCAGGGCGTCGATCACGGCGGCCACCTCTTTCTTGGGCAAGCCCGACGTCTCGGCGACGGCAGCGATGACCTGACTCTTGGTAAGCGGTTTCTTGGCGGCTGCTTTAGCCATGTCTCACGTCCCTCCATGCGGGGTTTGCAAAAACAACAGTAAAGTCCTACGGCACAGCCGGGGCGGCTATGCCACACGTCCGTCCGTTTTCAGTGGACGCGATGATTTAACGAGGGTTTGCCGGAAATTGCAACCGGGGGAACCCGAAAAACCGCGAAAAAAACGGGAAAAAATGCCTCCGAGTCGCCGAAGACCTCCATTTTCTCGGGATTCTTGGCCCCGGGAGCCTGCGATCCGCTGCTCTGGCCCGTCCTACAAGCGGTCCCCAACGGGGGCGAGATCTTGCCGCAAGGTCCGGCGATGCACGTTATAATGGCCTTATGGCGTGGGTCTTCCATCGTGATGGTCCGCCAAGTCGCGACCGGGGCAAATGAACCCTACTGCCGGGCGGTTTCGACGGGCCGGCCGGGCATTCCTTGCAAATTGCGCCCGAATCTTCTAATATTTTTTCGTGTAAGGATTTACGACTGATTGCCGCCTCGAAACCGGGAGGACTCCTCATGGATCGGGCTCTGCGGGGGCTGACGGCCGTCTGGGCCGCCGGGCTCGCGTTGCTGATTCTCCTGGCGTGGGCAGGGCCGATCGCCGCCAAGCCCGCGGCTCAAGGCGGCGCCAAGGCCGACGACCAAGGAAAGGACGACGCCGACTTGTCCGCGGAAAACGTGTTTCCCACCGCGGACCGCAGTCTGCTCTTATTGCTTTCCAAGGCCCGGCAGTTGGTCTCTCAGGAGCGGTACGCCGAGGCGGTTCAGTGCCTCGGGACGATCCTCGAAGCCCCGGAAGACGCATTCCTTCGGCCCGACTCCAAGGCCGATCTGTTCCCGGGCCTGAAGGCCGAGGCCCATGCCATTCTGGGACGACTGCCGCGTCAAGGCCGTGAGTTGTACGAGCTTCAGTGCGGCGCCCGGGCCCGTTCGATGCTCTCCGCAGCGGCGGCGGCCGGCGATGCGGCCGGGTTGGCCGAGGTTTCGCGGCGTTTCTTTCACACCCGGGCAGGATACGAGGCGACCTTCCTGTTGGGACTGCACCAATGGAATCATGGCAGCCCGCTGGCGGCCGCCATGACGCTGAAGCGGCTCAAGGACTCGTGCCCGGTGGCCGATGAATTCGAGCCCGGACTGTCGGTCGCCCTGGCGGCCAGTTGGTTTCGTGCCGGAAACCCGGATAAGGCCCGGCCCGTGCTCGATGAGTTGCGACAGCGGTTCCCCCATGCCTCGGTGCGGATCGGCGGGAAGGACGTGTCGCTTGCGGGGAACGGGTGGTCGGTGATCACGTCGGGGGCGAAGGCCCTGGCAGGGTCGCAGGCGGCGGCCGGCTGGCTCATGGACGGCGGCGACCCGGCCCGAAATGCCTCGGTCTCGGCGAGCGGCCCCCTCTTGAGTACGTGCTGGCGCATCCCTACGGCGGAGCACCCGTTTGTCGAGTCGCTCATTGATCAGATCCAACAGTCGAACCGGGATCAAGACCGCTGGGCCCTGCCCGCCCTGCACCCCCTGGTCGTGAACAACGTGGTTCTCATGCGGACCGCGCGGAATCTGCTGGCGGTCGATTTTGTCACCGGCAAGCGGATTTGGGAGGTGCCCGGCGACGACCCGTTCGAGTCGGTCTCCGAATCGTCGCTTGGGATAACGGGCGGGGACGAGGATCCGTTCGGCGGGCGCCGCGGAGGGGCGCTCGACCTGCAGACCGTCCTTCGGTATCGGTTGTGGGGCGATGCGACGTTCGGCACGCTGACCAGCGACGGTCAGCGGGTTTTTGCCGTGGAAGACCTTTCGCTCGACCTGGGAACCGCGTCGACCCGCGCCATGTTCATGCCCAACCGTCGGGCCCTGCCCAGCGATCCGAAGCCGTTCAACCGCCTGGCCGCCTATGAGATCCGCACCGGGAAGCTGGTCTGGCAGTTGGGCGGGTCGGCGGAGGAACTTGGTCTGCCGCAAGCGGGGACGTTCTTCCTGGGGCCGCCGCTGCCGGTCAGCGGCCAACTCTACGCCATCGCGGAGCAGAAAGGCGACATTCGCCTGTTGGTCCTCGACGCGAAGACCGGCAACGTGGCATGGACGCAGCAGTTGGGGGTCGTGGACCAGGATCGCGACATCCTCCAAGACCCGCTCCGGCGGGTCTCGGGCGTGTCGCCCTCGTATGCCGACGGGATTCTCGTGTGCCCCACCTCGAACAAGTCGGTGGTGGCGTTGGAGCCGGCGACCCGCTCGCTCCTCTGGGGCTACGTCTACAAGCCGGGCGACTCCGCGCAGCCGCGTCAGCCGCCGATGTTCTTCGGCGTCTCTCCGCCCACGGACCCGGAGCCCGCCAACCGTTGGGCCCACACCGAGGTGGTGCTCGCCGAGGGCCGCGCGCTGGTCACGCCCGTCGATTCTTCGGAACTGCACTGTCTGAACCTGATCGACGGGAAGCTCCTGTGGCGCAAGCCGCGGCAAGACGACATTTACCTGGCCTGCGTCTATCAGGGAAAGGCGATCCTGGTGGGGCGCCGCGGGCTGCGGGCCCTGAAGCTCGCCGACGGGGAGCCTGCCTGGCCCCGTGCCGTGGAGTTTCAGTCGGCCATGCCCTCGGGCACCGGGTTTCTCAGCGGCGATCGCTACTACGTTCCGCTCACCAGCGGCGAAGTGAAGGCAGCAGACCTGAATTCGGGGCAGATCGCCCACACGTATCAGTCACGGCGGGGCGTGGTGCCGGGGAACCTTGTCTGCTCCGGCGGCCGGGTGCTCTCGCAGGGGGGCGGGGCGCTCGATTTGTTCTTCCAGCTCGACGCCCTGCGCAAACAGGTCGATCAGCGCCTGGCCGCGAAGCCCGACGACGCCGACGCGATCGCCCAGCGCGGGGAGATCCTCTGGGACGAAGGCAAGCTCAAGGAAGCGATCGACTGTTTCCGCCGCTCGCTCAAGCTGACCCCCAGCCCCAATGCCCGGGGCCTGCTCCGCGACGCCCTCCTGGAAGGCCTGCGCACCGATTTTGCCGGCTACTTGCAGGCCGGCGAGGAGATCCGGGGTTTGCTCGACGAGCCGCGCCAGGAGGCGTTGTACCTGCGTCTCACGGCCGCCGGGTTCGAGCAGGCGAAACAGTTCCGGCCCGCCCTGGAGCGCTATCTCAAGCTGATCGAGCTCGACCGGCAGCAGCGCGAGTTGGAGGTGGTCGACAAGTCACACTCGGTGCGTCGCGATCGCTGGATCCAGGTGCGGCTTGCGGAGCTGCGCAAGGAGGCGCCGGCCGACGTGCAGAGTGAGATCGATCGCGCCACCCAAGCCCGGCTCGACGCGGCCGTCAAAACCGGCTCGGTCGAGGCCCTCCAACAGTTTCTCGACTACTTCGGCATGCAGCCGTCGGCCGACCAGGCCCGAAGACGCCTCGCGGCGAAGCTCTGCGCCTCCCGGCGCCTTCTGGCCGCCGAGATGCTCCTGCGGCGCATGGAGCGATCGGAGAACCGGCAGACCGCGGGCGAGGCGGTGGCGGAGTTGGCGTCGATGCTCCGCGACGCGAAGCTCGTCGACGATGCCGCCGGGTGTTACCGGCGCCTGCGGGAGGAGTTTGGCGACGTGGTCTGCCGGGACGGCAAGACCGGGCGGCAGTTGGCCCAATCGCTCCCCGAAGACGACCTGGTGCGGCGGGGCCTGGAGCCTCCCGCGCGGTGGCCGACGGGCGAGATTGTGGTCGAGAGCAAGAAGAAGAAGCCGGGCGAGAGCCAGCCCATGGCCTTCTACTCGCTGACCGTCCCCTACCAGAATGAACGGGGGCCGTTCTTTTCCGACCTGGACGTGGAGGTCCACCAGAATCCGAATCCGCCCTCGATCCTCGCCCGCGACGGCTGGGGCAAGGTCCGCTGGCAGATGCCCATCAGCGATCTCATGCGGAACGACAATTTCCCGATGAGCTCCGCTTTCTTGCGGGTCACGGTTGACGGCCACTTGATGCTCCTGTCGATGGGATTCAAGATCGTGGCGATCGACACGCTGGCCGCCGCCCGGGGCGGCACGCCCAAGGTGCTCTGGGTCCAAGACCTGGAGGAGCCGGTGAGAACCGTCATGCGCCGCGGGCGCGGCCGCGTGGTGCCCGCCGGAATGCCCGCCATGCGCGTGCCCAGCCCTTTCAGCAACGCGCAATTCCCCACCAACATCCCCGCCGCGATCTCCGAGCAATTGGTCTGTTATCAGCGATTTCAGAACCTCTACGGCGTCGACCCGGTGAACGGAGAAGTGCTCTGGGTCCGCGACGACGTCCGGCCCGACAGCGTGGTCTTCGGCGACGAACAGTACGTGTTCGTCCTCCCCCCGGACCAGGCCGTGGCCACCGTGCTCCGGGCCGCAGACGGGAAGGAGGTGGGCACGCGCAAGGTGCCGCCCGTTCGTCCGGCCACGTTGGGCCGGCTGGTCGCCGCCTGGCACCAGGATGCCGACCACTCGGTGCTGGAGCTGATCGATCCTTGGACCGACGCCCGGGTCTGGCCGCCGCGGAAATTCGCCGCCGACGCCAAGATCTACCCCGTCGACGACGAAGCGAATGAGGCGATCGGCATCCTTGAGCCGAAGGGCCGTTTCGCCCTGGTGAATCTGGCGGACGGCCGCCTGCTGGTCGACGCCAAGGTGGATCGTGAAGCGGGCATGTCGGACGTGCATGTTTTCCGTTCCCCCCGCGAGACCCTCGTGGTCATCAACGGCCTGGAACGCACCAGCTCGCCGGGCCGGCACTACTACGGGCTCCAGGGCGTCCCGAGCGTGCAGCTCAGCCGCGCTAAGATCTATGCCTTCGATGCCCAAGGCAAGGCCCTTTGGCGCGAGCCGGTGATCGTGCAAGACCAATACCTGGTGCAGCACCAGCCACAGCGGCTTCCCGCGCTCGTGTTTGCCTGCGGGGTCCAGGATCGCCGCGGGACGTCGATGGGCCAGCCGCGCACGTCGATCCTCGGCGTGGACAAGCGGACCGGGCAGAAGGTCCACCCCAAGGAGCGGTTCGACGGGCTTTCGCACTTCCGCCTCCAGGGCGACCCGGAGAAGAAGGTCATCGAGGTCCACTTGCAGCGCGACCTGGTCACGCTCAACTTCACCGACAAGCCGGTGCCGACGCCTCCCAAGGTGGAGGCGAAGAAACCCGCGGCGAAGACGTCTTCGGCCCTTCTCAAAGCGATGCGTCGCGCCGTGGAGGGCGCCTTGAACTTGCCCGGCGACGACGAGGAGGACGACTCGGGTGACAATCGCTAGCAGCGCGACCAGCGGTCGCGGCTTGATGTCTCCTCGTTCCCACGCTCCGCGTGGGAACGCACGCCCCGGTCGCTCTGCGGCCCGGGCGAGCAAGGACGCAGAGCGGCCCCAAGCGGACGTTCCCACGCAGAGCGCGGGAACGAGAGACTTGGGTGGCGTGCCGTCACTCGGCGTAGCCGAGGGTCGGCATGGAATGCGTCGTGGCGGCTTCCATGCTCACCCGACGCTTCGCGTCGTGAGAGCATGCCACCCGATGTGCGGTCTTAGGTTGGCGGTCTTGGTGCTCGTCGTTGGGGCGACTCCGGGCGCAGGCACGGGGGCTCCCAAGGACCCCGAGGTGCAGCGCGTGGTGGGCCGAGGGCTGGAATGGCTCACCTCGCACCAGTCGCGGCGAGGCAACTGGACCGCCAACGGCGGACGCTATCCCACCACCATGACCGCCATGGCCGGCATCGCCCTTTTGGCGGAGGGCTCGACGACTACCCAGGGCAAGTATGCCCCCAGTATCCGGCTCGCCGTGAACTACCTGCTGGACCGCAGCCGGCCGAACGGCCTGATCGGCGATCCGCTCCAAGACGACCGGTACACCTACGGCCACGGCTTCTCCATGCTGTTTCTCTCCCAACTCCTCGGCGAGGAAGAGGACCTGGAGCGCCGCGAGCAACTGGTCGACGTCCTTTCCCGCGCCGTGGTCTTCTGCGGCCAGGCGCAGACCGAGGCGGGAGGGTGGGGCTACGTCAGCGCGGAGGCCGGCCACGGATTCGACGAAGGATCCACTACCATCACCCAGGTGCAGGGGCTCCGCGGATGCCGCAACGCCGGCATCGTCGTCCCCAAAGAGATCATCGACAAGGCCGTCCAGTACATCCGCAAGTGTACGCTCCCCGACGGCGCCGTACAGTATAACATCAAGGGCGGAGGCGGGCGTCCGCCCATCACCGCCGCCGCCATCGCCTGCCTGTTCAACGCCGGCGAGTACGACAACGAGCTGGTGCCCAAGCTCCAGTCCTACTGCGACCGGAACCTGGCGAGCATCACCTACGAGGGTTTCGGACACTGGCACTACGCCCATTACTACTACTCCCAGGTGCTTTATCGGGAGGGGGGAAAACGCTGGGAGGACTACCGCGCCAAGATCTACGAGCGGCTCCTCAAGGAGGCCAATCCCGACGGCTCCTGGACCCAAGGCTACATCGGCCCGGTGTACACCACCGCGATCAACCTCACCATCTTGCAGTTGGAGAATGCGGCCCTGCCGATTTATCAGCGATGAATGATGAATGATGAATGGGGGCGTGCATTCACCCTCACTTGTGGTTGTTTTCGGTTCATCATTCATCATTCTGCATTCATCATTCAAGGCTTAAGGAACGACTATGACGCAACATGAGGATCTCGGTAGTCAGGACAACGCGGCGATCGAGAAGCTTGGGGAGGCCCGGCGGAAGATCGTCGAGCAGCTTTCCCGCGTGATTGTCGGGCAGGAGCAGGTGATCGAGGAACTGCTGATCTCGCTGATCAGCCGGGGGCACTGCCTTCTGGAAGGCGTGCCGGGCCTGGCCAAGACCTTGATGATCAGCACGCTCAGCCGCACGTTGGATCTTTCCTTCAGCCGCATCCAGTTCACCCCCGACCTCATGCCCGCCGACATCACCGGCACCGAGATCATCGAGGAGAACCGGGCCACGGGGAGCCGCGAATACCGCTTTTTGCCGGGTCCGCTCTTCTCGAACGTGGTGTTGGCCGACGAGATCAACCGCACGCCCCCCAAGACCCAAGCGGCCCTGCTCGAAGCGATGCAGGAGCGTCAGGTGACGGTGGGCCGGGTGCGGCACAAGCTGGCCGACCCGTTCTTCGTGCTCGCCACGCAGAACCCCATCGAGCAGGAAGGCACCTATCCCCTGCCCGAGGCCCAGCAGGACCGCTTTATGTTCAAGGTCTTCGTCCGCTACCCGAGCTTCGAGGAAGAATACGAGGTCGCCAGGCGGACCACCACGGTGATCGAGGACACGGTCGAGCCGGTCCTCGCGGCCGAAGACATCCTCGAATTGCAGCGGATCGTGCGGAGCGTGCCGATCGCCCCGCACATCATCCGCTACACGCTGGCCCTGGTCCGCCAGACCCGGGTCCGCGAGCCGGGGACGCCGGAGTTCGTCGAGGAGCAGCTTAGCTGGGGGGCGGGACCGCGGGCGGTTCAGTTCCTCATCCTTGGGGCCAAGGCCCGATCGCTCTGGCACGGACGCAGCCATGTGACCGTCGAGGATATCCAGCACCTGGCCAAGCCGGTCCTCCGCCACCGGCTCGTGCTGAGTTTCACGGCGGAAAGCGAAGGGGTTGCGGCCGACCACGTCATCCAACGCCTCCTGGAGAACACCCCCACCCGAGAAGACGAGCTCTCGCGCGATGAACGATTCCAAAAGATTTTTGCATCCTGACGTGATCAAGCGGATCGCCCGGCTTGATCTTCGCGCGCGGCACGTCGTCGAAGGGTTCTTGTCCGGGATGCACCGCAGCCCCTACTTCGGGCAGTCGGTCGAGTTCCTCCAGCACCGGCCCTACACGTGGGGCGACGACCTGCGCTACGTCGACTGGAAGGTCTGGGCCAAGCAGGACCGGTACTTCGTGAAGCAGTTCGAGGAAGACACGAACCTCCGCCTGACCCTCCTGGTCGACGTCTCGGCGAGCATGCGCTACGGCTTCGGGGCGATGAACAAGTTCGAGTACGCCTCGACCATCGCGGTGAGCCTGGCGTACCTCGTGCTCCGGCAGCAGGACGCGGTCGGGTGCCTGGCCTTCGACGAGTCGCCTCGGATCGCGGTCCCGCAGCGGACCAAGCGGAACCATTTGGATTCGATCATCCAGGCCCTCGAAGTGAGCGAGCCGGCCAACAAGACCGATCTCTACCAGATCATTCGCAATGCGGCGGAAACGTATCCGCGGCGTGGCATGATGGTGCTGGTCTCGGACCTCCTGGTGGACCGCGAGGGGCTCTTCCGCGGGCTAAAGCTTCTCCGCAGCCGCGGCCACGACGTGATCGTGTTCCACGTGCTCGACGACGACGAGCTCGACTTCTCCTTCAACGGGCCCACGCGATTCGAGGGCCTGGAGTTGCCGCTTCACCTGAAGTGCAATCCGCGGGCCCTTCGCGAAGGCTACCTGGCGGCCCTGGGGGCCTACTTGGAGGAAGTCCGCCGCGGCTGTAGCGCCCAGAAGGTCGACTACGCCCTCTTGCGCACCAGCCAGCCGCTCGGGTCGGCCCTGGCGACCTACCTGAGTCACCGCGTGGCAACGCAGAACAGGAATTGAGGAAAGGAAGGGATTACTTCCCCCGTTTAGCGGCCGGGCTTGCCCGGCGCTCGGCGCCGCCGTGGTTCTCGCCGGGCAAGCCCGGCCGCTAAACGTGAGAGTGACTACATCCGCCGTTTTTGATGCACATGGCATCTTTCGTCCACTATCCGCTGCTCTGGGGACTGCTGCTGGTCGGCGTGCCCGTGTTGATCCATCTGATCAACATGTTCCGCCAGCGCCGGGTGCCGTGGGCCGCCATGGAGTTCCTGCTGGTCAGCCAGAAGAAGCACCGGACCTGGGTCATCTTCAAGCAGCTTCTTCTGCTTCTGCTGCGCATGCTGGCGGTGGCCGTGGTCGTGCTCATGCTGGCCCAGCCGCTGATCCAGAGCGAGTGGGGCTCTTGGGTGGGCGGCGGGCGCACGCACCACGTCGTACTCCTGGACGACAGCTTCTCGATGTCGGACCGCTGGAGCGAAACCAGTGCGATGGAGCAGGCGAAGCGGGTCGTCCGGAGCCTCG
>Ga0172371_10008571_pt1 | contig 14291 bp, 13 predicted proteins | sample Lak12m_FD_114543 | JGI IMG/M metagenome (GOLD analysis project Ga0172371, IMG submission 114543) | Freshwater microbial communities from Kabuno Bay, South-Kivu, Congo - kab_022012_12m | ecosystem: Environmental > Aquatic > Freshwater > Lake | place: Democratic Republic of the Congo: South-Kivu... | reverse complement strand
ATGTAACCTTTCTTTACAACATCTCCTGCTAAGTTGATTGTTGGACTTGTTTCTGTTGTGCTTATTGTTTCTGTTACACCCAATGATGGTGCAAATACTACAATACTTTCACATTCTGCAGGTATATCATAAAGATCAAATGAACCTGATCTTGCTGTTATTGATTTTTCATAATCTGCACCATATGCACAGCTAATCTCTAAATCTAAATCTCCCATAAAGAGAGCATTACTTGTCACATCTTCAAACAATCTAAATGTTCTACTTAAGAATGCGCCAGTTTTGTCATATAAGTTAACAGTTTTTACTTCTCCATCTGTAGCAAACATTACTGTTGCGGGGTCTATGCTGTATTTGTCAGCATCTGCAAGTAAAATTTCTACAACTGTGTTTGGGGCTAACACAAAGTATACTTTTCCTTCTGCATCTGTCGTTTTATTCAAGGTTTTTCCATCCATCTTTAGAGTAACCTGAATATCTCGAGCATAAGAATCATTTGTTTTATCAACGAATTGTACAACTCCGTTTATGTTGTTCTGACCAACTACGCCAAAACCCCATAATGCTAACCAAACAATTAGAATTATAATCAATAAGAATGTCCCAACAACTATTGGAAAACTAGGAAGATTGTGTTTTTGCAACCAATCATCAACCGGATATAACTTTATGCCTTTTTCATCTAACCAGTCCAAGGCAGCATAGTACTTATCTTCTAATTTGTAGTAGAAATCTTTTAACCCCATAATTTCACCCGTTAACTCAAAACCGTGTTTACCTAAATATATAATATAATAGCAAAGCTATATAAACTTAATCCCTGTATTTAAGAGATATGGAGATACTAAATTCTGGGTCAAATCAAAGCAAAAAGGTTAACCTCTCAATTAGGAAAGCAGTTAGCTTTTGGCAAAAGCTTAGAGGCCTTATGTTTACATCAAAGAGCTCATTTGATTATGCTTTAGTTTTTTACATGAAAAAGGGAAAAGAAAGAAATGGAATCCATATGCTATTTGTTTTTTATCCGATATTAGTTTTATTTTTAGATGAAAACAAAATTGTTGTTGATAAAACTATATTGCAACCATTTTGTCTATTGTACATTCCAAAAAAAGAATGTAATTACATAATTGAGATGCCTACTAAATATTCTCCACAGATAAAAATTGGTGACAAAATAAAATGGGAATAAGCAGAAATTAGGAAATTATTTTTTCCAAAATTTGTTTTAAATTTTTATCTAATTTAATTTGTTTTGCGTTTTTGTAAACAAAAATATTTTCATCCTCAAAGCGTGGCAAATATTTCCAAACTTTCAAAAATCCTTTTTGTTTTAGTTCTCGCAAATACTTTGAAAGTATAGGATAATACTTTTTTCTTTCTTCTTCAGACATTTCTTCAGAATCTATTTTACAAAAATCATATTTAACATCAAACAATTTTAATTTAGGAAACAGCTTACAAATTGTGGGTCTTGATTTGTAAATAATACATTCAGAATTTTTTAAAAAATAACAAGATTCATTTTTTCTAATTGATAATGTTGGCAACAAAACTACATTATCTGAAAATAAATTTTTGTCAATTTGGATAAAATCTGATTTTGCATTTAATTCGGAAGGAATCTCAAAGAACTCAAAATAATAATCTAGATGTTTTGAAACAAATTCTTTGTAATTTATTTTTAATTCGCGCGCAATCTTTTTAGCTTCGCTTGGAAATAAATAGATTCTGTATTTTCTACAGCACAAATCACAACCGTTGCATTTATTCATAGAACTCGCCAATATCCATATTTGTAAACTCAATGGACAAATCTCGCAGATATGACCCCTGCGAGATTTGAACTCGCGGCACACGGATTAAAAGTCCGTTGCTCTACCAGACTGAGCTAAGGGGCCCTTTAGTAAAAACTTTATGTAAACCATCTAAGATAGTAAAAATAGTATATAATTGTATGTTGGCTATCTATTTATAAGATTTTCTGACGCAAAATCAATGTTTTCTTCACAAAATGATACAAAATGGGATAAAGTATTTATACCTATAAACCCTTATTATTTCAGCGATGATGATGTGAACACCTGCTGATTTGTGATGAGTGATAGGCGGGCTGAGCTACTTATTTTTTAATAAAAAATAAAAAAAATTAGTTGTTAGATTTGGACTTTGCAGATGCAAAAGCCCTAATTGCTGTTGATGCACTATGTTGCTTTATGTCCTTCTCAAATAAGGAATACACAAAGCATACTAAGATGTAGAACACAACAAACATTATCAAATATCTAATTAATAGCACAATAACACCTAACCAAATAATTTGTGAAAGCATAGGAGTCATTTGTACAATCAATTGTTGTAATGCTTCTGGCGCCAAAGCAGGAGTTATAAAATAATCTGAAATTCCATCAGATAACACATTCACTAAAAATTCTCCCAAAATGAAAATAAATGTTGCTAATATTTTCGTTTTTGTTGGTTTAAAAATATTCTCCATATACTCACCTCAAACTAAAAATCTTTTTACTTGTTCTAATTTATTCCTTGGAACTAACTTTAATGCTTCTATTCTATGTTCCTCTGAAAATCCGCTAATAATTCCTGCAATAACTTGTGGCGCATTTGCATTAAAAAAATCTATCAAATCTGATTTTGAGAACCCACCTATCATTGTTTTTGCTACTTCTTTTACATATTCTGCACGTCTTTGCTCTCTCAAAGCAACATCGCCACTATGATTTTGTGCTTCTCTCGCAAGCTTTCTCATTTTAGGTAAATTTACCTTAGGCATATATATCAGTATTAAAGAAAAGGCACAAATGATTAAATACTTTTATATCAGGATATTATCTAATACTAATTCGTCAAGCTATTTTTATGTATAGACTTGTATGAATAACGTTGCCCTATTTGCAAATTTAGGTTTTCTTTTAGAAAACAGTTCTTTCCATCAGGAAAGCTTATGCTTTTTCTTTTGGATAAACTTTAGACTTTTCTTTTTCACGAAAAAGAAAAGGATATAGATGCAGGGATGGCGGAGTGGTCCAACGCGCCAGCCTGGAAAGCTGGTCTCCGCAAGGAGGCAAGGGTTCGAACCCCTTTCCCTGCGTACTGTGGATTTGAGTGTAACGAAAACCACTTAGGAAAAGTGGTTCGAATTTTCCGTAGACGCTTTTGAAGTCACCACTTAAAAAAATGTTACAAATATGACGCTCATAAAAGGGTCTGTTTGAAGCACTTTCCCTGCGTATAGCGACCTTTCTTGAACAAGAAATGTTTTATATTACTTCTCATTCTAATTAGTATTATGCAAATAGATCCTGATAGAAATCCACAAGAATTCAGAACTGAAATGGAAGATTTAATACAGGCCACAAATAAAATCTTGGATTTTATGCTTGAACAAAGAATCGAAAATTTGATAATATTAGATAGAAGTGCGAGATTTATATCTCCTATATTACATAGATTAATGCAATTTAGGAATATTGATTCTAGAAACATTTCTATATTTTTTGTAGATCACGATAGATTCATGCCTACGGAACTAAGACTTAAAGCAGGTTATAGCCCAAAAAAAGTTACTGAAATATTGGGTAAAAAGAATGTTATCAAGAGTTTTGAAAACGAACAACCATATTTATTTAGACGAAAACAAAAACCGACCTTACTTTTGGATGAGTTTGTAAAAAGTGGAGTAACATTAAGAGATACAAAAGCCGGATTTATTAAAGCGGGATTTAGTGTTGTTAGGACTGCATCAATATTTGGTTTGCCAAATCAGCATTCCGATATAATTGGAAAAATAAGAACTGAGGCTCCATTCTTTTATAATTCTAATGCTAGCGGGGTAAGGCACAAGCCAGGAAAACTTGTTGTTGAACCAGACCGTTCTGTTGAAAACCTAGCTGAGAAAAAAAGAATATTTGGTGCTATACAAAGGCATTTACCAAAATAAAGTTAATTAATAAACAACTTTGTTAAAGTGTTTTAATTTCATTTTGCCATCTTTTTCTTCTTTGAAATCAATGTCAAATTCTACAATTCCACAATTAGCAACATCTCCTAAAGCCAAAACTCCGTCTTCATCAAGATGTTCAAATAAAGCTCTAAACATTGCGCAAGGCACATGATGTGTTACAACAAGAATATTATGTCCTTGATGATCTCTATTTAATTTCCCCAAAAAAGAATGAATTCGCATTTCTACATCTGGATAATTTTCACCGCCTGGAAGCCTATACCAATACTTACCATCTCTTATTCTGCATTCATGTTCATCTGGATACAGCTTCGCAATCTCTTCTTTTTCTAACCCGTGCAATTTCCCAAATTCTTTTTCCCTAAGCCTATTATCTTTATGTGTTTCCAAACCATAATCAAAATTAGAAATTATGTTTTTTGCAGTATCAATACATCTCTTATATGGAGAAACATAGCATGCATCAAATTTTTCGTAAGCACTCAAAAATTTCCCCGTTTTCTGTGCCTGCATTATTCCTGTTTCTGTTAAACAAATGTCTACATCTCTTTTGTTTTTTAGTAAATGCAATGTATGTGCTAAATCTTTTTCAAGTAAATCTTTTGCAACATTTAGTTCAGACAATCCATGTCTAACTACAACTAATTTCTTTGGCCACTTCATCTAATTACCTTTATCTTTTTCCTAACATTAAAATCTGATGATATGTCTTAACCATCTTTTCGTGATCAAATCCTAACTTTATTTTTCCTGCTAATACATCAACTATTGGCACCAAACAAACCTCTTGAATTTCTTTTTCATCGAATTTGAATTTTGATTCATTTGGTTCTTTTTCAAATCTGCAAATGTAAACCATCGATATTAATCTATATCTCGGATCTCTCTTAGGATCATCATAAACTCCCATCATTGCAACAGGATAAACATCTAAACCTGTTTCTTCTTTAACTTCTCTTACTATCGCTTCTTTTAATAGCTCATCTTTTTCAACATGACCACCAGGCAAAGCATAACAGTCTTTGAATGGTTCTTTATTTCTTTTAATCAATAACAATTTGCCTGAATCAGACATTATAATTGCATCAACCGCCACGTAAATTTGTGCTCTCTCTGTTTTAGTTCCTGTCATTTATATCACCACTATTAATCATTAGAGACAAAGGTTATTTAACACTTAATGTGCATTCAACTTTACAATCTCCTGAATCATCTAATTCACAAAAGATTGAAAAATTAAGTTTTGCATCTTTCTTAAATTGATACATTGTACTTGTACATATAATATCGGTTCTTGTTGTAGATTCTAAAGTAAAACAATCTTTTCCCAACCCAGTCTTATAACTCATGTAATAAACATTCAATTGCGAACTCTTTTTTACTTCAACATTTTCTATTTCATAACTTTGGCCAGTAGGATTTTTTATTGCCATTTCAAGTTTCTTAAAAAACATTTCATTTTCCAAATAATCTGTACTTGTTTCAGTTTGCACAATTAGAGAATATATTATTGCAAAGATTGTAATTCCAACAACCATACCAATAAGTAATCTAAAAACATCGCTGGCTTGCCCAAGCTGATTAATCATATAATCAGCCTCCAAATCCGCCACCAAGAAGTAAACTTGAAGCAAATGCTGCAACTATGTAAATCACAACAGCAATTGGCACAGTATATGCAATTAACATTTGTGTTTCTAATGTGTTATCTTCCTGTAACTTACTTGTAAAATATGATAAAATTATCACCAATAAAATCACGTAAATTATAATTATAATGTTAAACATTGCAGGTGTTGCCATGTTTGCTATAGCCTTCATGTCAAAAGAACCCATCAATGAATTCATGTTCAAATTACTTAATGCACCTAATTCTGATCCTTCCAACATTGATGCTGTTGCTGCTGATGATGTTGTTGACATTCCACTAGATGCTAATGAATTTAATGTTAACACAACAATTTTCTGCATGCTTGAGGTTATACCTAAAACTGCAGGTGCAATCATCGTTGACATTGTATTCATCATCTGTGTTATATCTAATGTTACTTTCTTTACCAATTCTCTTATTTCGTCTGTGTTTTTCAATTGCATAATAATTGACAACGTTGCCTTTGATCCGGTTAAAACACCTAATGCTACTGCATCAACAATCAACTTAAAGTTGTTCTTAATGATCAATGACGGATTATATTTTAGAGATCCAAAGGTAGGATCAAATAATGCTTGTTCTACAGGCATTCCCAACAAGTTTATGTTATCATTCGTTTTTGCAAGTAAGTCTTGGCTTATTGTTAAATCACTAAAAAAATCCCTTGTGCTCATTAATGCATCTTCGATTGGTTTTCCTTCTCCCAATCTGCTTGCCAATATGTAAAGTATTTCTTTAAACTCGCGCTCCATGTTAACATAATAATCTTGAACTTTCTTTTTGTAATACGCAGTGAAAAAGAAATACAAAAATACACACAAAGCTAATGTTAATGCTGTACCATAAACAACAAAGTAAGGTGTAACATCGTGTCCTGGTTGCATAGTATACAGCATCTCTTGAGCTTTGACTTCTGTTTTAAAATTATCTGCATCCCTTCCTTTAAATTGACCATTGCTTAGCAATGCTTGTTCTGCCAAGAAATTGAAATATTCGTCAGGATTATCAATATACTTTTGTGGCATTTGTTCTCTTATCATTACCTTTTCCATCGTTATTCCAAACTGTGCTTGACAAACAATCGAAATTATAATTCCTAGAACAAAAACTATTCCTACCAATACCTTAATGTTAAATTGGAATTCCTTTATTTTCATGTATCCTTTTTTTGGCAATCCTGGATAATTATCTGGAATTGTTGGAGGCGCATAAACTGTAGGAACTGAATTAAGAACATGTCTAGCATACAAAAAAACAAACAAAGGTAATGTAACATCGTAAATCAATGCTAAAACAATCGGATTAGCAAATGGCATCTTAGCAAATGTTGAACCTATTGGTAAAATTATAACCAAAAGTAAAGGTAACAAAATGCCTACATAAAACAAAACCAAAGATGGTTGTGACAAACTTCTTGCGTACCCTTCCATCTTTATTTTAATCGAGTCTAAAACTGTGTCGACTGTTTTATCCAACATTTCTGCACGTCTTGCATCACTATCTTCAACCATTGAAGACTTGATCATCATTATTGCTTCTTTGAATTCCATACTGTATTTTTTCCACCTATATGCTAATTGGTCAAGACCCTCATTAACTGTATTGTGAACACCAATATTAACTTCCCAAATAAGTTTTTTAAAATCATCTGCAAGCTTTCCTCTTCCTTGTAATGCTGCAAACTTTACTGCTCTTTCAATGTTTGGAACTAACTTTAATGACATTGCTAAATAACCAACAACTTGCGGCAAATAAGCTAATGCGGCCCTTTGTTCTCTAACAACCACTGAAAATGGATAATTCATAAAAAGATAAATTATTATTGCAGCAATTATTCCAAAAATAAAAATTGCTCCTAAAATTATAAAACCTGATGAAATATCTGCATTTGCTACTGCTGGAACAAACGTACTAAGCAAATAGAAAACAATGTATGAAAGAATTGTTAATGCAAAAACGCAGGCTATTGCAAAAATTGCAATTAGTTTTGTTGCTGCATTATATTCTGCAGCACTTAATTTCCAATCTAAAAATTCAATCGCAGAGCGCATATCATCTGTATATTTAGAATTAGCTCCTAATGATGGAACCATCTTAGTTAATTGTTTACAAAAAGCGACATACTTAGGATCTTCAACCCTCTGTGGTTTAAAGTCATCGGCTTCAACAGTTTTATCTTGTCTTATTCCTGTGTAAAGCTTTCCTAAGCTAAAATCTTTTTCGGTCATAATGTCACGCGCGTGAATTTACTTTACTATTTAGAGTATTTCTTTTGAACAAATGGAACAAACTCTTTGTCTACCCATTTCTTCCAGTTCTCTAAAACCTTTGGATAGTTTGTTTTACCAAATTCTTCTAAGCTTTCTTCCTTTAACAATCTAAGTTTATTCGATGCAAGCAAAGTATTCTCTGCTTCTAAGATATCTGGTATTTTTATTTTATTCTTAGTTTCAACCATATACTGTTTTGAGTCTGAAAGCATTGAAATATTGTCCCAAATTTCTTCCATTCCCATTCCACTTATTCTTTGAATCTTTTGTAACATTTCAGAATCTTTTAAATTATCTTCAACTAAATTCAACACATCATCTTTTGCAGAATAATACATCAAATCTAATAATCCGCCTTCTTCTTCAGGATCATTATTCCAATGTTTCTTAACTTCAGTAACTTCAACAAGTCTTCTGTATCTTTTTAATGAACCTGCAAATCTTATTGGTCTACTTACTGTAACTAAATCTGTTGCTTTGAATGATGTTGTTGGCACACTTAAATCATTTACAACACGATCCCAAACAGAATATGCTGAATCTCCGTGAATTGTTCCCATTACAACGTTTCCTGCAGCACCAACACGCATAGCTTCATACAAAACTCTTGTTTCTTCTCCTCTTACTTCTCCAAGTATTAAACAACTATCTCCTAAACGCAATGCAGTTCTCAATGCTTCTTCTGGAGGAACTTCAACTCCTGTTTTTGCAACACTAATTGCTGACTGTGTTTTCAGTCTTTGTATGTTATAACCAATATTCTTCATGTACATTGCAGGTATTTCTAATGTGTCTTCTTGTACTAATATTCTTGAACTTACGGGAATTTCTAACATCAATGCACTAAGTAATGATGTTTTTCCTGAACCCCTTGAGCCTGAGATCAACATTGTTGACTGCATATCAACAAAGAAACTAAGCATTCCTGCAGCTAACGGATTCAATGCTTTTACATCAATTAATTGCGGCAAAGTCCAAGGGGTATCTTTGTGTAATCTAAATGCAAATGCTAATCCATCTGGTGACAATGGCGGACCAATTACTGCAACACGAGTTTCAAATTCAGGCAAATCATAATCCAAAACAGGGTGTGCTTCATCAAATGGTCTTCCACTCTGTGCCCTAATCTTTGAAACCACAGAATTTGCTTCTTCAACAGAATACAAAATGTTCGTTTTACATGGCCCAAACTTACTATGTATCAATTTTATTGGTTTATCTCCAATTGGTGCATCAATATAAACATCTGTCAATTTCTTATCAGACAATAAAAGCTCAAGTATTCCGTATCCTACAGTGTATCTTGCAACTATTTCAGCAAGCATCTCATGATCTTCTAAGCTTAAATCAATCTTGTATGCTTTAGCAACACCTTTAACTGTTGAAATAAATACACGTTCAAAATATTCTCTTGTTTTTTGTCCAACTGATAACGCAGAACCTGTTGGTCTGTAATCTGCAACTATCTCTTTTGTCTTGCTAATTATAAAATATTTTTCAGGTGTTAATGTGTACTCAGGTGGATTTATCATATACCAATATTCAACTTCTTCAGGATGTTTGAAAATCTGAACTGTTGAATTCTTTACTGAATATTCATCAACCAACTCTAATCCTTCAACATCTCCAAACAAAAGTCTTGATCCTATGAAAGAAGGTTTAATCTCGGCAGCAAACAACATCCTGTACAATTGTGAAGTGTCAGGAACATTTGTTAACTGCTCTAAATATTTTTTTGTTTCTTGAATTATAGCTGTTGTTTCCAATTTTTTGTAAATGTAAATTAGTGTTTCCAAATAAGGCGTTGCACCTTTTTGATAATTTTCTGACATTTTTGCCATTCTTAATTTTTCTTTCTTTATTTCTTCAACGGTATACAAATAAGCTAGAACTGGATCGTAAGTTAAAACTTCATGAGCGACTTTAACAACTGTTGCGTGTCTTGATGCTGTGTATTGGTCATTTTCATCAACACCATCTGACAAATGTTCTGGTCCCCAAACTGTTTGTTGTTCGAATTCAACTGCCAAATTAGAAACTTCGTTCATCATTTTTGTTTGTCTTTCATTGTAAACTCTTTCATAAACATCTGCTAAGACAATCATTTCTGCATTTCCTTTAGCTAATAAACTCATTACATGCAGCCTACAAGCTTTGTCCTCTGCTAAAGATGTAGAATAAATACAATTCTTACAATTTACAACCAGGTGTCTTTTGTTGTTTATGTCTTTTAAGAAGCCTTCTCCAACAACATAACCGCCAATCTTCACAAAATCACCATAACATAGACCTATATAGTTATGTTACTAACGTTTATAAACGTTACCCTATAATTAATATATAAAAGGGGATATAGTGTAGCGGCTAGCACAACAGGCTCCAGTCTAAGCCTTTTAGACAAAAGGCTTAAGCTCATCCAAAACTTATGTTTCATTTGTGTGGGTTTAAGTAAAAACTTTATTTTAAGATAAACTTAGTCTAAAGTGCAAACAAAAAACTCTTTTTGTTGTTATTTCTGGAGCGATGAGTTTCAATTTGAAACGATGATTAATTAGAACAGGTTTGAACTCGCGTTTTAAATAATGCGGGTTAGGGAGAAACCTGTTAACCTGGGTTCGAGTCCCAGTGTCCCCACTAAGTATCCTTTGAAAAAGGCTACCACCCAAATCACGGGGACTGGGACTCTTGACTCCGTAGGAATGTGCAATTGAAAATGCACTCGGCGTAAACTGACGCAACGGTTTTGAGGGTCCCAGCGTCCCCATTTCTTTTTATTTAAATTAGATTAATCTCAATTATTCCAGGTATTGATTGAATCTTTGGTTTTACTGTTTCATATTCTGCTCTTGAATTAAATTTCATATCTACAAAAAGCAATGAATGACTTTCATCAATTCTTATGTTCTCAAATCCTATCTTCCTCTTTAATGTATTTAATATGTTTTGCAATTCTCTCCTCTCAATTTGTATTTCCAAACGTTTTATCAAAAGTTTTTTGTTTAACCCTTCTGGTGCAGGCTCATATTTCTTATTTGCTTTCAACAAGCAGTCAAATGTATGTATCACATATTTTCTTTTTGATGTTTTGTACAAAACAATTTCATCATCATAAAATGGATTACAACATTTTGCAACACTTGCATCAGAAAGTAATGCAGGCAATCTTCTATCTTCCTCTTTCTTTAATCTCATAAATTTATTTGCCAAACCTAATTCTTGTTTTATTTTATCAATTGCTTTTCGGGTTTTAACAAATTCTAACCAATCCCTAGACGGTTTTTTATTTTTGTCAGTAAATATTTCTATAATATTTTGATCAAAGAGTTTTTGACTCAACGGAGCAGGCATCCCGTTAACAATAGCTCTAACTGCGTGATTTCCCAAATCTGTATGTATTGCATATGCAAAATCCAAAACACAACTATCTTTATCTAAAATTACTATGTCGCCGTTTGGTGTATAAACAAATATCTTTTCTTCGCCAATATTAAATGACTCTGAAAATAATTTGTCCTTATGTTTTATTATTTCGTCCATTCCAAAACTATTTTGTTTTTTGTAACGCCAATGTGATGCAATTCCATATTCGGCATATTCGTGCATAGCCTCAGTTCTAACTTGGAACTCAACAGGACCTAAATCTGTTAAAACTGTAGTGTGTATTGACTTATACCCATTTGGTTTTGGATGTTCAATATAATCTTTTATCTTTCCAATTATTGGCTCCCAATTTGAAAAGATGTAGCCCATCCAACTATAACAATCTTCTTCAGTTTTTGTTATTATTCTTACTGCCACATAATCAGTTATATCTGTAAGTGGTTCTTTTCTCACATAAACTTTTTTGAAAACGCTGTGCGGACTTTTTACTCGCCCGTATAACTTCTCATCAGGATATTTTCTATACTTTTCTAATATCGCAACAATTTCATCAACTTCTTTACTATCTCGCAACATTTCTTTTTTTGCAATTCTTAAAAGTTCGGTGTATTCTTTTGAGTATTTGGTTCGTATTACAAAATCTTCAAATTGACTTATGTAATGGTTTATTCCAACAACGTGACTCAATGGCACATAAATTTCATCTATTGCTTTTATTAGAGCATCGCTCTTTTCAGATGCCATTATCCTTATTACTTTATCTGAAAAGATTGCAAGAATTATTCTAACATCTGTAACTTTGGAAAAGAATATCTTTGCCCATTCTTTTTTAAATTTGCTAGGATTATTTTCTACAAATTTTAGACTTTGTAAAGTTTCAAAAAGGTTTTTTAATTCTTCTGAAAGTATAATATCCTTCAATTCTTCTTTGGTATAGTAGAACAACAAACAAACATTTAGGTATTCTTCCCTAAAACCTAATCTATGATTCATGTCTGCTAAAGTTAGACCTTTTTGAAAAGCCAACGGATTAATAGTTTCAAGCTTTGTTAATGTGTTAAAATCAAATATTCTCGATTTAATGTCCTCAGATAACATAAAGAACCCTTTGTTGATAGTCTTTTTAAACCTATCTCCCCAAAGACTATTTATATATCTAATTCTAATCTAAAGCCCGATAGTGTAGGGGTCTATCATCCGAGGCTTTGAACCTCGGGACCGGAGTTCGAATCTCCGCCGGGCTATCCACATCACATTATTTTTTAGGATAGTATCAAAACTAGATCAAGAATGTTTCTTTCACTATGTGATAATCTCTTAAACTAGATTTTTTGCTTTTTTCTTTTATCTCTTTTATCTTTTTGTATTCGTCTTCTACTACCTTAGAGAATTTTATCTTCTTTGCTTTAGGCACAAACTTTACTAATGTAAGTTTCTTCTTTTTTCCATTAAATAAAACTCGAGCATACATTTTAGGCTTTGGAGATATGTGTTCTGTTGATTCAAACACATATTCATCTCTCCAAGTATCCAACAATATTATTCTTTTATTGTTTATTATTGCATTGAAATATGTGTGAATGTGTCCAAAGAATATGACCTTTGCATTTTTCTTTATTGATTCTCCGTTCTTAAAAAATATTCTAATATCAAAATCTCCGTAATCCCTTTGAATTATATTTTTTATAACTTGTTTTAATGCAGACAAAATGTATGCCGCATTACGTTTGTATAAAAACTTAAACAAAGTAAAAACATTATAAAACAAAAACTTTGCCGTGATTTTTGATACTGACTTTCTAAAAGGAGCAAATGCTTTCATAAGAAGTTTCCTTTGTGTAATACGTTCAACAAAAGGATGATTTTCTTTTAAAGGTATAAAGAATTTTGGAAATCCGGCTATAAGTAATGGTATGTTCAAAACATTTGCTTTCTTTCTAAGTTTTATTGCCCTTTGCGGAATTTTCATATAAGTATCGAATTGTTGTCCGTGTTCTGCATAAACTTCATTCTTAAAATAGCTCATTTGAAAAAATACATTATTATTAGCATCTAAAAACTTTCTGAGTTTCTGTTGAATTTCAGGAAACAACAAATCATAATCGTGGTTTCCGTAAATAAAATATATTTTGTTATTTTTTCTTTTTAAGAAATGCCTCATGGCAACAAAAATCTTTTTATGTGTTCTATAAATCAAATTAATCTTTTCTGAAGATATCTCTGAAGTTATACTTTCAGGGTACACATTTTTTTTCTTTCTTATAACTGGGCATTTAAGAAAATCAAAAGTATCCCCATTAAATATCAAATCTATTTCGTTATCAGATTTAGCAATATCCTCAATAACTTCTGAAAGAACATTATCTGCAATAAAGTCATCTGTTATTGTTCCGCCACCAATCTCAATATCATCAAATACAACAATTTCTTTCAAAGCCATGGTTTTCCCCTTATGAATGCAAAGTGCAGAGGGTTTATAAAGATTACTAGTTACACACCCTTATTTTGAATTCAACCAGTTCAACTGGTTCAGAGTCAACAAAGATGTTAGCAGATCTTTCTAAACAATAACTGCTTGCTTCTGAATCTCCAAAGACTCTATTATTATTAAGATACAATTCCGCATCCTTATTAGGATAAAAATAGGCCATTATTTTTTCTAATTTTTCCAAATCTTTTGTATTTTCTTCACTAAATATAACCAACACATCATTTGCCAACGCATAATTTGATAGATAGCTTTGATCTATAGCAATATTGTTGTTTCCTTGCATTCCTATAACTACACTTATTAACAACAAGAACACAAATATGGCTTCAATTACAAAATTTAATCCTTTTTTGTTAATCATAACATTCACTAAATATTATCTTTGATATCTTGCCATCGTAATAGCCCGCCCTTACAACTTGTAGGTTATTTCTTTTATCGCATATGTTTTGCGCAAGTCCAAAAACATTACCATCGATAGTTTCAATTCTAATACTCGAGTTATTATTAACATCT
>Ga0172371_10008567_pt1 | contig 14294 bp, 16 predicted proteins | sample Lak12m_FD_114543 | JGI IMG/M metagenome (GOLD analysis project Ga0172371, IMG submission 114543) | Freshwater microbial communities from Kabuno Bay, South-Kivu, Congo - kab_022012_12m | ecosystem: Environmental > Aquatic > Freshwater > Lake | place: Democratic Republic of the Congo: South-Kivu... | reverse complement strand
GCGCCGGTTCGATTCCGGCACGCGCCTCATAAGGTGGGGTGTCAGAGCGGTTGAATGAACAGGTCTTGAAAACCTGCATCCCGATTATTCGGGATCGCGAGTTCGAATCTCGCCCCCACCGCCCTTTGAATTAGCTTAAGGCAAACCTTCAGCAAGCAATAAGGGTAAATATTCTCAATTAAATATGTTCTATCAGAGTCCAACATATGGAAAGGTTAATCTGGAGCGATTGAAAAAAATCGTTTCCGCTTTTATGGCTAAAGACAAAAGGGCCAGATATGAAATTATCGTCGGCAGCGACTCGCAAAAAGTAAAAGGGAATGCCTATGACTTCGTGACGGCGCTTATTATCCATCACGTCGGCTTCGGCGGGATATATTTTTGGAACAGGATGCTTCAGGACAGAAAAATCAGCCTGAAAGAAAGAATTTATCAGGAGGCGACGATGTCTTTGGAAACGGCGGAAAACTTTGTCCAGTTTTTTAAACTCAACGGCATATCGAAATATGACGTACAGATCCATGTCGATATCGGCCATAAGGGGCCGACCAGGGAGCTCATCAGTGAAGTTGTCGGAATGGTGCGGGGAAGCGGTTATGATGTCAAAATCAAACCGGATTCATATGGAGCATCGAAAGTTGCTGATAGATATACTTAAAGTTCCAATAACCAAATTAAAAGTATTCCAAACAACATCCAATCTTCAACAAACAATTACCAAACAAGCTTACTTATGAACTTTCTTAATAATTGCAGAAAGAATATTCCTTAGTTGACTGCATTCATCAATGAGATCTCCATTTGAAGTTTTGGGATTTGCTTCTGAAATTAGCTCTAACCAAAAAATGGTTTCTTTGGATTCTTTTCTCGCAATCCGCAATCGATGTACGAAATCCTTTTTGCCTAATGAATCGTTAGCTTCTCGATAATTTGCACCTATCGAGCCGGCAGATCTTATTAGTTGATCGATAAGTTTGGTATTGATAGTATTCTCAGGGAGAGACTGACAGAATTTGATGATTTGTTTAGCAAATTTAAGGGTTCTTTCTTCAAGATCGAATTTGTTTGTGTCTTGGTTATTGGGCATTGAGTATTGTTTGGAGTACTTAGTGCTTGTATCTTGAAATTTATAAATATTCTTTAATATTCGTGTCGTTGACGATATAATTTGTTCCTTGCCCGTTAACAATCTTGTAGGCAACTTTCCGGACGATTCCTTCAATCGTTCGCTCAAGCGTCCTGATTCCGGCATCGAAGCCAAGCGGTCTGGTAATTTTTTCCCAAACTGCATCTTCGACTTTAAGATTTTCCGCTGTCAAACCGGCAAGTTGTAAATAATGGGGTAAAAGATAATTTTTGGCAATGGTGATTTTTTCCTGATCGGTATATGAAGGCATCTGGATAACTTCCAGGCGATCCATTACTGCCGTGGAAATATTGTTCGTATTATTGGCGGTGGCGACAAAAAGGACTTGAGACAAATCAAAAGGATAATCGATAAAATAATCGGTAAAGTTCTGATTTTGCTCCGGATCGAGAAGTTCGATCAAAACACCCATGATCGCGGCTCTCGACTCCGGCGTAATGCGATCCAGTTCATCGAGCAAAACTACCGGATTTTTAGTGTTTGCCCGCCGCAGTGCACGGATAATCATTCCCGGTTCGGCTTCGGGGGAAGTTTTCGATTGGCCGCGAAGATCAAGCGCGGAAGAGATGCCGCCGAAAGGAATGCGGATATATTTTCTTCCCAGCGTCTCAGCCAAAGATTGGGCAAAAGTGGTTTTTCCGGTTCCGGCCAAGCCGACGAAAAAAAGTGAAGGGGCATGGAAGGTGCCATTCGGTATTTTCTGTTTATGAATGATCAAAACCGACAGATATTCGATAACGCGTTGTTTAATTTTATCCAGGCCATAATGATTTTTATCCATCATTTGTTTCGCATGTTGAATATCAAGGTTGTCTTGTGTTGTTATATCCCAGGGTAGATGAGTTATCCAATCGATATATTTGGCGGTAATATCAAGCTGCGAGAGATTTCCGCCGTATTTTAGTGTCAAATTAATGCGGTCGATTTGCTGATCGGCTTTCTCCAATAAATTAGCAGGCAGTTGGGCAGACTGCAACTTCTGTCTCAATTTATCGATTTCTGACAATGAGTTTTGTGTATCCATATCGTTAGCAGATAAACGATTCACTTGACAAAAACAATGATATTTATTATAAATAACCTGTCAATTAATTAATATTACAAATTATTAGCTTAAATATCTATGGCAAAAGGTGTACAAAATAATATCAAACCTTTGTTCGATTACGTTTTGGTCAGACCACTGCAAATGGAGGGAAAAACTCCGTCCGGAATCGTTCTTCCGGATACCGTTAAAGAAAAACCGCAAGCCGGTGAAATCATGGCAATCGGGCCGGGCAGCCGTGATGAGGATGGTAAAATATTACCGATGGTTGTCAAAGTCGGACAAAAGGTGCTTTACAAAAAATGGGGCGGTAACGAAGTGAAAGTCGGATCGGAAGAATGGTTATTGATTGAGCAGAAAGATGTGATGGCAATAGTAGATTGACACGGATTACTTGCGGATTGACACGGATATCTGCGAGAATCCAATTTAAAATTTATCCGTGAAAATCAATTTTATGGCAAAACAAATTAAATACGGGGCAGATGCCCGTCAGGATTTACTTTCCGGTGTTCGTCAATTAGCCGATGCGGTCGCAACGACATTGGGTCCAAAAGGCCGCAATGTGGCGATCGATCGTAAGTGGGGAGCGCCAAATGTGGTTCATGACGGTGTGACCGTTGCTAAAGAAATAGAATTAAAAGAACCTCTGCAAAATATGGGCGCGCAAATGGTTAAAGAAGCGGCTTCAAAAACAGCCGATGTCGCCGGCGACGGAACAACGACCGCGACCGTTTTGGCCCGGGCAATCGTCGAAGAAGGTATTAAAATGATCACGGCCGGCGCCAACCCGATGATTATGCGCCGCGGTCTGAATAAAGCAAGTGACTTTGTCGTCGAAGAATTAAAAAAACTTTCCAAAAAAATTACGATTAACGATGCGGCCAGTGTCGCGACAATTTCAGCCGGTGATGAAGAGTTGGGGAAATTAATTGCCGATGCCCTGAAAAAAGTCGGCGGCAAAGATGGTGTTGTTACGGTCGAGGAAGGTAAAAGTTTGGAAACGACCGTCGACCATAAGGAAGGGATGCAATTCGATCGCGGTTTTGCATCATCTTACTTTGCGACCGATACCGACAAAATGGTGGCCGAAGTAGAAGACGCCTATCTTTTGATTACCGACAAAAAAATTACGGCGGTTTCGGATCTGTTACCTTTCCTGGAGAAATTCGTTAAAGTTTCCAAAAATCTGGTTATTATTGCCGACGAAGTCGAAGGTGAAGCATTGGCAACGCTTGTTGTCAACAAATTGCGCGGCACGTTTAACGCTTTGGTCGTCAAAGCGCCTGGTTTTGGTGATCGTCGCAAAGAAATGCTTCAGGATATTGCCATTTTGACCGGTGGGACGGTAATCTCCGAAGATTTGGGTAAAAAGTTGGAGAATATTGAAGTTGATGATTGCGGTCGGGCAGACAAAGTTAAATCCGACAAAGAAAATACGAGCATCATCGGCGGCAAAGGTAATGTATCGGCAATTAAAGCAAGAGTCGAGCAAGTCAGAAAAGAAATAAAAGTCACCACTTCGGAATTCGACCGGGAAAAACTGCAGGAGAGATTGGCTAAACTTTCCGGCGGGGTTGCCGTCATCAACATCGGGGCGGCCACCGAGGTTGAGCTGAAAGACAAAAAAGAAAGAGCGATTGATGCCGTCGCCGCCACCAAAGCGGCTTTGGAAGAAGGAATTGTGCCAGGAGGCGCCGTTGCGCTTCTTGATATCAGCCAAAGAATGAACGGTAACGGATCCAAGGCCAAGTCAGAGATGAGTACCGACGAAAAAATCGGCTTCAATATCGTCAAAAGGGCATTGGAAGCGCCATTTATCAAATTAATGGAAAATGCGGGAGTTGATCCGGGATTGCTCATTGCCAAAGCCCGTGAACAAAGCGCATCCGGTTACGGATTCGATGTGATCGAGCTTGAGTCGGCCGAAGTGGCCAAACCGATCGACATGGTTAAAGCCGGAATCATCGACCCTTTGAAAGTCGTGAGAACAGCGGTGCAAAATGCCATTTCGGTCGCCACGATGATTCTGACGACCGAAGCATTGATAACCGACATTCCGGAAGATAAAAAAGAACCGCCGATGGGTGGCGGCCAAATGCCCATGGGTTACTAAACCAAGCGGAAAAAATAACCCCGCCTAAAAGGCGGGGTTTTCGTTTATAATGAATAAATTGTGCCGTAATAATCATGAAACCTAAAAAACAATATTTGTTGTTTTCTCTGATTTTCCTTGGACTTTTTGCTGTTTTTACTTTGCTTGCCAAAGCGCAGCTTCTGAACCGGTTCGACTACGATACGACCGTCAGGATAGGCGACAACATTCCGCGCAGTTACGATACGGTACTGTCTTTCTTCAGTCTGCTCGGCAGTTTTGAACTGATTACCGTCCTTTTGGTAATTTTTATTCTTATAAAAAAAAGGTTAAGCAATCTAATTATCTTAATTATCTATGGTTTGGGTCATCTTATCGAAATCATCGGCAAATCATTTTTTCATCATCCGGGGCCGCCGGCACTTTTTTTCCGTTACGACTTGCCGTTTTTATTTCCGAGTTCATACGTCCAAACCGGCTCTTCCTATCCTTCGGGCCACAGTTTCAGGATGGTTTTTTTCGCGGTAATCGCCGGTTACTTCATTTCAAAAATCAGTAAAAGATTCGGCAATAAAAAAATATTTGATTTCATAATCTTGTTCTTGATAACGTTTGTCATGTTGATTTCGCGGGTAAGTCTGGGCGAACATTGGCCTTCCGACGTCATTGCCGGATCGCTAATGGCTTTGGCATTAGGATACGGGACAATTTATCTTCTGGAATCAAGATTGTTAATCCGTTTCTTACAAAAAAAGTAACGCTTATCTGACCAAGCCAAGCGGCATATACCAGGTAAATGGTTTTTTGCAGACAGGACAATTGACCGGCGGCTTTTGGCCTTTGTAAATATTGCCGCAATTGGCGCATTTCCATTCCAGTTCGGTTTCGCTGTCATAAAGCGTTTTATCATTGAGCTTTCGGGCAATGATAATATAGCGCTCTTCGTGTTTTTCTTCGACAAATTTGATGGCGCCAAAAAGTTTGGCGGCTTTTTCCTCATTTTCTTCCTCGGCAACCTTTTCAAAATCAGGATACATGGTTGTCCATTCGTATTTTTCTCCCTCGGCCGCCATTTTCAGATTATCGGTTGTTTTTTTGAATGGTTCGATGGACAAATCTCCCATCGTTTTGATCGGTCCTTCGATAAGTTCGAATAATTCTTCGGCATGGGCTTTTTCGTTATCGGCGGTTTCTTCGAAAATCCGCGCAATCCATTCCAAATTTTCTTTGCGCGCCATCTTGGCAAACTGGGTATATTTATTGCGGGCCATGCTTTCGCCGGCAAAGGCTCTCAATAAATTTTGTTGTGTTTGGTTCATAAAAATAAATTAAAATTACAATAACATATATATTATACCAATTTCTGTTTGTCTCGAAAAGTCCCGGCTCACGGATGAAGTTGGAATTTTTTAATAATTTTAAAATATCATATGCCTGAATCAGCAGAAGTCGATAAGCAAGGAGCCGATAAATCACCTCATTTTATAAATTTCAACCTTCTGGAAGCTTTGGGTGGTTTAGAGGAAACTTATCGAATCGGAGAAAACAGAACTGCTTCCATGATAAGAAGAGGCGCTTATCTTTGGGGGGTGGAGGACAGAGAAAAAGGAAAAGGGATATTTAATCATATTCTTCTTTCCTCAAGAGTCGCATATCATATTGGGAAGGAACTTTTGGCCAGAAAAGCGGAAGATTATGTAAACCTCAATCTTGAATATGTTGTGCAGGCAACGATTCTTCATGACATTGTTAAACTGTATGGTGAAGACAGAGAAAAATTGCCGGTGGAGATTAAAAAAGCATTAAATATGTCAACCGATTTCAGAGAAATATCGGATGCGGCTGATGAGGTTGCCGTTACTTGGCTTCGCGGATATGGCTTTCCGCAGGAAATATATAGCACAGTTATCGATCATGATTTTCCTCGACAACTTATCGACAATCCATATTGGAAGATTGTATTGTTGGCTGATTTTATGACAGGTCAAAAAATCATGAGTATTGATGAGCGATTAGCCGATATTAAAAAACGTTGGATAGATGAACAACTGCAGAAGAAGCAAGATCCGCGTATCGAGCCTGAACGTTTTGAGATAGCTTCGCGTATTGTTAACTCTGTTGCTACGGAAATATTTGGTTTACTGGGTACAACCGATCAGGAATTTATCAGTTCTCGTCAGTTAAATAGTGAAGTTACGGCTACAAGATGGGAAAAATTCCTGCGTTCAACGAGAAATGCCCGTCGTGAGGATAGGGCAAAAAGATTGGTAAGAGTATTAATCGGGTAGAATTTTACTTATTATGAGTGAGATTGATGAAGAAAATAAAGGGTTAATTAAAGAAGCGGGCGGAAATTTTGAGACTCTTGCTCCATAGCCCGAACTAAATGATTTTTGGAATTGCCAGTTAGCATTCGCGCATACTGCACAAACTCTGCCAAAATACTTTGACGCTGGCTACGTCTTTTTTCCATAAATTGATCAGCTAAAGCTTCTTCCATTTGTTTTTGGTTTTCAGGATAATGAAAAGGAATTCGAACATTTACGACTCTTTTTCCGCCGGTAAGAGCTGCAAGTATTGGAAAAAAATCAGAATTAGAATATCTCTCTGGATCCAAATTTTTTCTCGCTGCTAACGTTCGGTCATCAATCGTATATCGCTCCATAAACATCTTAACTAATTCTCGATCATTTTTTAACACTTTTACACCAAAAAACCAATCAAGATCTACGCCTTCGGGAAGTACTTTTACCAGATGAGCAATTTTATTGCACCATTTATTGGCCCAAGATTCTGACAAAAACTGAAAAGCAGGATATGTTTGTTCAAATAAACGATGTTCTCTTGAGGCCACCACTAAATCTGCTTGATCAGATATGATAGGATTTATTAATTGAGAAATATCTTTAATGACATCGTCTTTTTCCGGCTGCGTCAACAACAAAGTATCAGCTCCACCAAGTCCTGCTGCAACCTCTAATGCTTGGTTTTTAGCAGATACCATAGTGCTCCCTTCTTGTCGTAGGGGTACTATCCCCAATTCATTAATTTTTTCCAAATAAGAATCAGAACTTCCCCCATCTACGATAACTAATCTATAACCCGCCGATATAGCTTTTGTGATTGTGCTAATTGAAGCATCTCCTCGAGCTGAATCAGCATTCGGTCGTTTTCTGTTGACTGCAGGATTCCAATTTCTGTAAAAAGTCGGGAAAACAATCACGACAGAATGAGGGTTAAAAGTTTCTTTTGGGTTAGGTTTTAAAGGAGTAGTTTCCACATTCAAATTATATCATGAAGTCCCCATCTTTAAAATAACTTAATTGTGTCCGAAATAATTTTTCATTAAATTCCGTTTTGAAAACGCTATTTGTTTTATCAATCAACTCTTTAAGCGAGTATCTTTGTAAAATAAAATACAAATCCACATAATCTTTCCATTTGGCTCTTTTGCCCAGAGCAAAAGCTTTCATTGCGCCAAGCGTTAACAAGTCCGGGAGCTTGACATAACTTTCAAAATTCAAATTTCTCTGAATCGGAAAAAGTATGATCAATTTTTTTATTGGTCAGTATTTTGTTTCTTATTGTTAAAGGATTAAATATGTTATCGGAAAAAAGATCAAAGTCGATCGAGCGCCGGTGCTCCAATTGAAGAGCAATAGCCGTACCTCCAACGAGATAAAAATCGGAGGAGAAAGTTTTGATAAAAGGTAAAAGTTTTGCCTGCTCTTTACTTAATATTTGCGTTTGCATGGTAGTTGAAATAACGGATGAAATAGTGTTTGATTGAAGGAGAATAATTGTTTCTTGCGCCTGAAATCGTTTTGACGAATAATCGCGACGTTTCATCGATATCTTTTATTTTGATGAAAGTCTGTACGTCATCCCAGTTGCCATAATTTAAAACATGTTCCAAAACCGATTCTTCCGAAAGCCTGTCGGGATCTTTAACATACCAGGCTAAATAAGGCCTGTTCTTTATAATAGTATTTACGGTCATGCTATTTTTTACCAAAAAAAGAAATTGATCGAATGAATATCTATTAAATGACCTTTAAAATTTTAGTCCGATTTTTCGATTAGTTAGTGCTCGGGTTGGTTAATTTTATTGGAACTTATTATTTAAATCTTTCCTTATGACTAAATTGACCTTGTAATTCAATTATTATTCTTCTTGATTGTCCAAAATCTGCTTGTAGTTCGGGTCCCATTCTTTCCCATTCTCGCAAAATTATTCTGACCATCAAAGGATATAATTCTACTCCAGTTGCATGTAATTTTTCACCATAAAGTTACTGTAATATATTTTCCTCGAGTGGTTGGTTTGGTAAAAAATTGAGGCAGGAACTTACCAGTTCCTGCGAGAGTTGTTTACGACTAAGTTCTACGCCATGTTTTTTATGAGAAGCTATTTCCTCATGAGTAAGAAGAGAATGGAAACGAAGAATCAATGGTATTGCCATTTAAGTATTATACTATGAATATCATCCTGATGATGTAAGCAATTACATTTGGTAAAATAACTGATATGGGAAAGTTTATCGAGGGTTTAAGGCGGAGAACGCAACAAGAAGCGGCAACAGCAGAAAGAGAAGCGGAAAAAATATTAGAACAAGCTTGGCAACGGCAGCTTGAAGAACAACGAACATCAATGAAAAGAGCCGAAAATAAACCTCAGTGGAAAGAGAGTAGAAGGCAATTTATTGAATCAGGGATTATGGGAATTTTGCAAAAAACGATTGAATTGGGAGGAGCATATGGATACTATGTTGATCCTGAAGATTTTGATGATACGCTTGATCACCGATGGGAGCAATTTGGGTATTGGGATCCTGGTAGTCCGTATCATTATGCGCAGCTCCACCTAGAAAAAACTCGTAGATATCATGAGACTTTCTATCAAGGCGGTCATTCGGACACAATCACGACGAAATATATAAGCATAGAAACCGATCATGAAGGAACAGTTTTGTTTCGCGGATCAATTTCTCCCGGAAACCTAAGTTGCGTTAAGATTCCGGTAGTGGTTAAAGTACCAAAAACCAAGTGGGAAAAGAATGGAGATGTTTTAGAGAATGCCTTGGGAAAAGTTTACTCCTATCCTCTTGTCTTAAAACATGATGAGATGGTAGATAGCCCCTTTTTTGATCATTGGAGAGAATTGGGCGGGGGTTTAGGTAATTTAGGACAAGCTCTTGGTGATTTCAGACCTAAAACTTAAATAATTTCTTTTGCCTCAAAATAAATAATCCCCAGAGTTTATAGAATTTTTATGAAGCTCAAGAAATATTCTTGACTAAATTTACTTCTTTTAAAGATTTTTGAAGCATAAGTCGAAGAGCTTTTTTCCCCACCGTTGTTTTAAAATACTTTTCTCTTCTGGTGGCGTCATGTTTTGATAAATAATATTCACAAAACAATAAAATAAATGGTCTTCGGGAGTTCAGTTGCTTCCGAATGACCGTTAATGTGGGCAGTTAAACGCTCATGAAGATTAGTCGTATAACCGATATAAAATTGATTGTCTTTTAATGAAAGTAAAACGTAAACACAGTAAAGAAGTTTTTTCATTTTTATTTGACTCTTTGATTCTTTGACTCTAAATCCAAGAGTCATTAACAGCCATGAAGCAGAACAAGTTCGCTTCATGGCCATGTAGTGATCAGCGAAGCTGATCTACTACATGGTCCAGGGGGAAGGATTCGAACCTTCGAAGGCATAAGCCAATAGTTTTACAGACTATCCCGTTTGTCCACTTCGGTACCCCTGGTTTACGGATAAATTATACCATGAAGGGCCTATTAGAAGGAAAGCTATTTAAAACAATATTAACAATAATAAAACAATAATCGTCAGCATCAGCAGCCAGCCGGCGGTGTAGATGACGAGTTTCAGTGCCTGATCGGTCTTTTTTTCCTGCCAAAGGAGAAATGGCCGGTAAAGCGTAATGAGCGCGCAGATTAAGGCAGAAGTCGAAAAAAGCATAAGAAAAAGCAATGGTCCGAAATATTCCGGTACTTTTCCAAACAGACGATTGCCTTGCCACATAAGAACCGCCACCAGACCGCAGTAAATCATCAACCCCAAAGCCTGAAAAAAAGCAATAAGTGTTAAAGAATAGTTTTTCTTGGGAGACATAATGACCATTATAACAAATATTGAAAGTTGTTTGTCCGGCGGGAATTAGGTACAATATCTGTATGTTTTTACTTGATTTATTCGTCAAGCCGGCGTATGCCCAGTGCCCTGTTTGTGTTGTTACCGTCGGCAGCGGATTATTTCTGGCCAAAAAACTGGGGATCGACGATCTCTTGGTTTCGATCTGGCTTTCCGGTCTGAATACGGCAATTGCTTTTTGGATGGTTTCCAAAATAAAAAAGCAAGTATTGAATAATGGTTATTTGTGGACAATGGTTTTTTTCATCTTGACTTTAGCGTATGTGATTCTGACAAAGCAAGTCGGTCATGCAGGAAATACTTTTTTAGGGATCGATAAAATTATTTTCGGTCTGACAACCGGCCTGATTGTTTCGGTGTTGGCGATTTTGACCGACAAATTATTAAGAAGCAAAAATAGCGGTAAAGTCTTTTTTCCTTACCAAAAAGTTGTTATTCCGATTATTTTACTGGTGATTTCGACATTGGTTTTCAGTTTATTGTTAAAATATACATAATATGGTGAATGACGATAAGATAAAACAATTCGTGGACAAGGTTAAAAAAATGGAAAAGGGGGAAAAGCTTGATCTTTCATCGGGTGAAGATTTATCGATTGCCATCATGAATCTTATTTCCATCGAGGAACATTTGTTTTTTTCCGGAGGAAAAACCGGGGAAACGAAATATTACGATATGGTCGATGAAATAAGAAAAATGCGGGTTGAACTGTTGAGGGAAATAATCAAAGACTACGGCGGCGAAGAGTGGTGTATCGGCAAACATTTATTGGCGGCATCGATGAGAATAATGGAGGTCGGCACAAAAGCTTTAAAAAAAGGCGAAAAGGAAAAAGCTTACGGCTTATTCAAGAAATCATACGATCTTTACGGTATGTTTTGGGCAGTCGCCTTAGGCTTGAATAAGAGTAGCGCCGGAGAGGTTGATTATGACGACAAGGACAAACCGATTGGACATAAAGAAAAAGATTTTATGGGTAAAATAAGCGGCGTTATCGGTAAAATTTTGGACTGTTGTCGTGAGTAAACTTCTGCTATCATAAATACATGACCTTGACGGAATTCTCGTTTTACAGCCGGAAATATTATCCGTTTCTTATTGTTTTGCTTCTTGTGGTTCTCATATTCTTTTATGCATTCAAACTGTTATTTCTGTATTTGCAGATGAATCAAACGAAGACCGTTTACACCAATACCGTTTTCGGGAAAATCAAAAAACCGGTTTTGTCAACAGCCAGCCCAAGCGCCGGTTTAAACTATACTATCGACACGATCGATGGACAACCGATGGTTGCGACAGACTCGGCGGAAATATTTTTTCTTCCTCCCTCGGTTTCGCGGCTCAAATACGTTCAGCAGATATATTTGATGGCCAAGGCGGCCGGTTTCAATACCGAAGTAACCAGGCATGTTTTGGTTAATAATAAAGAAGCGGTTTTCAGCGACGGTAAACAAAAAATGACAATCAATATCGCCGACTTCAATTTTACTTATGAATATGAATTGAATAACCTGGATCAGGATTTTTTTGCCGGAACAAACGGCGTCAACGACGGTACGGCCGTCACCGAAGCAATCAATTTCCTCAATTCCATCGGCCGCTATCCGGAAGAATTATCCCGGGGGAAAAGCAATGCGGCCTTTTTTCATTATAATTCCGGATTAAACGAATTAAGATCGGTAAACGCCGCCGCCGAAGCCAATATGGTAAAAGTCGATTTTTACCGGCCGGATATTCAGGCGTCGCCGCAAGCGATTCCTTCGGTCACTTCGCAATATTTTTCCAGCCAAAACTATGTTCTTATGGCTTACGGAAATAAGGGGGACTATAAAGTAATCAAAGCGCAGATAAAATTTTATCCGAGATCGGCCGATCAAATCGGCATTTACCCTTTAAAATCCGGAAACACGGCTTGGGAGGAGTTGAAGCAGGGAAAAGGATGGATTATTGCCAATGACGCCGGAAATAATATTGTTATCAAAAAAATGTTTCTGGGTTATTTTGACCCCGATTCCTACCAGGAATATCTTCAGCCGGTTTTTGTTTTTTTGGGAGAGAATAACTTCGTCGCCTACGTGTCAGCGGTAAGCAATGAATATTCCGAACCATTTCATTAATGAAAAAAAGCATATTGACAGGCAACATTACCGTATTAAGTTGCATTCGGAATAATGATTTTGGTATTCTTTGATTATTAAATAAATATATTATCCTATAATGTCTAAGGAAAAGTCATCGTTTGTGGGACGTAGGAAATTCTTACGACTTTTCGGAATCGGTGCCGCTACCGCCACTCTTGCTGGTGTTGATTTGCAGATTCCTTCCGATAGAACTGAAATTAAATCTATGGAACCAGTTATATCGCCCGAACGTAATCTAGAGAATTCTGGACTTACCGAATTTATTCCTATGTATCAGCAATCAAAGTTGTTTTACAACAGATGGGGGGTTTTCCCTCCTATTTTTTCGGATATTCAAACGGTTTTATTAAAAATTGCGGAGGGTGATTCCGAAATACAAAATATTGAACTCTATAAATATCTGAAAAGGGATTGGGGCAATCGGATCATACAATCAGAAGAAGATGCCGGGCATATGTACGGTGAAAAAGAGATTAACTTTGGACCGGAAGTTGATAAAGAGACACAAGGCAACATAAAGAAAGCGATTAGTAAAACTTTTGAACTGTTTCCTGTTTTGGCAGTTGTTTCGGCGCCAGTTATAGGGTATGGTAATGAAGGTGTTGTTTTGCGTTGTGGATACGATGCTCGGGGTACTGTCGCACTGGGATGTACGGATAACAAATCGTTTATCGATGTGGGAAGCCGAGGTAATACTCCATTTATAGACACATTTATACATGAATTAAATCATAATTTTCTCGATCACTTTGGACAGAACCCGAAAGTTATACCGTATGTTACCAAAGCAGGTATTGTGGATTATTATTGTGGGACCATAGCTTTGATAGATCGATTTATTACAGAGGTAGCGAATGATACAAGCAACGATCCTGCGGAGTATACGTACGGATATCAAAATTGGAAAAATAGACTACCAATAAAAGAAAAACTTGTTCAATATCAGGAGATTTTTGGTATGCAGCCGGAGAAAAGATCACAATATGTTTCAGCTAATTTCTCACTTCTTCCTGAAGATCCTCAATATAATTTAGTTCTTCGTCGTGTATTGAAAGCAGCGCTTAATAATCAGTTGGTGCAAGGTGTGCCAGCTCATGAAAATAAGTTAGTTCAGGAGTTTATAAGAACAGAGATTGGTTTTTTATATCACACTCTTCATAGTATAGAGTTTGATGGACATCCTGAAGTAGGAAATAATATAAATGCAATAATTCAGCAATTTTTAGATCTAAAATTAGAACATCAGCGATTATTGCTTTTATTTATATCGGGTGAAAAGCTTAGTGGCACAATTTCAACAGACGCGCTACGGACAATATATGGATTATCGGAATTACAACCTAGGAAAGATGCTAAAGATGATGTTGAAAAAGATTTTGCTTATGAAGATTTTGGATGTGTGTCAATCGCCAAAACTAGATCAGAATTTATAACTGCAGAATTTATATCTTTACCAAAATGTCCTACCGATGATGCAAATAATTATTTTGCCATCGATATTACCGCCAATATGCAGCCACGCAATATATCAGATACTATACTTTTAACTCTACCGAAGTCAATGGGGGCATCAGAATGCAAGCTGGATATACAAGGGAGCAAAATATCTTTGAGATTGTTGGATGGCACATTGTTTAGTATAAATGCCTCTGTGATTTCGGATATAACGTCAACAATATATGGAAGTGT
>Ga0172371_10008565_pt1 | contig 14295 bp, 10 predicted proteins | sample Lak12m_FD_114543 | JGI IMG/M metagenome (GOLD analysis project Ga0172371, IMG submission 114543) | Freshwater microbial communities from Kabuno Bay, South-Kivu, Congo - kab_022012_12m | ecosystem: Environmental > Aquatic > Freshwater > Lake | place: Democratic Republic of the Congo: South-Kivu... | reverse complement strand
TCAGAAAAATTTGTATCCGGATGGCAAAAAGTGCGCCATACCCTCCTTGCACCGGGACAGCTTTGAGGCTAAAGTTCACAGGACGTGGTCGGTGCTGTCGTCGGGTAACACAACCTCCCCATATTGCCGGGCCGTTAGCTGTAAGGCAAAGTGCACCGAACCTTCATTACACCATGACTTCCGACTCACAAGCAAGAGTTTTGCAGCCCATCCCTGCAACCGTCCCTACGCTGCAAAACACATGCTTTTTTGCCTACCATGGGACTGCCTTCAAGCCATTCTTTTCACGACTTTATCACGCTAATTACATAACTGGTCTAAGTCAAATAATGAACCTTCATATCGAAACAAATAGATTAAATCAGAAGTTTTAAGAATCAGTCTTTTATGTCTACTTATTATTAAATTTGTAAAAAATGTTAATTTTATTACAGTAATAGTTGTGATTTACCTAAACAAAACCTAATTTTCTGACAATTAGCTTCAAAAAAAAATCTTACATTTCAAAAGCCAGTCGTTAACTAATATAACAAACTGCATAAAAGGATTAAGAAACTTAAATATTAAATTCGATATATTTTATATTTTCTTGTGATATTTTCTGAAGTAATAATTGAACAAGATTTTAGTTTATTTCTCTAAAGAACATTAAAATGAATAAAACACTAATTATTTCTATTGCAGTTTTTCTACTTCTACCAGGTTGTAATAATGAGAGGAAAAAGGTTAATACTCTTACTGCTCCTCTAATTCCTGCTGTTCCAACAAAAGTAAGTGCTTCAAATAAACCTTCAGTCAATGTTTATGTCGAAAATTCAGGAAGCATGGATGGTTATGTAAGGGGGATTACAGATTTTGAGCAAATAGTATATAACTATCTTACTGATATCATAATTTCAGATTTTACTGATAGTCTAAATCTCTTTTATATAAATAGTGATATTATTCCTCAAGGCTCAGATATAAGTGATTTTATAGAACGACTAGAGCCATCAACCTTTAGAATTAGAGGAGGTAATCGAGGTATTTCAGATATTTCAAACGTATTAAAAACAGTTCTTTCTGAAACTCAAGAAAATGAAATTGCAATTTTAGTGACAGATGGAATATTTTCTCCCGGGATAGGCAAAGACGCTGCACAATATCTTAACAATCAACAAATAGGAATAAAAAGGACATTTGCCGAACATCTTAAAACTTATCCAAATACTTCAGTGTTAATTTACCATCTTTCTTCACAATTTGAAGGTTATTATTATAATCGTGAAGATTCAAGAATTTATATAAATTCTCAAAGACCATTCTATATTTGGATAATTGGGAATTCTGAACAATTAGACAATTTATGCCACAAAGTTCCTACTAGTAAATTTAAGGGTAATGGAATACAAAATATTTTTACAGTATCTAGGAGTAATGAAAATAAGAATTTTGCCATAAAACTCGGTTCTGGGAACTTTGATCTAGATAAGAAATCCCCTAAAAACACAATAATGCATTGGAAAAAAGATAAGAAAGGAAGTCAAAACTCACCAAGATTTTCTATCGATGCTAATCTATCCGGCTTTTTATTAGATGAAAGTTATTTGAAGGATACAGCGAACTATGAATTAAATAATAAGGACTTTAAGATGTCAATTACCAAAGCTGTGATCAATAATTTTGGGTATACTCATACTTTAATATTGTCATCACCAAGGGTACAAAAAGGAATAATAACTATAAAACTTAAAACTAAAATTCCTGGTTGGGTTGTTGAAGTGAATGATGATGATGGTTCATCCCCAATAGCTGACAAAACTTATGGCATTAAATACCAGATCCATGGAGTATATGAAGCTTTTACAATTAATAAAGATTTCTATACCGAAATAAAAATTAATATAAAATAAAATGGGAACTATTTATTGTTGGTTCGAATCATTATTCGGACAAAACTTAGGTGAATACCTGTGGGGCTACAGTTGCGATACTCAGGTATATAGCAACAAGAATCTTTTTAATTCTATAGGATTAATAGCAATCCTCATATCGTTAATTTTCGTATTAGCATATTATTATTTGCCATTAAAATTCTTTAATCATCCACGATCCAATAGGTGGTGGAACTGGTTAATCATATTGTTATTATCAGGTATTATTAATTTTCTCATAGGCTATGGATGGACTATTAATGATTTTCTGAACGGAAATATTGGAGACTGCTTAATGTATACAAGAGACTCTGATGGTAATATCGTTTCACAATTAATTTACAAAAAGGACTGTTGGCTCTTTGGATTAAGTTGTTTTTTTATTTCTTCAATGTTTTTTATTGTATGGTCTTATATTCTTAAATGGTGGAGCCGCAATTGTAGACATTCACCTATATTTTAGTCAAAGTTATTATCCTTTAAATTAAAGAGACATGAGTAAATTATATGTTTTTGGGATAGGTGGTACAGGTGCACGAGTTCTCAAGTCACTCACAATGCTTTTAGCTGCAGGCGTAGATTGTGATATAGAAACAATTGTACCAATAATAATTGATCGTGATATATCTAATAAGGATTTATCGCGCACCAGACTATTGATAGAAGACTATATCATAGTAAATAAGATTGCCCCAAAAAATGGTAGAAACAGGTTTTTCAAAACTAGAATAGAATTATTGAATGGTGAACTATGTCTACAATTAAAGGATAATACTCAGAAATTTGATGATTTTATTGGCAGAACAACGATGTGTCGCGAAAACCAGGCATTGGTAGACATACTTTTTTCAAAAGAGACCCTAAAATTAGATATGACAGAGGGTTTTCAGGGAAATCCCAATATTGGTAGTATTGTTTTGAATCAATTTGATGACAATGATGTATTCAAAAACTTTGCAAATGATTTTAAAGATGGTGATAAAATTTTTATCATCAGCTCTATTTTTGGAGGGACTGGTGCAAGTGGGTTTCCTCTATTACGTAGAACACTACAGACGCCCAATATAAAAGGAACGGATGGTCAGGTTTTACCTAATTGGGGTTTGGTAAACAAGGCTCAGATAGGCTCTATTACAGTATTGCCATATTTTGTAGTAGGTAATCCTACAGATGAAAGTTTAATTAACTCAGATACTTTCATTGATAAAACCAGAGCCGCATTGTCTTATTACAAAACAGAGGATAAAAAAATTGATACATTGTTTTATATAGCTGACAAGCTTACCTCAACTTATCCACACCATAAGGGTGGTGATTTGCAGAAAAATGATGCCCACTTTGTAGAATTGGCCGCAGCAATGGCTATTCTCGATTTCATAAACATTGATAAATTAAATAAAAATGTACACAGAAACAGGGACAATATAATTGATAGTACTACCTATAAAGAATTCGGAATAAGATCTAATCTTGCTGAATTCAATTTTGATCATTTAACTGATACGACCAAAAGACTGATAATCAATCCACTTGCTAGGTTCTTGCTTTTTGCCAAATATATGGGCTACTCAGTTGCAAAGGAAGATATTGATGGGAAGGAGGAATTGTTGGTAGAAAAGAATAACAATAACGATATCTTCAATAAAGAACACAGGCATCAACCCTATGCCCGCAAAAGATTTATCGGAGATTTCCGTCAGAAAAATGCAATCCAAAAATTAGAAACAATTCAAGTTAGATTCTTTGAGTGGTTGTTAGAAATGGAAAAACAAAATAGAAAGTTTACACCATTTAACCTATTCACTTCGAGTGCAATAGAATTTATTAATGGACATTTAAATATAATACAACCAAGAGCTTTCAATCTTAAGAACTGGGCTATTGTTGATCATGAACTAAATGGTCAAACAGGAAAAATCGATAAATCACTTGAAAACGAAAGTCGATTTATTGAACTTTTTTACAGAGTCACTGAAAAAATTATTAACTATAAAAATTAATGTATTATGGCTAACAATAATACTGATAAAACATTCGTATTGCGCTTGCAGAGCGATAATGTGCAACACGATTTGTCAAACACAATCAAGCATTGGGATGAATCGCACATGTACGATAACAAGCAGATTGATGCCATCGAAAGTACAAATAAAAATTCGCTTCATCAGCCGACCTCTATTCCTTCACCTTTTGCACGAATTGCATTGGTAAAGACTGCATTCAGTGAAGTAGCTGAACACGGAGATAAGGCTTTAGCAGCTTATCAAAAAATTGTATCCGACAGTCTTGATGTTGCTGAAATCTTTTTCACATTTGATAAATGGAAAGATCGTATTGAAATAATCACATGGAAATATGGGAAGAAAGAAAACAGCCCTGATTTTGAAGATGATAGTGATTTAAAGAAATTGGAAAAGGGACATCGTCTACTTTACAAGACATTGAAAACATTCCTGGAAAATGATGCCCAGGTATATAACTTCGATAAAATGAGGTGTATATATATTTTGAAATACAAGCAAACTGGTGATATGATTGGTGCAACCTCGCCTTGCACTCTTTTTTTCAGTTCTGCAAGTGACAACAGCAATATTCACATACAATTGGCTAGTGACCGGAAAGCTTTTGAAGGAATAAAACCTTTGTGTAATCGCAATTGGAGTTTTCAGAAATATATCTACTCTTGGTTCGCTGCAAACAAAGAAAGTAGGATTATTGATGGGAGGGAAACATCTTGTTTTCATGAATTTCAAAATTATCTTGAAACACAAAAATCAATTGCTCGGACCGAAGATATTGATAAGCTGGAGACTATAAGCAGGCACGATTTGTTAAAGGCTTACATTGAACTTAGGTCACCGAATGTTGAAGTTCTTGGCAAACCACTTTACCAAATAAAAGAAATACAAGCTGATTCCTTGGTCGCTAATGATATCTTAGAAGATACTATTATTCGATTGCCATATGAAATCCGGAAGGAAGATTTCTTTGATGGTAACTTACCTAAAAACAGTAAACAAACATATTTATTACCAATAAAAGAAAAATTCTTCCATTTTTTTTCCATTGAGGATTTGAAGAAATATATTAGGTTAAATCACTCAGGTGATGTTGTGGAAGTTGAGCTTACAATTGGTCAAAATAAACATAAGAAAAGATATACAAAATCCAATGGTACTATTATTGAACTAACGTTTGATTGTGCCATTTTCCCTAATGTGAGATTTGAAAATGATGAACTTGCGTATTACCGCTTTGGGATAGTGTGTGACTTTAAAGAAAAAGAAAAATACAGTGCTGAATTCGTTAAAATAAATACTTCGATAGAACAATCTAGAAAACGTTATTCTGTTCGTAACGAAACACATAGCCTTAATTATCAATTGAAGAATTATTCTCTTGAAGGTTCAAATTTCGACTATATCCGAGTAAACTATAATGGAGTATATGGGATTATCATTCCAAAACTCGAAACAAAAACAGGCAATAATACATTTACAATTGCTATCGATTTTGGCACTACCAATACACACATAGAATACAAAATTAACGATGGGAAAGACATAAAAATATTTAATATTTCAAAAGAACCAGTTGATGAAAAACAGGTGCATTGTTTGCATGGAGGTGAGGACGACATAAATAGAGTATTTGACGAAGAATATATACCTCCATATACAGATGAGGAATTTAAATTTCCGATGCGGACAGCCCTTTCATACGGAGAAATGACTAATTGGCTTAATGTCTATCCATTTGAGAAAACTAGTTTTAACGAACTTTACGAAAAGTACATTGATCTTCCATACAACACCACTGAAACTGATCTAAAATGGTCAGATAAAGAAAATTATAAGGAAAAGGTTGTGGTTTACATAAAGTCTCTTATGTATATGTTACGAAACAAAGTCGTTATCAGTAAAGGAGATTTGAAAAAAACTAAAATAATCTGGTTTTATCCTGTTAGTATGGAAAAGGGAAGGTACGAGAACTTGGAAAATGCATGGAAAGTAGCATATTCACAGTTCTTTGGTGGAAATCCAAATAATATTATTTCTCTAACTGAATCAGTTGCCCCTTTTGAATATTATGTTAGGGATCGTAATGCTAAAAACCTAGTGACAATTGACATAGGTGGAGGTACTACAGATGTAGTGATTTCAGTAAATGGTAAAGCTGACTATATTACATCATTTCGGTTTGCAGCTAACTCAGTTTTTGGTGATGGATATGCTGAAACCAATCGTGTTAAAAATGGTATTGTACGGCAATTCTATTATGAAATAAAGGAAGAACTACAAACCATAATTAATGAAACTGACAGCCTTTTCGAGATTTTTAAAGATATGTATGACAAGAGGAGTTCTGACAATATAGCATCCTTCCTATTCTCACTCAGTCAAAATAAAACAGTAAGGCTTAAAGGCCAAAATCTTGCCGAGAATACAAATTTAAGTAAGAAGCTGATTGATGATACCTCGCAAAAAATCACATTTATTTTCTTCTATGCTGCCATAATCTATCATTTGGCAAAATTGATGAAAGCAGAGGAATTGCAAATGCCTGATAAAATAGTATTTAGCGGAAATGGTTCGCGAGTAATTCAGTTTTTAACTGATGATTCTGAGACACTTAAACGCTTCACTAAGTTGATATTTGAAAATGTTTTCGGCATTAAATATCATTCAAATGACTTAATTATTGAACGTAATGTGAAAAACCCAAAAGAAGCAACATGTAAAGGTGGATTGTTCGTTAAAAATCCGGATTCATATAGAGAAATCTTAAGAAAAAAAGTTGTTTTACATAGCAATGGTACGGATAAGGTTATTCATCGAGTTTTTGATTTAAATAAAGAAATTGATAAATTAAATAAATATAGTGTAATCGATGATGAATACCTTAAACATACAATGGAAGAATCCAAAAAATTTATACAGTTTGTTTTTGATCTTCTTCCTTTCTTTAACAGCGAAGGGTATAAACTAAACACAACTTATGTAAACTTAGCAAAAAAGCTTTGCTTTAATAGATTAGATATTTACACCCAAAACGGCTGGGAACAAAAAAGGAAAGATATTGATCTTTCTGAAATTATTGATGAGACATTATTTTTCTACCCACTTGTTGGTATGCTAAATTCACTTTCAAGTGCGATAGCTGATTTCAAAAATGAAGGTCCCCATACCATGGGATACAAGCAAGAAGAATTGTTTAACTAATAGTTAATGAGTACGCTGGGTCAAAAAATTAAGCAATTCTTCCCTGATATTGCCATACTGAAAGACCAAGATATCTATACTATCTTTAATGGTAGGAACTTGCCTTCATTCGTAAAGGATTTCTTAATAAAGAAACATATAGATTCTGATGGAATTCTTGATAAAGACGCTCTTTTATCTTTTCTCGAAAAACATATTCCTGCCGATGATCAGATAAAATGCCGTTTGTTAAGACTTGAAACCGTTCAGCTTTTAGCTCGTTTTATGATTCTTACTGACATTAAAGAGGGGAAAGTTCGTCTTTCGATTCCTGATGCAGGGATAAAACCATCTGAAGCAATTATTCCTAATAATATCCTCAATCAGCACAAAGATGATTTGGTTGACGGTGAAATATGGGGTGTTATTAAGTTAATTTACATTCCTCCACACAGAGGAGAAAAAGGACACATCGAATTAACGGACTATAAACATTTTCGTCCATATAAAGTTGATTTAGATTATTTTAGAGAATGCAGGAAACAATTTACAACTGATGAATGGATAGATGTACTTTTATCTGCAATGGAATATAATCCTATAGGATTTAAAAGCGAACAGCAAAAACTTGAATTTCTATCCCGTATACTGATCTTCTTAGAGCCACGACTTAATTTGATCGAACTTGCACCAAAAGGAACTGGGAAATCTTATGTATTCAGTAATTTGAGTAAATATGGTTGGCTGGTTAGTGGAGGGAAAGTGTCTCGAGCTAAACTATTTTACGATAAAGCCAGACAACAGCCAGGAATTATGAAGAACCATGATTTTATTGCATTTGATGAAATACAAACTATTGTATTCCAAGACAAACCGGAATTACAAGCAATTCTTAAATCATATTTGGAATCAGGTCAAGCCACTGTTGATAATTATGCTTTTCTTTCTGAATGTAGCATGATGCTGATGGGTAATCTTCCAACTAAATCTGGGAAGCCTATTAGCAACCAATACTTTACTACCCTACCTGATAGTTTTCGTGACTCTGCATTGTTGGATCGTTTTCACGGATTTATTTCAGGTTGGTTGTTACCACGTTTAGAAAAAGGAATGATATTAAAAAATTGGACCTTAAATGTTGAATATTTTTCTGAAATTCTACATCTATTAAGAACATCACCGGAATATTCATTAATTGTTAATGAAGTGGTATATTCAGAAGAAAAAAGTGATTTACGTGATCTGAAAGCTGTTCAAAAAGTTGCCACTGCATATTTAAAATTACTATTTCCTCATATCACCTCAATCCAGGAATTAAATAAAAGTGAATTCAATCGATTTTGTCTTGAACCTGCTATAAGAAAACGTGCTATTATTAGAGAACAATGTCATCTTATTGACAAAGAGTTTGAATTAAACATGCCAGTTATTAGAGTGAAATAATTAAAATATTTAAGGAATGAAGAATAATATATTAGTAATAATAATCTTATTACTTATTTATAGCCCATTTGCCGTTGGGCAACAAAAAATTGATAAAGTCACTTTCGAGAAATTAGTTGATTATGCGAATTGCAAGTATGTCCAAGCATTTATTGATAAAAATGATATTGGGAAATCTTATTATACTGATACTTACATAAAAAAAATTCAGCCTTCTTTACAAATAATTAGTTTAGATAATTTTGAGACGATTTTGCCTTTTGAGAATCTTAAGAATTTATTGTACAACAATATACCTGCATTAGAATTAGCAAAGAGAATCAATGATAGGAAATTGAAATTCGATGAATTTGAGGATAATGAATCTTTGATAAGTACTTTAGTAACCACTGGCTGGAAAAATATTGATTTAAGCCAGACAGCAGCAGATATCCAAAACAGGATACTTTCAAAATATGGTTCAAAAAATGACATTAAGCATATAAAAGTTTCCGAAAGTGAAGTAGTTAAAACACAAACGATCCAAACTACAGCGCAGGTTGAAGAACTCCAATCTAAACTCAACCAAATGCAATTACAATACGATAATCTCAAGAATGATACAAAAATTCTTGAGTATCAGGAATCTTTAAAAGATTTTAAAATCATTATCATTTCCGTTCTAGGTGTCATTATCGTGTTCTTTTTAGTATCTATTCTGATATTATTTATACGTACATCAAAAACAAACTTAAGAGAAAAAATTATAAGGCAAGTTTTGGAAAGTAAAAGAATTGAAGAAAGGTTCCTTATAAATGATAGAACAAATATATTATCACAATCAATTAATCTGAGTGAGAAAGATATTAGTCTTATTATTAATAGAGTTCTGGAGCATAAACGACTACACGAAAAAGAAATTGAACATGAGAACAAAACACCCCAAAAAGAACAATTCGAACAAACTAGAGCTTCAACAAAATATTTAAAAGGTAAGTCAGGTAAAATATTCAGTAGAGTAGAAAATACTTCAGAAAACAGTTTTTTCGAACTTTATAATGAAATTGGAGATACAGCTCAATTTAGGTTTTGTGGCAACGAAGCCGAAGCAATAGCAAAAAGAATTTTTAATGAAGATATTTGTAAAATTATTTCGGGAAGTTATCAAAATGCCCATGCCGTTATAACAAATAGGCCTGGTAAAATAAAGCGAATCGGAGACCAATGGGAAGTAACAGAACCAATAGAAATTAAATTAGTATAGAATTATGCACTACTTTTTAGTTGGCATTATAATAATTGTTATTGTAATTTATCAATTCTCAAGCTACCTGGATAATAAAAAGAAAATATCTCTTTTTAGAAATATTTTCCCTTTTGATCAAAACGAAATACAATTATTACAAAACAATTCTTCTGTAGAAATTCAATCTCAACACGAAAATGTAATATTTAATATAATTATTTCATCTATAAATAGATATCTCAATAACAATAAAGATGCAGTCAGTGACTATCATCTTATGAAGGATATTGTTGATCGAAATTGTGATGCAAAAGAAGAAGAAATTCTAACCCAAATTCCGGTCCCATTATATTTAGGTTTAGCTGGGACGATGTTTGGAATATTAATAGGTATAGGTTTTTTAGTATTTAGTGGTGGATTAAATGATTTATTGAACTCAGGTAATGACTTAGGAACTAGAGGGATTGAGACGTTACTTGGTGGTATCGCACTAGCAATGATCTCAAGTATTACAGGAATAATACTGACAACGCTAGGCTCGCACATAAACAAGACCACTAAATTAGATGTTGAAAAAAAGAAAGATGCTTTTCTTAGTTGGATCCAATCTGAACTCCTGCCTAACATTTCAAATGATACATCCAGTGCACTTGTAAGAATGTCACGAAACCTGTCAAATTTCAATAATACTTTCTCTCAAAACACACAGGAGTTAAGATCTACTCTTTCAAACATAAATGACTCCTATAAGACTCAAGCTGATTTGATACAAGCTATCAACAAACTGAAAATTAATGATATTACAGCTGCAAACATTAATATTTATGATAAACTTAAGAATAGTACAAATGAGATAGGTGTATTCGTACAATATTTACATAATTCAAACGAATATTTAAAAACTATACAAGAGCTAAACCATAAATTAGACGATTACGAAAGAAGAACTCAGGTTATTGAGAATGCAGGTAAGTTTTTCTTAAAAAACGAAAAATGGCTTTCTGAAAACTTTGATATTGCAAATTTAGAAGTTAAAGCAGCCATAGAAAGATTTAAGGAAAGAACTGGAGAATCTATTACACTATTACAGGAAACTCTCAATGGCCAAATTCTAAATCTTGATTCAGTAATGCAACAGCAACAAAATCAACTAAAAGACTCATTAGCAATAACGACAGAAATTGTCAATGAATCTTTTACTAAAATTCTACAAGCTTTTGAGAAAGCAATTGCAGACCAACAGCTTGCTCTAAAAGATAAGCTCCATGAAACATCAAAACTCATTGAAGAACTTAAAAATCTTACCCATATTAAAGAAAGTATTAAGGATTTTAAAGAAGCTACCAACAAGCAAAGCATAAAAATAGATGAATTAACAAAAGAAATTCGAGGGTTAGCTTACGCAAAGACAGAAGGAGGTACAATTAAGCAGGTTATAAGTTTACCCAAATGGGTAAAAATATCAATTATTACTGGAAGCAGTCTGCTTTTAATATCATGTTTATTCTATATTGTCCCCATGCTTATTGAATGGATTACTAAACTGGCAAACTGGTTATTCTAATGTCTAAACTTAAAAAGGAAAGTTATTTCTGGACAAGTTATTCAGATTTGATGACCAGTATGTTTTTTGTTATGTTAGTTCTTTTTATATTAACAATTGCGTTACTACATAATAAAATAAAAGCAACCCAAGCACAATTGAATAAGATTGAGGAAATTGAAGAATCAGTAAAGAATATAAACGCGCACTATTTTAAATACGACTCTATTTTTAAACGACATACCTTAAGAGAATTTGAATTACAGTTCAATACATACAGTTTCAATATAAACGATATACCTTTAAATAAACGGGAATGGTTATTAGAAGTTGGTACGGCAATAAAATATTTTGTTGACTCCGCAGTAATTAAGAATCCAAATGTAAAATATCTGCTTATTATCGAAGGACAATCGTCTAGAGATAACTACTATAAAGATGATTTCCATAATAATGATGTCTTAAGCTATCAAAGGGCATTTACATTGTTCAAATTCTGGGAACGAAATAAAATAATATTCAATGCTGATTATTGTGAAGCGATTATTTCAGGAAGTGGGCAAAATAGCCCTTTTCGGCTGCTTCCAGATGATAGATACAATAACGCTAATCAACGTTTCGTGATTCATATTATACCAAAACCAGGTATTATTGAAGCAAGTAAATCAAAAATTAATGAACACTAAAATTCCAATCTTTTGCTTTATATCATTGATAACATTGTCATTTTTTTCCTGCGAACATAAATCAGGGAGAAGGAATGCACATCAACAGAAAAATAATACCTATATAGAAAGAACTAATCCTGCCACAAAGGCGCTTCAGGACAAAACTATTGTTAAAATGACAAAATCAAATGGAATTTATCAAATTCCCGTTGAAATTAATGGTGTTCGAATGTATTTCATTTTTGATACTGGTGCAGGTCTAATATCGATTTCAGCTGCCGAAGCAAATTTTCTTTACAAGCAAGGCAAGCTAACATCCGAAGACATTGTTGGAAAAGCTAATTTTACTGATGCCAATGGTGATATCTCAGAAGGCACAATAATTATTCTAAAAACAGTGAAAATCGGAGACAGAGTATTACACAGCATTGAAGCTTCAGTTGTCCATAATCTCAATGCCCCTTTACTTATGGGCCAATCCGCGTTAGAGAAGTTTGGTAAAATTTCAATTGATTACCAAAGAGGTGAAATAACTTTTGAATAAATGAAACGAACAACAGTACTCATATTTCTTTTCATTTTAGCCATAACTAATTTCTCCTGCGATTCAAAAAGTGGAAAAAGGATTAAAAATGTTAAATTTTTCCCAGTTACTAAAGTAATAGACGGTGATACATTTTGGGTGGATGATGGGTCTGAAAAAGGTTTTAAAATTCGCATGATAGGAGTTGATGCACCAGAATCTCGTAATGTTTTTAATAAAGTTATCGGTTATTATGGTCAAGAATCCAAAAATTTTATGACCACTTTGCTTACAGGTAAGAATGTAAGACTAGAATGTGACATTGACTCTCTGGACCAGTATGGAAGAACTCTGGCTTACGTTTATTTGCAGGATGGAACTTTTGTGAATGCAGAATTAGTAAAGCAAGGTTATGCTATGATAATGACTGTTCCACCCAATGTTAAGTATGCCGACTTATTTCTCAAACTTCAAAAAAAAGCACGTGCAAAAAATAGGGGGCTTTGGAAAGAAAATAAAAGTTTATATCCATAATGTGTGTTCCCAGCTTGAGAGGAAGTAAAGTATTCACACTATAAAAATATCCCAACAATATCTTTATTAAGTTATAAAAATCCACGTCAGTCCTTTCCACTTATAAACTAAAAAGCACGCCAAAAGGAAAGTAATAAACAAAATACTTATTATTTATACTATTGTTTACATCTCATAACCATCCCTTCGCTGTCAGGCACATTACGCAAAAACTAATTCCGTAAATTAAAACGATTTACCAGTTTGCGTAAAGAGCCTTCCAGCCCGTCCCACCTACCAGATGAAAAGAGGCTAAAGATCAGGACTTGTATACATAAACATATTTCCCAAATTTGCCTACAGTTAACTCACCTGCAAATGTATTAAGTTAAGATGTTTCCAATATATAGAAAACTCGGATTAGCTTATTCCAAATGCCAACCAGTGGGAAATAGAGTGTAAAGTCAGGTCAGTGAATTTACTCTCAAACAAAACAAGAAAGCGTTTTAAACTTTAGATTAATATTCGATAAATTTGGTAAGCAATACTGATCAGAAACATCTTTAAAAACAAAATAGGTCGTGACTAACACCATGACTAATAGCGGGTTGGTCAATATATAATTGACGTGGTGCAAGTATATAAGGACTTAAAATTATTGACTCTATCTTTTTATAATGGACAGATCTGTTCAACAAACCAAAACTTAAAACCTGCACGATGACGACTTTGTACCGTGACAAAAAATTAACAGCCCTAACAGCTAACACGGACGGTATGTTTAATAAGCTTGTCACGGTTTTTGTTAGCACCTGCACCCTAGACAGCTTTGCATTGGTTCTTGTACCCGGACACGCGCATGTGCTAGCAATTTAAATCCTACACCGTGACAGTTTTCTGGCTCCGAGATAGTTTGTACCGCGACACTGCTCCAGTGCTCCTAACCGATATCCTGCACCGTGATAGTTTACCGGCTTCGATCAAACTTGTACCGCGACACGCGCAGTCCTTATAAAAATTTGTACCTGGATGCCAAAAACCGCGCCAAACCCTCCTTGCACCGTGACAGTTTTCTGGCCTACCGGGACAGATTCGTAGCGGTGCTGTCGTCGGGTTACGCTTACTAAAACATACCGCCGGGCCGTTAGGTGTAAGGCTCTGTGCTACTGCGACTTTATTGCAATCCAATTAATAAAAATTCATTTAAGAAAATTCGGTTATAAATCAAATTTAAATAGCCCCCCAAAGAAAATTTATAGAATAATA
>Ga0172371_10008563_pt1 | contig 14300 bp, 12 predicted proteins | sample Lak12m_FD_114543 | JGI IMG/M metagenome (GOLD analysis project Ga0172371, IMG submission 114543) | Freshwater microbial communities from Kabuno Bay, South-Kivu, Congo - kab_022012_12m | ecosystem: Environmental > Aquatic > Freshwater > Lake | place: Democratic Republic of the Congo: South-Kivu... | reverse complement strand
CGCTAAAAGAAAAATCTTTCTCGATTCCCGAGAAAAATAGTCCTGATTTTTTTGGAGTGTTAAAAAAATCTATCGTGAAGGAGGTTCCTCTCGAAATAGTTATTGATGAAGGTGTTCTTAAGGCGGTTAGTCTTGCTGCTGCTGTTGATACGGCTAAGGCTAACGGACTACTTGTCGATATTTTTGCAGAAGAAGTCGCTTTGAAAGTTCAGCAAATGACTGATTTGGATGGCAAAAGGTCTTTTAAAGTTAAGTACGAAAATAAAGATTTTGTTGTTGAGTTGAGTGATCAGGACGCGAGTGTGGCTGCGAAGGCTGCCGAGGCGACTACTCCTGAACAGCAAGAAGAAGCTAGATTGCTCGCTGAGAGAAATAAGGCAAAAGCTGAGCTTTTAAAAAAACAATCTTTAGTGGCTGTTCTTGGATTTTTTGGATTGATTCCAGAGAAAGATGGAAAACCTGACTATGATGCCGCTGTTGACAGCCCTGTTGTGAAATTTGTTGGATGGCTTTTTGGAGCTGAATTTGCGAAAGGAGCAATTGATCCTTTGGTTAAGGCTGCAAGTGCGCGTTGGCCTGGGTTTGGTGAAAAAGTTGAAGGATGGAGGAAAGAGCTTCAGGGAGTTGGGGATTCCTTTGGATTGTCTTCAAAACCTCAATCAATTGACTCGTTTTTAGGGGATATTCGTCCTGAATGGGGAAAAGATGAGGAAGGGATTCTTAGTGATATTTCATTGGCTAATTCTGAGATAGTTCTTCCGGGTAAAGAACTCATTATTGATATTCCCGAATTTGCTACTGTTGATTTTAAGCAAAGGTTTACTTTGAATAATATGGATGGGACTTCTCGTGAAGTTAATGGCAAAGTTGAAGTTCCGAAAGGCGGGTTGCAGCTTAAGGCTGTGAGCGGGAAAGAAATTCCTGCCGGTACCGTTTTTGGCAAAGGAGTTAAAGTTTGGTTGGAGTATGTTGTGGAAGAGAAGGTTGCTGACAAGTCTGCTCCTGCTCCCACCGATGCGGCGGAAAAGGAGGCGCCGAAGGAAGAACCGGCGGCGTAAAGTTGGGTGAAGGGTTGAGGCTTGGTGGTTTTACCCCGGGGTGGGTTTTTTGAACCTGAAGAAAAACGACCCCGGGGTCGGTGGGCTGGGCTTGCCTTGGGATTGTTCTTTGTGTAGACTTTTTGCGAAAAAATTTAACAAAAATTTATATGCCAAAAGGAGTAAAAGAACAGACGCTTGTGCTTGTTAAGCCGGATGCGATTCAGCGCGGGCTTGTTGGGAAAATTCTTGAGAGATTTGAGAGAAAAGGGCTGAAAATGGTTGGGTGCAAAATGATGACGTTGGATGAAGTTTTGTTGCGTGAGCATTATGCGCATCTCGCAGACAAACCTTTTTTTAAAGGGCTCGCGAAATTTATGCAGTCTACGCCGATAATCGCGATGTGCTGGGAGGGACTTGAGGTTGTTGAAGCGGTGAGGAAACTTTGCGGAATTACAAAAGCTCGATCTGCGGAAGCGGGATCTATCCGTGGGGATTTTGCGATGAGTGTCGCGTGCAATGTCGTGCACGCGTCGGACTCTGCGGAGAACGCGGAAAAAGAAGTTCGCAGGTTTTTCAAATCGGACGAATTGTATTCTTATGACAAGTCTGAGTATATGCATGTTTATGCGGATGATGAGAGGGGGTAGTAAGATGGTTGTGACGAGGCGAGGTAATGGTTTATCTGAGGGGTTGTAAACTTTGTCTATGCGGCTTTTTGTTTCGATAAATTTGGGGGAGGAGCTCAATGATTATCTTGCGGGTGTGCAGGGGGAGTTGGAAAAGGTGGTGGGTGCAATTGGTTGCGGAGGCGGTGGTGCGGTTGGGGCTGCGGACTCAGTAGTACCTTCGCTTCGCTCCGGTCTGCGCTTCGCGCTGGCCGGTCGAAAGAGCGGATTCCATTTGACTCTTTTCTTTTTGGGGGAGGTTCCGGTTGAAAAAGTTTTGGATTTGCAAAAAGAATTGGCCGCGATTTCTTTTGAGCCTTTTAAGTTAAAGTTTAAAAATAGGCTTGGGGTTTTTAAGGGGGGTGGGTTTGGGCAGGGTGGCGGTTTTATCAAAGCGGTTTTTGTCGATATTGATAAGAATTTTAATGGGTATAAAAGTCTTTTGGGGCTTCAAAAAATGATTACTGATTGTGTTGGGGAATTTGGATTTAGAGATGGGCGGCCTTTTTCTCCGCATATCACTTTGGCGAGGGTTGGATTTTACCCGCGGGAGATTGCCGGTGATTTTGAAAAGGTGATTTTTGGGGTGGAGGTTTCGGATCGGGAGTTTGATGTTGATGCGTTTTATTTAATGGAGAGCGAACTTGAGGCTGGTGGGTCGAGGTACAGCGAGGTGCTTAAAGTGGTAGGGAGGTAAATTTGGGGGTGGGTGGGTCGGTGCGTGAGGAGATATTGAGGGCGGGGGTTAGATGGTTTGCGTATGAGGAGGCGCTGAGGGCGGGGGGGAGCTTTTTGTGTTTTAGAGAGTTTTTATTGAGGATTTTCAGGTTTGAAGTAATTGCTTGTGCGGTTAAAATATGGTATAATAAGCTTTGGGTTGAAAAATTAATAAATAAAAATAAATATATTGGAAGGTAAATTCATTTTTAGATTTAGCGAGACCCCTGGGAATAAAAATCTTGGTGTTGTTTCAAAAGAGGGGTTCTTTAAAAGGGGCGAATTTGACCCTACTGGCTCTAAACCTAAAAGGGCGGAATTTTCCAAGGATGTTTTAAAAGTTGAAAAGTCAAAGAATAATGGTTTGAAAAAGTATTCGGGGAGGGTTTTGGAATTGATGATTAAGGCTGGTTTTTCAAACGGGGAAGCTCGGCGTGTGATTTTTGATAAGACAAACCCTTATGTAAATGAGTTTTTGGCTTATGTTCGTGATATGCCGGGGAATAGTATTGCTTTAGATTCTGCGTATGAAGGCACTGGGCGTTTGGCTTTTGTTCGAGGTGGGGTTGTTAGCGTTGAAGGGCCTAAACATTTGGATATCATGTTGAATTGGGCTGAATTTATTTATCCAAAAATTAAAAAAGCTACAAAAGGTTTTGATTTTGAGAGGATTGTTAAGCCAGCGATTTTGGGACGCGCTCCTGTTTTGTATGATGCCGTTTGGAGGATTTATATGTCGCCTCTTGATGAATTGGATGATGTGATTGTTAAAAAAATCCGGGATGAATTGATGGAGATTGTGAGGTTGTCTAGAGAACTTGGAAGTGTTGAATTGGCTGTCGCTGAGATTGTAAGGAAAAAAGAGGAAGAAAAAAAACGGAGAGAAGAGATGCTGAGAAAATTGAGAGAGGAGGCTGAGAGAAAATTGAAGGAAGAAATACTTGCGCGTGAGAAAAAGGTTATGGAAGAAAAGAAAAGGCTTGAATCTGAGAAACGGCGTGAGGAGGAAGAAGCCGCTATGCTGGCTGAGGAACAGCGTGAAGAGGATAAGTATGAAAATTATAACGAGGACGGTGATTGGTCTGCAGAGGTTTCTGGCCTTATAGATGATGTTGACCGGGTTTTCAGGGATTTCTCTGATGTTCAAAAGGCGGTAGTGAAAATGAATGAGAAAGAATATGCTGATTTTACTGAGAGTTATAAAAATGAACTTGGGGATTTGGCTCGTAAAGATTCTTGGTTGAGGTCGATTCATCCGTCTGCTGTTGCTCAGATTTCTGAACTTAATCGGAAGTTTGCTTCTGCTAAAAGCGGAGAAGAGATATTGTCCGTTTTTAAAACTTTTGATAAATCTCCTTTGAGTAAGGCGATAATGTCTTACGTTGGGGATGCATATGCTTCCGGTAAAGACGTCTCGACGGTTAAGGAGTACGCGCATTTTTACGCATCTCTTGTTTTAGGGACTGCTTCTTTTTATGCCAAGGATGTTGTTCTTGGATTTTCAGACTGAGATTTGAGAGATTAAGACTTCTCGTGTTGTGATGGCCCGAGTTTTTTGCTTTTCTGTTTGGTTCTTTTTGAGTTATAGTGCGGGCTGCTTATGACAATTCAGGAACTTCAAAAAAAGGCTGCGGAGATGAGGGTGCAAGCTTTGCGTGCGATTACGAAAGCTGGGAGCGGGCATACGGGAGGCAGTATGTCGGCGATGGATATTCTTGTTGCTCTTTATTATTCTTGCCGCGGGCTATATGGGGCGGTGAATGCGGTGGGTTTTCGTGCAGGTGAGGGCCGGGAGGAGGACAAAGACTATATCATTTTATCAAAAGGGCATGCGGTGCCGGCGCAGTACGCGATACTTGCGGATTTGGGGTATTTTTCTAAAGATGAATTGGGGCATTTGCGCCAAGTTGGGGCTATGTTGCAAGGGCATCCTTGTGCGAAAATTCCGGGAATTACTTTGTCGACCGGGTCGCTGGGGCAGGGGTTTAGTGCGGCGCATGGGTTGGCGTTGAGCCTTCGGCTTGATAAGCGGCCGAATAAGGTTTTTGTTGTGCTTGGGGATGGGGAATTGCAGGAGGGGATTGTGTGGGAGACGGCGATGAGTGCCGCGCAATTTATGTCTGACAATTTGATCGCGATAGTTGATAATAATGGCTTGCAGATTGACGGTCCTTGCAAGGCGGTGATGAATGTTGAGCCGATTCAGGCGAAGTTTGAGTCGTTTGGGTGGAAGGTTATAAAAGTTGTTGATGGGAATGATATTGGGCAAGTGGTTGAGGCGATTGAAAGGGCGAAGAGGGTTGTGCGGATGCCTGTGTGTATTTGGTGTCGCACTGTGAAAGGGAAGGGTGTGCCGTTCGCGGAGGGGAAGGTTGAGTATCACGGGGCGGCGTTGAGTGAGGAAGAATTGAAGGTGGCGGAGGAGTGCTTGAGTCCGGGAGTTAAGCAAGGGGTTACTTAAGTCTCGCCCCGCCACGGCGGGGGCAAGCCGAACTTAACTTGTAATTTTATGATCATTTTTCCACTCGCATTTAGCTTTATAAAACTTCTCATGACTTTTCCGGTCTTGGTTGAGGGTGGGAGTATGCTTCCGATTTTTAGCGAAGGGGAGATTGTGTATATGGGGGCGTATGAGGCAAAGTTTGAAGGAGTGGGGAGGGGGGATGTGGTGGTGTTTGAGATGGGGGAGGGGAGCGGTGGTGCGGGTGGAGGTGATGGTACGGAGGTCAGTGAGGGTGGTGGAGCGAGTGAGGTCAGTGGCGGTGGAGTTGGCGAAGCGAACGTTTTTGGTGCTGGCGGCGCGGCCGACGAATATCTTTTTATAAAACGCGTGATTGGGATGCCGGGTGACAGAATTATGATTCGTGATGGCGGGGTTGAGGTGAATGGGAAAATGTTGAGTGAGCCGTATGCGCGTGGTGAGACCAAGGTTGATTCTTTTGAGGATCCCGTGATGAGTGCGGACGCGCAGGGTATTGTTTACAATGTTCCGGCTGGGAAGTATTTTGTGCTGGGGGATAACAGAGAGGCGAGTATTGATAGCAGAAATTTTGTGGGGACGTATGTGGATTCCGGGGAGGTGCTGGGGAAGTTAGTGGTGGGGGTGTGGAGGTAAAAATATGCTGTCAGGAACGTTCTGCGAACGTTCATTAGTTAGGGGGTAATGAAGAACGTCCTGAGGACGTTCTCGGGGTGGGCAGCAAATAAATCATTTATGTCAAAACATCATATACAACTAGCTTCTGATGCGGAAAAAATCGCTACGCGAAAATCGTTTGGCGATGCGCTGGTGCGGCTCGCTGCGAAGCATAAAAACATTGTCGTACTTGACGCGGATTTGTCATGTAGTGTTGGGACGGCGAAGTTTGCAAAAGAATTTCCGGAGAGACATTTTAATTTTGGAATTGCTGAGCAAAATATGCTGGGTGCGGCCGCCGGTTTTGCGACGAGAGGGAAAATTCCTTTCGCCTGCAGTTTCGCGATTTTCTCGGCTGGGCGCGCGTGGGAAATTATCCGCAATTCAATTTGCTATCCGAATTTGAATGTGAAAATTATTGGCTCGCACGCTGGGATTTTGACCGGCGAAGATGGCGCTAGTCATCAGGCGCTTGAGGACATTGCGATTATGCGCGCGATTCCGAATATGAAGGTTGTTCAGCCCGCCGATCATTTTGAAACCTTGAGTGTGATGGAAGCTTTGATGAAAGATTTTGGGCCGACGTATGTGCGGCTTTTGCGTCAGGGGACGCCGGTGATTTATGGGGAAGGAGTGGAGAAGGGCGGAGTGGGAAAAGATGATGGGAAATTAGTCGGTGTCGGGAGCGGAGTCGGCGGGAATGGGAAGGTAGTCGGTGTTGGGAATGGAGTCGGTGTGGGTGGTCGTGCTGCTGCGGATTTTAAATTTGGGAAGTCCGATATTGTCTACGGCGGCGAGTATAAAAAAGCGGATGTTTGTATTTTTGCGAGCGGGGCATTGGTTGCGTCGAGTATTTTTGCGGCGCAGAAAATTGAAGAGGGCGGCTCGCGGAGGAATGGTGAGGCTGGTGCGCAGGGTGGTGGGGTGACAACTGCTGTGCGCGGTGTTGGCAAAAATAAAATCATTGTTGTGAATGTGAGTTCGATTAAACCTATTGATACTGAGACGATTATTGAATGCGCCGGTCGTGCGAAAATTTGCATGACGGCGGAGGATCACAATATTATTGGAGGGCTTGCCGGCGCGGTCGCGGAAGTTTTTGCGGAAAACGGGGTTGGAAAAAAATTGATAAGAATTGGAATGAATGATCGTTTTGGTGAGTCGGGGAAATCGGGCGATCTTTATAAAAAATATGGATTGGATGGTGAGGGGGTGAGGGGGAGGGTGGAAAAAGAGTTGAAGTAAAAACAAGTTGTTAGCTGGCTAGGTTGGCTGTTTTTTTGATGCTGTGTTCTTTGTAAATTATCTCACGGCGTGTTGTATTAATTTAGACAACACTTTTTTGGGGTTTTTGGTTGCGTGGGGATTTTTGGTGGTGTTAATATTCGGAGCCCAGGTGGGTGTTTAATGAAAATTTATGGCGAAAGGTGAGGTAAAAAAATGGAGAAAGGATGTTGATGGCCAGTTTAAAGAGCTGAAGGTTTGGAGAAAGGATGTTGATAACCAGTTTAAAGAGCTGAAGGTTTGGAGAAAGGATGTTGATGGCCAGTTCAAAGAGCTGAAGGTTTGGAGAAAGGATGTAAACGATCGATTTGAGGAGTTGATTGATTGGACTAAAGACATGAGTGATTGGAGGCACAGTGTTGATGGCCGATTGGATGGTGTTGACAGTCGACTGAACTCTTTTAAATTTGCAATTTTAGCTTTGCAGGAAGACGTTCGTTATTTGAAAGAGAATATGTTTACCAAGGAAGATCGGGAGGAGCTTATGACCAAGCTTGATTCCATCATGGGTGAAATTGAGGCGTCCCGCCGCGAGAGGGAGATTCAGGGCTACAGGTATGGCACTATGAATGATCAGGTTGATGATCATGAAAAGAGGATAGTGGCGTTGGAGAAGAAATATTAATTTGTTGGTGGAGTGGTGAGTTTGAGTTAATGTTAGCGCTGGGTTTTGTTGTGAAACTGTTATCAATTTGCTTTTCCTCTCCATCTTTGGTATTTTGCTCTCCTTTTTTAATGTGAGAATTGTATGGAAAACTGGCCGAAAAAATTGGATACGAAGGATGGCGGAATTAGTCAGATTTTGGCTGAGATGTGGGAACAGCTTACTTCTGGAGGTAATGGAATATTGCCGCTGCTTAGGGCGTGTTATCCGCAGTGGGATGAGGTTCAAGGCCCTGAGGGATTTTTTAAAGCTATTGGGTTTTTGAATGAGCAGGGGGATCGAGACATGGATAGAATGATTCCTTTGAGAACTTTATGCGAAGCCAGAGAAAAACTTGTGAGATTTCTTCCCGGTTTTGCGGAGAAAAATGGAATTCCGCAGGATGAAATAGATGCTCTTTTGAAGCCTATCGATGAGGCGGTGGAAAAAGTTCAGGGGAGGGTGCAGGAGTGGATGAAAGAGAGGACTCAAGACGGGAAGAAAGGACCGAGTGATGGTGGGAAAACCGGAGGCCCTGTGACCAAAGAAAAAACAGCGAGACCTGGTAGTGATCTCGAGGTTGGGAAAACTCTTTTGAGCGGGACTTTGAAAATTGAAAAACAAGAAGATGGAAGCGTGAGGATGAGTTTTGGGGCGGATATTGTTACGTTTTTCAGATCACCTTTTTCCGATAGATCGATTCTCGTTGAAGGAGGATTGATGGTGAGGTCTGCGAAGGGTGTTTTGGGAAAGCTTGCGGGGAGGGTTAAACCGGGGAGAGTTGTGTATGTTGATTGTGTGGCAAAAGTTTCTGACCTGAAAATTAAAGAGACTAAGCGACCTGAACGTGTGCGTGGCGGAAAAGAGATGGTTCGCCGTATTGATCACGATTTTTATGTTGATATAGTTTCGATTTCTCCTGAAAATCTTGCGAGTGCCGAAATTTTTAATTTGGGTGGAGCTAAACTTCCTTTGCTTGATTTGTATAAAGTTGAAGATGTGGAAGGGGAAAAGATTGGCGAGAAAAAAGAGTTTAGGGGGTTTGTGGAAGTCGTTATTGGGCAGACTGAAATTAAGGGGACTCTTTCTGTCGTGAGTACGTCTGGCGGGGGACTTTTTAGTGCAAAATTTGTCATGCCGAATGATGGGAAGGTTTATTATTGCAAGTGTGAAGGGTGGGCATTAATTTTACCGGCTGAGGTAAGGTATTCTCCGATTGATGGATCCAGTTTGATGTTTAATATTCCTTCCGGCAAAAGATGTTCGCTTGATGCTACTGTTACTATCAAGGGCGATAGTGGTGATTTGATGGTTGATAGTAATGGATTGAGAGCTCAGTGTAAGTCTGTGGAAGGAGGCGTCATTGATGGAAAACCTTTGGAAACTCTTTCGGATGGGCAAACTCTTGATGGAGATTGGGAGATTATTTGTGATAATAGTGGGAGTGTTTGCAGCGCTATTTTTTGGCCGGATACTTTTAATCAAGTCAGTTATTGTGCGTACTATTCCCATGGTGGGAAAAAAGTTCTTTCTCCGGGTGTTTTCTTTGCGGAGATTTCTACCGCTAAATATTTTTTCCCTCCTGATGCTTCTTTTAAGACAGGGAGAAATTATTTTAGAGGGAAGGGAAAATTCCGTCATGTGACGGATCTTAACAGGGATCGTAGGGACCGTGATCCTAGTTATCAATTTGTTTTTGAGCCGGTTGATATCAAAGGTGGATTGGAGGCGGCGAAACATAGCACTACAAAAGAAACACTGCTTGTTCCCGGCGATCGAATTCCGGGGTCTGTTATTATAAGCAGACGGACTGATCAAAGGATGTCCGTTGGATTTTCCTCGGATTTGAATAAGGATAATACTGGGAGAAAGAGCTTTGTGGTCACTTATGCCGGTGGTTTGGGAGGAGTTGTTCAGGGCAATTCTGTGCGTGATTTTTCAGTGATGAATTCGGATGAAATTAGGGCTCTTTTCCCAGATGGTTTTGATATTGGGGAGTCGAGAACTTTGAGATGTAGTGCTGAAATTTTTGAGCTTGTAGATCAAACCACCAAGTGTAGGGTGAAGGTTGTTGATGTTGGTGAAAAGATTGACGATGATAGAGGGAATAAACGTGTCGTTGATTTTAAAGAGGGAGATATTGATATTAATTCTGTTAGGCTTCGTGGGAAATTGGTCGCGAAGGGATCCAATATTAATGATTGGTATTTTATGTTGGATGATGGGACGGGTCCGTACCGTTTTAATTATCGCGATGTCTATTTAAGAACCATGAGCAAAGTTTTGGATGCGAATAGTAAATTTCTGATTAAAAGAAGAGGGACTATAGATTGCGATGTTTTTAATGATTCTGTTAACGGCGATGGAAGGACTATAGCTGGTGCGGAGAGAGTTTTTGATGCTGAGGTTGTTTTGGAATATCACCAGTTTGAGGGGATTTTGGCTAATGTTTGCAGACTTGGGAAGGAGCGGACTGCTGTGGCTCGGGGGGACGGGGTTGCGGCTCGAGAAGATGGCGTTGAGGCTGGTGGTAAAAAAGAGGCTGTTTCTAATGTTGCGAATTATGATACTCTTGCGAAGATGCTTGGTGGGGAATTTCATGATGGGGCATACGAAAATGGAGAGTTGAGTACAGGATGTGTTTTGGAAGGCGACCTTGTTGCGTGGGCTGATAATCCGACTTTTGGCGGAAAAGGGATGGTATTTCGATTAGAGCACCCTGTGCCGGGGGTTGCGTATTTGGTGTCGAATGGTTTTGGCGGGATGGATATTGTTCCTAAAGAGCTCCCTGTTGTTAATGAGCACGAGATGGAGATGATTTTGTCTCCAGATTGCATGCCGGATAAAGATAAAGAGACGAAAGTTTCTCGGTGCGAAGTAATGTTTTGTGGTCCGCATTCGAGGTATCCCGGGGTGTGTTCGGTTTTTGTTATGAAGGCTGTTAGGAGCTGATAGAGGTTGCTTTTAGGCAGTTAGTAGGTGATATTCTTCTAAAAGTTGTGCCGTTTTTTTTGGGTGTTCGTGTCTTTTTACTTGCTGTTGCCATTGTTCGAGTTCGGAGATTAGAGCTGTGTCTGCTTCGTAAAGTTTGTCCGGGATGCTTTCTTTGAGTTGGCGATATTTTTCCAATGTTAGGTCAATCAATCTTGCTGTTGCGTTGTATAGCGGATAATTTTTGTTATCGTGTTCGGTCATTGCGTATCTGATTAACACGTCTGCTGTGGCGCGCAGTTTGTCCAGCGAGTGGCCTGTTTCCAGATTGTGCGCGCGGTCTTCTGTTTTTGCTATTATAGCTGTCTGCGCGATTTTTTGTGATGAATTATTGGCGGCCGGGATTGCTTCCAAGCGGGTCAAGAAGTCGACAAGTTTTTTTCCTTCACCTTTGTCCCATTTGTATCTTTCTTTTACTTTTTGTTTTTCCGCTATTGCTTGTTCTTCCGGGTTTAATTGGGTGTTGTCGGATGTTATTCTTAAGATTTGTAAAAGTTCTTTTTCCACGTCTTCATCTATTAAATCCAGCATTTGTTTTTTGATTTCCGGTCTGGGTTTTCCAAAGCCGCTGACAATGACCGGGTCTATTGTGCTGTCGTCTGTATTCGCCAATCTTTTTAAGAAACCTTGTATGGCTTCTTCCGGTGACAAGGTTGTGTCTTCCGACAGGTCGTGGATTTGGCAGATTGCAGCTAAGGTCACCAGGTTGATTTTTTCTCTAATTTCTTCTGTGATTTCTTCAATTACAAACGGTACTACGTCGAGCAAAGCCATGTTTGTTACGCTCATTGTGTGATATACGTATGGGATTTCAGCTGTTCTGCGAAGCCTTGTTCCTACCGGTTGTTGGTGGTGTCCGGCTTTTGCGGCGATACTGCTTCTGTGGTTTGCATCTATGATTCTGGCGTATGCGTTTCTTTCTACTATTTGTTGTCTTAAATCATGATCTTGCGGCAGTACTGACGATATCCCTTCTTTTTCCAGCAGCATTTCGTAATACAGTCTCAATAATAAAAGATATTTCTTATGTTCATCGCTTACGGTTTTTCTTAGAGATTTTTCGGTTAGTTGCCATATCCCCAAGTCTGAGGTTTTTTGTTCTTGAGGGACGTGTGTGATGACTAAGCTTATCGCGTGATTGAATTCATTTTTTAATTTTACCGGTGGGTTTTTGGTCAGAGACAAAGCGTCCCCGTCTGCTCGCAATTTTTTTCCTGTTTCCCAGTGTTTTTTTGCGGCTTCAACCGTGCTTAGAAAGTTTGTTTTTTGTTTTTGCAGCAGATCCCAAATGGCTTTGATTCTTGGTCGGTCTTGCTCCATTAATTCTGACACTATTTCTTCATATTCCAAATACCTTGGGACTTCGGAGTATTCTTGTTCCATCCATAAAAAATATGCGCTTTCGGGGCTGGAACAATCTTCTATGTGTTCGTTAAAAGGGGCTCTTTCCAGCCACATCGCCATATAGCCGAGTTTTAGGAGACGGTCTTCTCGGAGCTTTTTCGGGTCTTCTTGTGTGATGTCCGGTAAAAGCAATTTTGTTTGTTTAAAAGCTGAAAATGGTACGTGCGGCTGTATATCGTATCCCCGTTTTTGCCTTTTTGTCAACATTGTGTGGATTTTTTTATGATTGGATGATAGAATTGCGGCACCAAATAAAAATCACCTATGAAACAAACTTTATTGAAAATTTTTTCGGGGTCGTCGCATCCGGAATTGGCCAATGAGATCGCAAAGCATTTGGGCGTAAAGGTTTCGCCGATGACTTTGAAAAGATTCGCGTGCGGGGAGGTGTACGCGAGGGCGGAGGAAACTGTTCGCGGGGCGGACGTTTTTGTTATTCAGACCGCGACTGCTCGGGTGAACGAAGACTTGATGGAACTTTTCGTCATGCTTGATAGTTTAAAAAGGTCGTTTGCCGGGAGGCTCCATGTGGTCATGCCGCATTATGGATATGCTCGTCAGGATCGTGTCGCGACTCCGCGCGAACCGATTTCCGCGAAGCTTGTCGCGAATTTGATTTCGGCGGCTGGGGCGGATCATGCAATCATGCTCAATCTTCATAGCGATCAAGAGCAAGGATTCTTTGATTTTCCGGTTGATAACGCGAATACAGAAAAACTTTTTGCCGATTATTTTAATAAAAAGAAAATCAAGAATTTAGTGGTTGTTTCCACTGATGCCGGAGGAGCGAAGGCCGCGAAACATTTTGCGAATTTGATTGGCGCGAATTTGGCGATTATCCACAAGCAAAGACCGGAGCACAATGTCGCGGAGGTTATGCATGTGGTTGGAGATGTTGAAGGAAAAACCTGTCTTATTTATGATGATATGATCGATACCGCGGGGAGTGTTACTGCTGCGGTTGGAGCTTTGCGAAAACGCGGGTGTGGAAAAGATATGTATTTGGTTGCGACTCATCCGGTTTTTTCTTCTCCTGCAGTTGAGAGGTTGTCAAAAGCTGGGTTTAAAGAGGTCGTTGTTACAAATTCAATTCCTTTGTCTGCCGACAAAAAATTCAAGGGGCTTACAGTCCTTTCCATCGCACCTCTTTTTGCTCGGATAATTCAAAATATTCACGACGATAAATCCGTTACAAAAGCATTTAATTAATCTTTTATGAATTTGTATATTGGTTCGGATCATGCTGGGTATTCGATGAAAAATTCGTTGAAAGAATATTTAGTGGAGAGAGGGCATGATGTTGTTGATGTCGGCACTTTTTCGGAGGATTCGGTTGATTATCCTGATATCGCGAGGGAAGTTAGCGAGAAAGTTTTGGAGAATCCCGGGGCTTTTGGGGTGCTGGTGTGTGGGACGGGGATTGGAATGCAGATGACTGCGAATAAACTTAAAGGAATTCGGGCGACTGTTGCGACGAATGAGAATATGGCCGAGATGTCACGCAAACATAATGATGCGAATGTGATTACGCTCGGTGGGAGGACGACGGAGCTTGAACTTGCGAAGAAAATTATTGATAAGTTTTTGGCGACGGAATTTGAGAATGAAGAGAGGCATGTGAGAAGAGTTAGGAAAATGGAGGGCATCCCGAGGTAAGTCCGGAACTCGGTTACCCCTTTTAGTTAAGTCCGGAACTTGCGTCTATGAAAATCGCACCATCAATTTTGTCCGCTGATTTCTCTAAATTAAAATCCGAAATACGAAGCGTTTCGGCTGTTTCCGATATGATTCACATTGATGTAATGGATGGGCATTTTGTGCCAAATATTTCTATTGGAGTGCCGGTGGTTGAGTCGCTTGCGAAGACTGTGACTCTTCCGTTGGACGTTCATTTGATGATTGAATCGCCTGAAAAATATGTGGCGGCTTTTGCGGATGCTCTTGCCAGTGGAGTTGGATTGAAAAAATTCAATCGCGATATTAGTCAGGATTTTATCGTTGTTCATGCGGAGGCGTGTGGTGGGAGTGGGGCTATCGCTGGCGCGGCGGGGTCAAAAGAGGCTCTTGCCGAGGTTTTGAAAATGATTAAAGCTCGCGGGATTAAGGCTGGATTTTCGGTTAAGCCGGCGACGCCAATTGAACAATATGAGGAGGTTTTGCCGTTGGCTGATATGGTTTTGATAATGACTGTTGAGCCGGGTTTTGGCGGGCAGAAATTTATGGATTATATGATGGCTAAGGTGAAATGGCTCAAGGGAAAGTTGGACGCGAGTAATGCTGCGGTTGCTCAGGCTGGTGCAACTGGAACTGCTGTGCCGATTCCCGGCAAGCTAAACTTTGACATTGAAGTTGATGGTGGAATTAACGCCGAGACCTCAAAAGTTGCAAAAGAATCCGGCGCAAATGTTTTGGTTGCCGGG
>Ga0172371_10008562_pt1 | contig 14300 bp, 12 predicted proteins | sample Lak12m_FD_114543 | JGI IMG/M metagenome (GOLD analysis project Ga0172371, IMG submission 114543) | Freshwater microbial communities from Kabuno Bay, South-Kivu, Congo - kab_022012_12m | ecosystem: Environmental > Aquatic > Freshwater > Lake | place: Democratic Republic of the Congo: South-Kivu... | reverse complement strand
TTTCGGTTTATCGCTAGGCACCGGAATGGTGCTTGGTCTGGCGCTTGCGGTGTCCAGCACAGTCGTAATGGTGCGGTGCCTCTCGGATAATAGACTGCTCGATACCGTCCACGGTCATGTTGCCGTCGGATGGTTAATTGTACAAGACATCCTTACCGTCCTCGCCCTCGTCCTTCTGCCTGTGATGACGATATCGTTTGTAGGTGACGCGAAAGGAACGCTGCTGACCTCATTGGGCATAGCGGTCGGCAAACTGGTAGTTTTGGGGGCATTGATCCTTCCCGTCGTGGGAAGAATCGTTCCCTGGCTGCTATCCCACGTCGCTCGATCTCGCTCACGGGAACTCTTCACGCTCACAATTCTGGTGCTGGCTTTCTTGATTGCGGCTGGATCTGCCATGATCTTTAACGCTTCCGTGGCTCTCGGCGCATTTCTGGCCGGAATGGTGGTTGGGAAGACCAGAGTGAGTCATCAGGCTGCAGCCGATATTCTCCCGATGCGGGATGCTTTCGCGGTCCTGTTCTTCTTATCCATCGGTATGCTTTTGGAACCGGGTTTTCTTCTGATGCACCCCGGCCTCATCGCTGCGTGTTTTTCCGTGATTGTAGTGATCAAAACACTCGTCTCCTGCCTTCTGGTCCTTGTCCTCGGGTACTCCGTTCGTACAGCCCTTACCGTGGCAATCGGTTTGGCTCAAATAGGGGAATTCTCATTCCTGTTGAGTCAACAGGCGCAAAGCTTAGACCTGATGCCCCAGGAGGGATTCAGCGTCGTGGTCACATGCGCTCTGATTTCCATTACTCTCAATCCATTGCTCTTCAAGTCCGTTGATCCCGTGGAAAACTGGCTGCGGGGCAGAAAGAGGCTCTGGGGGCTTCTAAACTATCAAGCGGAAATGAAAGCGAGGGCTGCCAACGTTCAGACCAATGCGGATCTTCTTCAGCAGAATAAAAGGCCGCTGGCGATTGTTATCGGCTACGGACCTGTCGGACAGCGAGTATCAACAATCCTGAAAGAATCTGAGATTCAGCCCGTTGTCGTAGATTTGAACGTGGATACGGTGAGTAACCTGGTATCTGACGGGCATCTGGCAATATATGGTGACGGGAGCCATCGTGAAATCCTGACGGCAGCCGGAATTCAAAAAGCGAAATACCTACTCATCACGGTGCCGGACCTCACAAGCGCCATCGCCATTGTCACGACTGCGCTGAACCTGAATCCAAGGATCAAGACCCTTGTGAGATCAAGGTTTCTGTATGCAAAGCCTATCCTTGAAGGTTTAGGGGTATCGGGAATCTCCTTTGAGGAAGAAGAAGTGGCCAAGGCTATGACTGAAGCGCTGGCAGGTGAGGTGAGTAAACTGGCAGAGCAAAAGGATGAATGGTAGTCAGCTCAGCCGGGCTGAGATCAGGAATCTGTCGTTAGCGCATGTCATTTCTGAGAGCCCTCTTGGATTGCCTTGCCACGGGAAACAAATGAAATGCCTTGACCTGACTTGGTACCCGCCATAACGCCCTCAATAATCGGCTCATTCACTTTGATCGTTGATTTCCATTTGACCAGAAAGGACGCTCCCAATCCCCCTGCTGTATCATACTCACCAACAAAGAAGTCTATTGAAGCCAAAGGCTTAAGTTGGATCGGAGTTTCCGCGTAATTTCTGACCAGATTACCCTCTGAATCATGGTAATTTGCTGAGAGAATCGTTATCGGGTGATTCGGATCTGTGTTGCGAATGCTAAGGCATATCGCCAAGTCAAAGGTATGCCCTTTCACAACGTAAATGTGAGAATAGACCGGTACATAAACGGTTTGCCCTTCAGATAGGCTAAAAGATTCGGCAAAGCAGGCACCGGAACCGAAGAAAGTTCCCATGACCAGCATTCCAAAAAGGGATATGAGCCTTTGTGGTGTCCTCATGTGTTTCACAACCCTTTCAGTCATTTTTGAGTCCGAGTTCTGCGACATGGTTTCACGTACTTTATTGATAACTTCTTTATTGCCCTGCTCTGGATCTTTCATGGACCAACCTCCCCGTGCCATCTGTCGAATGTCAATATCTGCAGCCACGCTTCATCGAGTACACCGAAAATTGAAGAGCTGGAGCCGGCTTCAACTTCGGGGCAGAGTGAAGAAGAAAGTTGATCCCTTTCCCATCTCGGACTCGACCCATATGCGCCCACCATGCCGCTCGATTATTGTCTTGCAAGAAGCCAATCCGATACCCGTCCCACTAAGTTCAGAGGATTCGTGGGCTCTTTGGAATAGTTCAAAAATCCGATCAACATAAGGAAGATCAATCCCCAGACCGTTATCGCGGACCGAGAATTGGTACTCGGACTCGAGGACGCGCAAAGCTACATGGACCCTCAAAGGCTCTGCGGCCCTGAACTTGATAGCATTACCAATCAGATTTTGAAAAACCCGAACAAATTGAGACGGGCGGACAGGCAACGTCGGCAGAGAATCGTTCGTCACGGTGGCTCCACTTTCTTCTATGCCTGAACTCAAGTTCCCTAGGGCCTGCGATAAACACCAATTGAAATCTGTCGGTGTCAATTCCTCAATATCTACGGTGACTCTTGAATACGCGAGCAAGCTTTGTATCAAGAAATCCGTTCGTACAACAGTTTCTATAGCTTTGGATAGAAATCCTCTGGATTTTTTGTCCAAGGCTTTGCCCATGCGCCGGTCGAGCAGCTTGAGATAGGCAGCCACTCCTATCAGTGGCTCTCTAAGGTCATGGGCTGCCACGAAGGCAAACTGCTCCAAATCCTTGTTGCTTCGTTCCAAGGAATTAGTCTTGGCCTCTAATGCAGACTCTGTCTTCTTCCTTTCGGTGATGTCTCGGATGACGGAGGTCACTAGATCCCTCCCTTCTGCGCTCTTGAACATGGTTGTGGAAATACTAGCGGGAAATTTACTGCCGTCCTTTCGTTTCAGGTTCAGTTCGCGTCTCAATCCAGCGAGGATCTTCCTCTGTTCAAAAAACTCTACCCATCGAGAGTCTTCTGGGTCAATCAGTCCGTCTCGTCCGGTTTCACATATTTCCGTCTCACTCATGCCTAGCATACGGCATATTGCCGGGTTAGCCTTGAACATCGTCCCATCGGCATCGCCCAAAAGGATACCGTCAAGAGAATGCTCAAATATGATGCGAAACTTCTCTTCACTTTCTCGCAACGCCTTCTCGGCTTGCTTCCGGTCGGTGATCTCACGGTTACTCACTCGACTACCCAGGTAACTGCCATCTTCAGTGAACACCGAACGGCGTATGTGATCAATCCAGTGCTCGCTTCCGTCCCGAGCAAGAAGGCGAAATTCTTCATGTGTTTCCTGGGGAGCCTCCGTGACACTTTTCATTTGACGGATTTTGGCGTCATGAGCCTGCGTGTCCTCGGGATGAATTATGCGATTGATAAGTTGGGGATCATCCATGAATTCCTGCGGTCGATAGCCCGTAATGCGTTCGCATGAGGGAGACATGTAGACGACCCGCCCATCCGGATCGACCAGGTACTCCCAATCGTAGGTCCAGTCGGCGACGATCTGGAAAAGCTGCAATTCCGCCTGCAATTCCTCAACTCTTTGCTGCAATTCCCCGTTTTCATGGGCGAGCTCTTTTTTGCTGATGTCTGATACTTCCACATGTACCTCCTGGAACTGGTCTCTCCATTCCGGACATTCCAAAGCGGAACTCTGAGACTGAACTCCATATTCCGCTCTGTCTTGGGTTATCAGGTTACGTACTTTAAGCCTATTTAGGGTGCTTAAACAATGCTTTTCTTGCCGTTCCAATTAACCAAACAGCCGATCCTTAAGCGTTATCTCCACCGGCTCCCGATTCAGCCAGCCTGTCCAACACCCGAGGAGCCGCCTCTCCCGCGCCATAAGGCTGTGGAATAGTCGCATCTGAGCCGAGAGATTCCTTGAACTTCTTTCATTCCCGGGCAATACTGAGGGAAAATGCTCATTCTCCGTGGGCAAACTAGCCGAAACCTTTATCTTATACCAGTTCGCGATTCAGTATAGAATTTGATATAAGCGCCCCCACGTAATTTTAGCGGAGGCATGATCTCTCGCGACTCTCAACAAGAGGCCCAAGCCCCACGAGAGGTGCCTTCTTTTTCACAGGGTCGTCGCGGATACCCAATCCTTCGATCCGTCATCCAGCCATCAATTCGTTCACTGCATCAGCAATATGCCGACACCATCGCCGCATCTCTGAATCCTGTACGGCGGTCAAGCACCACATGACAGCGCGGTGTTCGGGTTAGGGGCGCGGCAGGAAAAGCGATTGACGTAGAGGCGGATGCTGAGATACGCTCAAAAACAGAATAAGAGCAGCATTTCCACGGACGGTGCCCGAACAAGTGTCTGACAAAATTCCCGGCAATCTTTTGACGACCGCTATGGCAGTGATGCCGCATACCGACGTGTCGCGCGCATTGGACATGGCCCTATCATTGGATGTGCCCTTCTGGCCGCAATTGCCAAACTACAGCTACTATGAAGATATGTATGTGCAAGCGGCGGAGCATTTTCCCGGTATCATCCTGGACATAGAAAAACGGACGCTGCGCTTTTCAATGGACAAGTTCGCAGAGGAGCTGGAAGAAGCTCTGCTCCGTTTTGATGACCCGACTTACTTTGACGTGAGTGAGACCTACTCGGTGGTTTATCATCGGTTTCTGGCACTGGAACTCAAGGACAGGCAAGCCATTCGGGGTCAACTGGAAGGGCCGATCAGTTTCGGATTCAACATTTTAGACCGGGATGATCGCCCCATTCTCTTCGATGACACTGTACGGCCCTTCATGCTTGATTTCTTAGCTAAACGATTGAATGTTCAATTGCAGCGGCTCAAACAGCGCAATGCGAATGCCTTCATGTTTGTGGATGAACCGGGGTTGCAATTCCTGTTCTCGGCAATGGCGGGATATGGCGACTTGAAGGCCAAGGCCGACCTGGACCAATTCTTCTCCCAGGTGGACCGGCCACGGGGCATTCATCTCTGTGGGAACCCGGATTGGGACTTCCTGTTGAATCTGGACTTGGACGTGCTCTCCTTGGGCGTTTACACCAATGCGGAAATTTTCTCCTCTTACACCACCGCTATCCAAAAATTTCTTGATCGCGACGGTACCATCGTATGGGGAATCGTTCCCACGGGCTTCGATGTGTTCGCCCAGGAGGAGATCCCCTCTTTGGTCAAGCGTCTCGAAAACGTTTGGGAAATCCTTTGGTCCAAGGGCGTTGATCGGCACCAACTCATCGCCCGCTCTATGCTTTCCCCGGCTACGTGCTGCCTGGTAAATCCGGACAAGGAACGCACTGTGGAGAGGGCCTTCGCAACGGTGAACCGGATGGCGGACGCATTGAAAACGAAATATCTGTGACGGTTCTTCGGCGAGACAATTCTTGCCAACTTGTCGTAGTCGGCTGATCTGACGCAAAGACAAAAGCCATTGAACAAACTGACCCGCTGACATTGCAGGATCGATTGGTCATACGCGCAATTCAAAGTGCTTAACTACCTCGTGTAGCTCACCCTTGACAAGTCAGCGCACACGGATCATATTGTGAATAGATATTCACTATGGTCAGGTGCTGCGTGAGAGCCAAAAAACAGAGTACTTCAAGACGGCAAGAGATGATTTCACAGGAAGCCCTTGGGTTAATTGCTCGACAAGGAATTCAGGGAATGAGTATTGCCGAACTTGCCGACAGGGTGGGCCTGGTTCCATCGGGCATCTACCGCCATTTCAAAGGTAAGCAAGAGATACTTGACGCCGTTTTTGATCTGCTTGGTACTCGCCTGAAAGCAATCCTTGACGCCGCAACCGAAAGCAGCACCAACAGCATTGAAGCTCTGGAAAGGCTACTTCACTTTCACGTGGCCTTGTTAAAGGAAAATCCGGGAATTCCCCGAATCGTGTTTTCGGAGGGAGTCTTCTCGGAGGATGCTCATCGGAGAGGCAGGGTTTGGAGGATAGTCACAAGCTACCTGGAAGGGGTGAGTGAAATCATCCGGGCCGGACAAAAGGAGCGTTCAGTACGATCCGATCTTGAGCCCAAATCTGGGGCCATCATGTTTTTGGGCTTAATCCAGCCGCTTGTCATACTTACCCAAGTCACGGAGGGGGCGTTCGATGTCGAATCGCACCTCAGGTCTGTCTGGCCTATGTTCGTCGAAGTGCTGACGGGGGAACCGAGCCACCAGGCACTGAAGCGCAACACGAGGAACCAGGGAAGAAACCGAAAGAGAGGACAATAACCATGAAGCGTCGAACTATTGGTGGCACGTTGTACCTGACTGTCTGCGCCGCATCCTTGTGTCTGGCTTTTCTGTGTCCATCAGGTGCCTTGGCCCACTGCGACACGCTCGACGGTCCTGTGGTGGCGGATGCCAGGCAAGCTTTGGAAAGAGGGGACGCAATGCCAGTTTTGAAGTGGGTCAAAAAGGCCGATGAGCCTCAGATCCGTGCAGCGTTGGAAAAGACGCTCAAGGTGAGCGATAAAGGACCGGAGGTCAAAGATCTAGCTGAGACTTTCTTTCTTGAAACTGTTGTCCGGCTTCATCGAGCAAGCGAAGGCGCTCCTTATACGGGACTTAAACCGGCTGGAACCGATCCGGGGCCAGTAGTTCGAGAAGGAGATAAGGCACTGGAGACCGGCTCTGCCGATCACTTGGTTAAACACGTAACTCGCACGGTTTCCGAAGGGATTCGTCATCGGTTTGCGCTTACTCTCGAAAAGAAAAAGCATGCCGACGAGAACGTCGAGACAGGAAGGTCATTCGTCGGTGCATACGTAGATTTCATTCATTATCTAGAGCGGCTGGACGGGGTGGCGTCGGGTCATTCACAGCATGGTGAAGCTTCAGAAAAACACGGGCGTTCCGAGGAACCGCACAGTCACTAGAAGGAGAGAACAAGATGGCTGAGACCGAGCACCATTGGGTTGTTTTCAAGAGCATCCTCGACCCATGCCTACTCAGGGGGAAAACATGATCCAGGGCAAGAAAAAGCTTGTCGTTGTGCCACTATTAATCCTGGTTTTGGCTGGTTTGGGGTACAAGTACTATCTCGGTCGGTCTTACAAAGACCCAAAAGTGATTCGGGTATCCGGGAATATCGAGGTGACGGACGTTGAAATGAGCTTTAAGATCCCCGGCCATGTTGAAAAGCGGTATGTTGACGAAGGAGAAAAGGTTGCCGTCGGTCAAGATGTTGCTCGCTTAGATACTTCTGAGCTTATTCAGGAGGTAGCCGTACGTAAGGCGGAGGTGGAAACTGCTCGAAACGTTCTAGTCGAGCTGGAGGCAGGGTCCAGACCGGAAGAAATAGCTCAGGCTGAGGCGGTGGTGGCACGGACTAAGGCTGACATGGACCGTGCTGAGGCGGATAGGAACCGGCAGAAAGAGCTGTACGAGAAAAGTACCATTTCCACTGAGCGATACCAGCAGTTCGAGACCACCTACCAAATGGCCAATGCAAGATGGCAAGAAGCGATGGAGCAACTGACCCTCCTTCGGAAAGGCCCCAGGAAAGAGAAGATCGAACAGGCTCGGTCCCGACTTCAAGAAGCACGAGAACGACTCAAGCTAGCGGAGACCAGATTGGGCTATGCCTCATTGACATCCCCCATTTCAGGAGTCGTCTTGTCGAAAAATGTGGAAGCCGGAGAATATGTGATGTCCGGCACACCCGTGGTGACCATCGGTGATCTGGAACACCCGTGGGTCAGAGCCTACATTAACGAGACAGACCTCGGACGAGTGAAGGTGGGTCAGACAGTTCGCGTCACCACTGACACCTATCCCTCCAAGATATTTGAAGGTAGAGTCTCATTCATAGCTTCCGAAGCAGAATTCACTCCCAAGCAGGTTCAGACGGAAAAGGAACGAGTAAAGTTGGTATTCCGCGTTAAAATCACTGTCAGCAATCCGAACATGGAATTGAAACCCGGAATGCCTGCTGACGCGGACATCCTGCTCCAGTGAGGGCTTGGGCAATGGATCCCATAAGAACCGAAGCATTGACCAAATCGTTTAACGGCCTGACCGCTGTTGACGGCCTGACCATTTCAGTTTCCGAGGGAGAGATTTTCGGGCTCGTCGGCCCTGACGGCGCGGGTAAGACGACTGTAATGCGACTCCTGACTGGGATATTGGATCCGACCTCAGGAGACGCTTGGGTCGCGGGGCATCACGTCTCTAAAGAGGCCGAGGCGCTAAAGGAAGAAATAGGGTACATGAGCCAAAGATTCGGTCTGTACCCAGATCTCACGGTCATGGAAAATATCAATTTCTATGCCGACATTTACTATGTTCCCCGGAAGGGGAGAGAGGAAAGGATTGAACAACTCCTGGCCTTCAGCAACCTCACGCCTTTCAAACGTCGTCATGCCGGAAACCTCTCAGGCGGCATGAAGCAGAAGCTTGGGTTGGCCTGTGCTCTGATCCACACTCCCAAGGTGCTTTTTCTGGACGAACCCACCAATGGCGTGGACCCAGTCTCCAGACGGGACTTCTGGAGGATTCTCTATCAACTGCTCCGGGAGAAGGTGACTATTTTTGTCTCGACGGCCTATCTCGACGAGGCGGAGAGATGTAATCGGGTGGGACTGATTCATCAAGGTCAGTTGTTGGCATGCGGATCCCCCGATGAAGTGAAGAGACTCATGCGCGGCACGATCGTCGAGGTACGCTCCTCACAGCCTCGCAAAACCACGGCGATGTTGCGTGAACGGCTGGCACCGCTTCCAGTGGGACTATTCGGGGATCGTGTTCACGTGGTGACTGGGGACGTTGCCCAGACCACTGAGCGCATCCAAACAATCCTCAGTGGCGAGTCCCTTGAAGTAAAAAGTGTTCGTCCAATCGAGGCTTCCCTCGAAGATGTTTTTGTTTCGGTGCTGGCGTCGGACAAAGGGGGTGAGGGCAATTAACCCGGTTCCAGAAAAAGCCGTTGTCGTCAATAGCCTGGAGAAGCACTTCGGAAGCTTTATAGCAGTGAATCGCGTGAGCCTTGAAGTCTTTTCAGGGGAGATCTTCGGGTTTCTGGGACCCAACGGAGCCGGTAAGTCAACTACGATCCGGATGCTTGCGGGAATCCTTGCACCCACCGGCGGCACAGGCACGGTCGCAGGATTCGATATCCGCTCGGAAACGGAAAAAATCAAATCCCACATAGGGTACATGAGCCAGAAATTTTCACTGTATGAAGACCTGACCGTTGAAGAGAACATCAATTTCTACAGTGGCATATATCGTATCCCTTCGGCGAAGAGGGAGGAGCGAAAAGAATGGGTGATCGAGATGGCCGGGTTAACCGGACATCGCCATTCTCGAACAGGCATTCTTTCCGGAGGCTGGAAGCAACGGCTGGCATTGGGTTGCGCCATAATTCACGAGCCCCCCATCATTTTTCTTGATGAACCCACATCCGGGGTCGATCCCATAAGCAGACGCCAGTTTTGGGACCTGATCTATGATCTTTCCGGAAAGGGGGTCACAGTTTTTGTCACGACTCATTATATGGACGAGGCAGAATACTGCGACCGCCTGGCATTGATCTATCGTGGAGAACTGATCGCAGGAGGTACCCCTGAAGCACTGAAGAACGACCTCATGCAAGAGGATGTGCTGGAAGCATTCTGTGTTCGTCCTCAGGACGCCATGATCGAAATACAGGATCTAAATGGAGTAAAGGAAGTAGCCTTGTTCGGCAAGGGACTCCACATTGTGGTTGAGGACGGTGAAAGGGCTGTACCGCAGATCCGTGGCCTTCTTACCGATAGGGGCTATGAACCTATAACAGTTGAAAAAATAGTTCCCTCTCTTGAGGATGTTTTTGTCTCACTCATTGAGGCCCGTGACCGCGCTGAACAGCCCCAGCAGGAGGTGGCTCGATGAGACCATTTCGACTGTGGGCCATTGCCAGGAAGGAATTCATCCATATTTTGAGGGACCCTCGCAGTATAGGTATGGCAGTCGCTATTCCGATGCTCCTTTTGCTGCTGTTCGGTTACGCACTGACCCTGGATGTGAACAATGTCCCTATCGTAATTTGGGATCAGAACCAATCACAAGACAGTCGTGAACTCATCAGCAAATTCCAGGGGTCGAGGTATTTTGCCATTCTCGGGTACGTATACAGCTATCCTGAAGTGGAGCGGGCGATAGATTCGGGGGAGGCTCTAGCTGCCCTGATCATACCAGTGAGGTTTGCCCGACGCATCGAGGCTGGTCGGGCAGCTCCGGTACAGTTCATTGTAGACGGCAGTGATTCAAACACAGCCACCATTGTTATGGGGTATGCGGATGCTGTCGCGTGGGGCTATTCGCAGGATGTTGCATTCAGCGAGATTCGGCGATTAGAAGGGCAAAAGGTCAGATTGCCTCTCGATCTTCGAACTCGCGTATGGTTCAATGCGGATCTGGAGTCCAAAAATTACATCATTCCTGGTCTTATCGCAGTAATCATGATGGTCATTGCTGCCTTGCTCACCTCGCTGACCGTGGCTCGTGAATGGGAACGAGGCACAATGGAACAGCTCATCGCAACGCCCGTAAAAGGTCCTGAGCTAATTCTCGGCAAGCTTCTGCCTTATTTTGCCATAGGAATGTTCGACGTGCTCCTGGCCGTTCTTATGGGGGAATTTCTGTTTCAAGTACCCCTGCGAGGCAGCCCCGCGCTCCTCTTCGCTATGGCTGCCATTTTTCTTGCAGGCGCTCTGTCTTTGGGCATGATGATCAGCATTGTCACCAAGAGCCAACTCTTGGCAAGTCAGTTGGCCATGGTTTTGACCTTCCTGCCGTCGTTCCTTCTGTCGGGCTTCATGTACGCGATCAGCAATATGCCCGTACCGATTCAGGTGATAACCTATTTGATTCCAGCCAAATACTTCGTCAGTCTCCTTAAAGGAATCTATCTGAAAGGCGTGGGTTTGGAAATCCTGGCTCTGGAAGCAGTGCTCCTGAGCGTCTTCGGCGCTGCAATCGTTCTCCTGGCGAACAGGAAGTTTAAGAAAAAGCTGGAGTAGAAATGTTCGAACGTGTCAAGGAGATGCTCATCAAGGAGTTCATACAGATCTTCCGCGACCCGAAGATGAAGGGGGTCATCTTTATGATGCCCATCATTCAGGTGCTCGTGTTTGGATATGCGGTGACTACTGACGTAAAGCACATCGCTACTGCGGTGTACGACCTGGACAACAGTAGAGCAAGTCGGGAACTCCTGGCCCGCTTTGTGGAGTCCGGCTATTTTGACGTGAAGGAATACATTGATAACGATAGCCAGGCTGCAGAACTGATTGATCGGTCTGAGGTCAGCACGGTCCTTCGGATCAACAAGGGATTTGAAGACGATTTGCGAGGAGGCCGTGCGACCCGTGTCCAAGTAATCGTTGACGGTACCGATTCCAACACGGCGGGTATCATTTTATCTTATAGTTCAGCCATAGCGCTGCGGTTTTCCCAGAAAGTCTTAATAACTCGCTTTACGCGAACTCGAGGGATATTCAATAAACCGGGGCACGTAGAGATGCAAACACGCGCCTGGTTCAACGAAAATCTGGAAAGTCGAAATTTCTACGTGCCGGGCGTCATCGCTATCATCGTCATGCTGATTACCTTGATGCTCACCAGCATGGCAGTGGTGCGCGAGAAGGAAATCGGCACAATGGAGCAAATCATTGTGACGCCGATCACGCCCGCAGAATTCATTCTCGGCAAGACGATGCCTTTCGCCCTCATTGGATTCGTGGATGTCATAGTCATCACTCTGATCGGAGTGTTTTGGTTCGAGGTCCCGATCCGCGGCAATCTGGTACTCCTATTCGCCTCCACAGGGCTATACCTCATGACCACACTAGGCGTGGGTCTGCTCATTTCAACGGTGAGCCAGACGCAGCAGCAGGCTATGATGAGCACGTTTTTCTTCTATTTTCCCGCGGTTCTCCTGTCCGGATTCATGTTCCCTATTGCGAATATGCCTGAGATAGTCCAATGGCTTACGTATCTCAATCCGCTACGATACTTCCTTGTGATTATTCGCGGTATTTTTCTGAAAGGGGTTGGGACGGCCATTCTTTGGCCTCAGATGCTGGCATTGGCAATAATGGGAGTTGTCACCCTGTGGCTTGCGTCGAAAAGATTCCGGAAAACCTTGGCGTGATCAGAGAAACTTATATCTGTCCGACTCTATACTCAGGTCAGGATACTCCGGACTTCGGAAAAAGTGGGTTCCCGACACGAGGGAGTATTTGCAAAATGGCAAATGTCGCGGTGATAAGAATTTGAAAAGATGAAACAAAAAGACCCACAGGAGCACGAACCCAAATCAGAAATGAACACAAAGTAAGGAAAGGTTCAAACGCTACGCTAGGTCCTGACCGAGCTGAAAGAAGAATCCGACGAGTCCTCAAGGACTATCTACTTACCAATCCTTGGAGGTGTTCGGCAAAATTGAGGGCATGGCATCAGAGAACTGGCAGATTTAGTCTTCTTTCAGACTGTCGTCCGATTGCATCGTGGTGCGGAAGGAGTCCCCTAAAACGGTCTCAAGGCTGCGGAGACGGATCCCGGCTTTGCCGTACGAGAGGGGGACAAAGCGCTGGAGAGCGCCGACATTGGCCGTGTGGTGGGGCCGATGACCCAGAAAATCTCGCAAGAGATTGGTGAAGGACTTCGGTCCACGATTCTGAGGGTGCAGCCGAGCCACATGCAGGAGCGGAACACAAACATTGAGATTCCTTTTAGAATGGAGTGAGAAACCGAGAAAGAGGAGGTGCGCGATGGGCCAATATGTGTGTGACGTGTGTGGTTGCGTTTACGACCCTGCCGTGGGTGACCCGGAAAACGGTGTTCCACAAGGCACACCTTTTGAGGAACTTGCAGAAGATTGGGTTTGCCCCCTTTGCGGTATGGGCAAGGAGGCGTTCACTGCGGAGTGATAGCCGGATCGAGACAGTTCGAGGACCATGAATGAAGCAACGGAGGATGCTATGAAGGCTACACAGCAACTTAAGGCGGAACACGAGGGAATAAAGCTGATGCTTGGGATACTCGACGAGATTTGTGGGCAGATAGGATCCGACAAAGCCGTGAACGTTCAACACGTTGAGAGTATCCTTGAATTCCTGAGGGTATTCGTTGATCAATGCCATCACGGCAAAGAGGAAGAGATTCTGTTTCCAGCCCTGGAATCAGCCGGAATTCCAAAGGACGGTGGGCCTATCGGTCAGATGCTTATTGAGCATGAACAGGGTCGTCAGCTCATCGGTGAAATGACGCGGAACCTGCCGACTGGCACGAAGGAGGAATGGGCCTCAGCAAGGAGATTCTGCGAGGCTTCGAGGAAATATATGGCTCTGCTCACTCAACACATCCAAAAGGAAAATCAGGTGCTCTTCGGGATGGCCGATGCGAGGCTCACGGAAATTCAGCAGGACAAACTCTTTGACGAGTTCGAAAGGCTGGAAGAGGAAAAAATCGGCCTGGGAAGGCATGAGGAGTTCCACAAACTTTTGGACGAGCTGGCAGGAATCTACAACAGGGCCGTCGGTTGAATCTCGGAAAGGAAGGCTTGACGAAAACTAGTGATCCGTTACTGAGACGTTCGGGTCGCGTGGGGGTTCCAATTTTTTTTCTGCCACTTGATCCAAGTCAAGGAACTCGTAGTTCAAACCGGATAATACTTGGACAACATGATCGAGAAAGGCCCCTTAGGAGAGGTGGAGAGTGCCATGAAGACAGTAAGGAAAATCATAGAGATCGACGAGGAGTTGTGCAACGGCTGCGGAGCCTGCATGATATCGTGCGCCGAAGGAGCGCTGAAAATTGTAGACGGCAAGGCCAAGCTCGTGGCCGATAAGTACTGTGACGGGCTTGGGGCCTGCCTTGGTGAATGTCCTACAGGTGCATTGAGAGTCATTGAGCGCCAGGCGGAAGAATTCGACGAGGCAGCCGTGGAACATCGTGTGGCACAGCTCAAGGAAATTGTCCAAGAGGTGCCGGGTACGCTGCCGTGTGGTTGCCCCTCGACTCATCTTCGGGTCTTTGCACCGAAAGACCGATGCCACGATGTCAACCAATCCCTGAACTACACGCGAACCGAATCCGCTCTCACTCATTGGCCGGTTCAAATTCGTCTCGTACCCGCAGAAGCTCCCTTCCTGAGAAATGCCGACCTTCTCGTCATGGCTGACTGCACGGCTGTAGCCTGCCCGGAGCTTCACCGAGATTTCTTGGCCGGGAAGGTCGTGCTGATGGGATGCCCCAAGTTCGATGA
>Ga0172371_10008560_pt1 | contig 14303 bp, 9 predicted proteins | sample Lak12m_FD_114543 | JGI IMG/M metagenome (GOLD analysis project Ga0172371, IMG submission 114543) | Freshwater microbial communities from Kabuno Bay, South-Kivu, Congo - kab_022012_12m | ecosystem: Environmental > Aquatic > Freshwater > Lake | place: Democratic Republic of the Congo: South-Kivu... | reverse complement strand
AGGAGACCCAGCACATGCCGTCGCAGTCGATTGCGTTCTTGCTGCACTTCGCGCCAGGACCGTCGTGCAGCTCTGTGCACACTGGGATTTCCTGGATCGTCACGCACTCGTGATCGTCGGGGCAATCCTCATTAGCTGAGCACTCGGCTGCGCCGCTCGGGTAGAGGGTGCAGATCGCTGCCTTGTCATCCGCGTCCGGCGTAGCTTGGAGGCCGAACGGCAGGCTTGCGTAGTACATGGTTGCGTACGGGTCAGGGGAGTGGCTGAGACCGAGCCAATGCCCCAGCTCGTGTGCGATCAGCGCGGTCGGATCGATGTTCCCCTCGGTCATTGCGTCCCCGCCGCCTTCGATCCACTTCAGGTCGTAAGCGTTGAGAGCGAGGTCAACCTCCATTGGCTCCCCTTCTTCCGTGGGAAGCCACAGGGTAGCGCCTCCTGCATCTTCGCCGAACGACCACTCCATGTTCTCGCCGTCGACACAGAAGATCGTGTTCATCCCGTCCGGCGCCCACATCGCGTCAGTGGTTCCCATGTATTGGAACGACGCATCGGAGCACGCGGTATCAGCCCATCCTGCGGTCGCGGCTTCCACGAGATCGACGATGGTCTCGCCCCCGGACATCACGGGACACGCTGCGGGGTTGATCCAGTATTGCACCGGCATCGCCGGCCACTTCTTGCCGTTGGTCTGAAACGCCACGGCCGGATCGGCCGCAAGGAAGAACAAGAGAGTAGTCGCCGCAGCTACGCACGTTCCTGCCGCGACCGGCGGCCGCGGCATCATGACCGCACCCGCCTCGCAGCCCAAAGGAGAACCGCAGCAAGGAGCAAGGCAGCGGCAGCAGGCGTCGAGCCGGACGTGCCGGTGCTGCACCCGCCGGCGCTGCCTCCTTCTACCGAACCCAGCACCTCGAACGCGTTCATCAGGGTCCCGGTCCCCCCGTCCGGGTTGATCACGAACAGGCCGTACGTGCCGGGCGTCATGCCAGCGGGGACCTTGGCCGTGATGTACTCCGCGCTCACGAACTGCACAGCGCTCAGGAACGTGCCGCCTAGCTTTACCGTGGCGCCCGGCTGGAACCCCTTGCCGGAGATCGACACGTCCGTGTCCTCGTCCTCGGAGCCAGAGCCGGGAGAGATGCTGAGCACGGTCACGTCATCTTCTTCGACCGCGCCGCCTTCGCACTTGCCCTGAACGCACTGTCCGTCACCCTCGCAAATGCCGCAGACGCCGCCGCAGCCGTCGTCACCGCACTGCTTGTCCACGCACTGCGGCTTGCAGGGCCCTTTGCAGTGCCCCTGCACGCACTGGTCGGACCCCTCGCAGATCCCGCAGACGCCTCCGCAGCCGTCATCACCGCATTCCTTGCCCGCACAGTTGGCAGCGGCATCGCAGCCACCGCCGGTGCACTTGCCGTCGGAGCAGGTCTTGCCTTCGGCGCACTCTCCGCACTGGCCGCCGCATCCGTCGTCACCGCACTCCTTGCCGTCGCACTGCTTGGCGCACGTGTCGGGAACGCATTTCCCGCCGCTGCACTTGTCTCCCTCTCCGCACGTTCCGCATGCGCCGCCGCAGCCATCGGTGCCGCACACTTTGCCGTCGCAGTCCGGCTCGCACGGTCCGCCGGCCGCAGCCAGGGTGCGCGCCCGCAGGATGAAATCGCCGGTCACGCCCACGTCGTCCGCGAACTTGAACTGCTTGGTCGCACCGCTGCACTGGCCCAGGGGGAAGATGATGCTGAGCAGGTTGGCGTGCTTCGTTGATGCCTGGTCGTTCAGGGTTCCGACCTGCTGGCAACCGCACATCCCGAGCATCTCCTGCTGCGAGCACTGGAACGTGCCCCATTCCGCGCTGAGGTCCGAAGCGGGGCTGGCGAAGCGGACGACGATGGAGAAGTTGCCGCTGATGACCTCCGGCGGGTGCCCCTCGGGGTCTGTCCAGTCGAACTCGAACTGCATTGCCGAATCGCCCGTCAACGGCGAGCCGAAATCCCCGGTCTGCGGGTTTATGAGATCGGACGTGCTTATCGAGAACGCAGGTGCACCGCCAGGCATGTCTCCTTCGTGCAGCCACACTTCGATTGTGGCGTCCGCTGTGCCCTCACCTCCGTTTGGCGGTGCCGCCATGATCAGGTCTATGCCGACTATCTTGATGGGATACTGGTTGGCCTGCGGCACGTACACCTGGCCGAAACCTTCCCCCTGCACGAAGCCCGGCTGGGTCGGCAGCGGAATCCCGGTCGCCTGGCTGGCTGCCGACGCGATGTCCGGCGGGAACTGGTCGTGCTTGAATATGAAGTCCACTTCCGCCGCTGCCGGTGCGGCGACGCCCAGCGCGAAGAGAAGCACGAGCCATGGAATCTTCCTACCGAATGCGTGCATGCTGACCTCCTGGAGTCCGGCCTGGAAACGCGGCTTTGCCGCGGCGCTCAAAGAACCCGAAGAGTCTACTTGCCCGCGCGTGGGTGCGCAAGATCCTTGTCTCCCGTGGTGCGGACATATATTGTGCCGGGTTGCGGCGTTGTGCGGAGTCTTACGACCATGGATTCTCGTCTTTCGCGTGTCGGTCTGATCCTGTTCTCTTCATCTCTGGCGGTCGGAGGCTGCGGGGGCGGCGCTGACGTGGATGTGCTGGAAGCTGTGGCCGATGCAGGGGAGGCGGCGTTCGTTGGGGACTCGCACGGCGACGATTCCGGCGATGCCGCACCGGACCCGTGCGGAGGGCTTGGGCCGGAGTGTCTGCCGGTCGTGGAGCGCGGGAACATCAAGGTCGTGTACCTGCACGGCACCCCATACGAAATGGGGTTCCAGCACGGGACGTTGCTGCACGAGGAGCTGCGGGAAGGGGTCGCCGAGATCAACGGCAACATCATGCTTGCCGCCATGAAGGAGATGGCTCTCGGCCTGGGCCTGTTCGACCTGGCGCAGGAGATGTCGCTGCCCGAAATCATCGAGGAGTGCCAGGGGATGGAGGATGCAGCCGGCGACGTGGGCTGGACGATGCAGGAGTGCATGGTCCTGAACTTCGGCGACGCGCTGGCCGAGTTCATCCAGCACGGCATGCATGAGGACGGCGTGGACATAGTGCCCGGCTGCACTCAGGTCGTGGTTTCCGGTCCGGCGACCAAGGACGGCCGCGTGTACCACCTGAGGCTTCTGGACTGGAGCTCAATAGAGTTCATCGTCAACAACCCGGTCGTCTTTGTGCGAAGCCCCGCAGGCGGGATTCCTCACGTCTTCATCGGTTTCCCGGGCAATCTCTCGACCTACCAGGGGATGAACCTCGATGGCGTCGTGGCAGCGTCCAACGAGGTAAGCCCCATCGATCCAGCGTCGCACGATTCGGTCGGTGTGAGCCACGTCCAGCTCCAGTCCCGGCTGCTGGCCACCGTGCACGACGTCGATGAAGCTGCCAAGCTCCTCCATGACGCAAACCACATGACGATGGAGACGATCGTCGCGTCCGATCCCGACGGCGGAGCGGTCTTCGAGCTTGCTCCCGCCGCGGTCGGCACGAGGAGCCAGGAAGCCGGGGTCGTGTTCGCCACCAACCACTTCGTGGCAGCGGAGACGGAGAAGCTGGACAAGGTCCCGCCCTCCAATTCGAGCTTGCGCCGCTTCGAGCGAGTTGCGGAGCTGGTGACGCCGGGCGGCAAGGACACGCTCTACGGCACTCTCGACCCTGCCGCTCTGGTAGCGATCGCCAGGGATAGAGTGAACCCATGGACCGGCGAGGAATCTCCGTTCGGCACGATCGAGGACGACTCGAGCATTGCCACCAACGGCGCGCTGTATGCCGTCGTGTTCGATCCCGGCTCCCGGTTGTTCTGGGTCGCGGCGGGCGGACAGCCGGTGCCGCCGAAGGCATTTACGGGGTTCTCGCTTCGCGAGCTGCTGAATCTTCCCGGTTCAGAGGGCACGACTCCGGCGGACTTCCCAGAAGCGGAGTAAGCGAGACTACTTCTTGACCATGAACATGAGCTCGCTGATGAGCCCCTCGGGCGGGGTCGTCGCGGGATCATTGTAGGCGGCCATCATTGCGGGTCCATCAATTTTGCGGCCGTGCTTCTTTATCCACGCCGCCAACTCGCCGTACTTCTCCGCTGCCTTGTCGTACGGGCCGATCTCCACGCGTGCTGCCACTTCGCAAGCGGGAATGGTCTTCACAACGCATCCTTCGCCCTGGAGCTCCGTGAGCGTGGTGGGAGCGATATCGACTACGACTTCGGTCTCGAACTCTTCCGGGTTCTTGGTCTGGTCGGGCCCCTTCAGGTGGACCATGATCGGGCCGGACATCGGGAAGAGCTGGTTTCCGAACACGCATCCGTACACTTTGCCGATCGTGGCGCCGATTCCCTCGTAGGGGCCCTTGTGAAGAGCGGACACGACCTGGTGCTCGGGCACTTTCCTGAGCTGCGTTGCGCCTGCGGCAACCTGGGCCGGCTTCTCGAATGCCTTGTCTTCCACGACGCCGAAGGTAGCGGACACGAACTCGTCTTCCATAACCAGCTTGTCCTGGAAGTACATGGCGCTCTTCTGGGGGAACTTCAAGCCTTCGACATCCTGGTAGGCAACGATGCGCTGGGAGATCAGGCCGGGGGCAGCGCCCATGGTGCCCTGGTATTCCTCGCGTACGACCAAACCGGTCTCGGCATCGAATGCGAACGTCACGGGGCCGGGTGCTCCTTCCTTTGTGATCTCGACGAGCGCGACTTTCTTTCCGTCCAGCTCTGCATCACCCTTGTAGGAAGCCACCACGCCTTCGTCCTTGAGGGCGTAGCCCGTGAGCAGGTAGGCGCTCCACATCATCATCGGCGAGTTCGCCTTCTCCGCGGCGGAGCAGTCGATGATGATGCCGCCGTAGCGCATCCAGCACTCGGCGTCGACGAACGCCATCCCCATGCCGCCGTGCCGCACGGAGAATATGTCCATGATCATCTTGCCTGGGGCCTTCCAGTAGCTGGTCATCTCGTAGGGCATCCCCATGTAGGTACCCTTGCTCTTCAGCGTGTATGCCGACAGCTTCGCCTTGAGCACGTCGATGCCGCCGGCCGCGACGATCGCTTTGTCCACGATCTCGGTGCCCTTGGCCTTGGCCTCTGCTTCCGCCTTTGCCTTCGCCTCCTCCGCTGCCTTGGCCTCGGCCTCGGCCTTCGCCTTCGCCTCTTCTTCCGCCTTGGCCTTCGCCTCATCCGCTGCCTTGGCATCCGCTTCGGCCTTGGCCTTCGCCTCTTCCGCTGCCTTGGCCTCTGCCTCGGCCTTCGCCTTGGCTTCCGCCTCGGCCTTGGCCTTCGCCTCGGCCTCAGCCTTGGCCTTGGTTTCCGCCTCGGCCTTCGCCTTCGCGTCAGCGTCGGCCTTCGCCTTTGCAGCTATCTCGGCCTTCTTGGCTTCTTCCTGCTTCTGATCCTTGCACCCGGGCGCGGCACAGAGCGCCAGGGCTGCTGCCACTACTACTGCCCGCACAAAGGTAAGTCTCATCGCCACTCCTCCATTCCTGGTTTCATTATTAAGACGTGCAATGCGGCGGTCCTACCCGCCAGACCGCGCCTATATGGATCACTCTCGGGCGATTTGCAAGCGTTGTGTGGTTGCGGTTCCTTGAAGAGCGGACCGGGAAGAGGTATGTTGGCAGCGGTTTCGGGAGGCGCGCTTGCGGCCAATCGACGCACACGCTCACGTCGGACGGTGGTTGACGCCAGACTTTGCGGGGCATTGCTCGACTCTTGTGGAAGCCGTAGACCTGTACACTCGGTGGAATTGGGCCGGCGCTCTCCTGTTTACGACCGATGCCGGCGCAAACGAAGATCTCCTGGCGGACGTGGGCGCATACCGCGGGCCGCTTGATCTCAGGGTCGGCTTCTGGGCCGACCACCGTGGGGCGGGAAACCTCGACGCATTCCGCGCAATGCTCCCCGGGCTGGCCGCGCTCAAGATACATACCAGCTTCACCCGGACCGCAGCAGACGACCCGGCTTGGCAGCCGTATTACGAAACGGCCCGAGCCGCGGAGCTTCCTGTGATCGTCCACTGTGGGCGCTGGAAGGAGATCGCGGGATTCGAGCATGCTCTGTCCGCGGCGTCGGCCTTCTCCGATCTGCGTTTCGTTCTTTCGCACATGGGCGGGGATTCTCCCGTGCTGGTCCAAGCCGCGGTCCGGGCAGTGATGGACCAGCGCCTGGACAACGTCTACCTCGGCACTGAGAGTATCCGGGAGCCATGGCTGCTGGAGCTCGCTCTCGCCCGGGTCGGCGCCGGCCGCATCGTGTTCGGCTCCGACTACAACCTGAACCACCCCGAAACTTTCCGCAGGCAGATCGAGCTGCTCGACGTCTCGGACCGAGACAGGCAGCGCATCATGCGCGGCAACATCAACGACCTGATGCCCGCTTGCAGGAAGTTTTTCGACTGAGGGATCCCGCGGGCGCCGCCAGGCCCTGCGCGAAAAGGAGAATACGATGAATCCGAACGACAAGATTCGGAAGTACTCGAAGGAGACGTTTCTGATCCACGGCTTACCGTTCGACGCGTACTGGGAATACGGGCATCACGTGATCCCGCCGATCACCGCGTCGACCGCGTTCAGGCTGGATTCGACCCAGCGCGGGGCCGACGGCTTTGCCAACTTCGCTGCGCCGCGCATGACCGGGCCGGGCGACAAGCCCATCTACATCTACGACAGGCTTGGCGAGCCCACGGTAGCGCTGTTGGAGAATGCGCTCTGCGAGATCGAAGGGGGAGAGAGCGCCACGGCCTTTGCGTCCGGCATGTCTGCGATAAGCGCCGCGTTCCTCACGCTTTGTCCGCAGGGAACGGAAGTGGTTGCGCACGAGACGATGTACGGCTGCACGTTCAGCCTGCTCACGAACTGGCTGCCTCGCTTCGGCATCAAAGTGCACTTCACGGATTTCCGGAAGCCTGATGCGGTGCGCAAGCTGCTGAACCGGAAGACACGCGTCGTGTACCTCGAGTCGCCGGTGAACCCGACGCTGGACGTGCTGGACATACGGGAGTTCTCGGGCATCGTGCGTGATGCGAACAGGGGGAGGAAGGACGAGGAGAAGGCGCTGCTGGTGGTGGACAACACCTTCGCGACGCCATACTGCCAGCGGCCGCTTTCGCTGGGTGCGGACATGGTCGTGCACTCCCTCACGAAGAACGTGATGGGTTTCGGTACGGACATGGGCGGCATGATCGTGGCCCCGCTGTCGCACCACTCAGCGATCAGGCTGGCGCGCAAGGACCTGGGGGGCGTGGTAGCACCTCGGGCAGCGTGGAACATCCTGGTTTACGGTCTCAACAGTCTTCCCGTGCGCATGGACCGCCAGATGCAGAATGCACGCAAGGTTGCTGCGTACATCGAGAATCGGCCCGAGGTGGGCCGCGTCTCCTATCCCGGGCTCAAGTCGCACCCGCAGCATTCCCTGGCGCAAAAGCAGATGCGCGACTTCCGCGGCCGCTTTGCTCCGGGCCTTCTCATCTACTTCGAGATCGGAGGCAAAGGGCGTGCCGGAGTGAGCCGGGCCCGGCGCTTCATGGATCACATCGGCTCGCAGGCGTACACGTTGACCCTGGCAGTGAGCCTCGGGACCACGAAGACGCTGATCGAGGCCCCGGCGCTGATGACACATTGCGTCTACGGAGAAGGGGCCGAAGAAGCGGGCATCAAGCCCACGGGCGTCCGCCTCTCGCTTGGAATCGAGGACGTCGAAGACATCATCCGGGATCTGGACGGCGCGTTCAAGGCGATTAAGCGCGGTTCTCAAACCTGAAGGTTTTCGAAGAGGCCGGCAGCGCCCATGCCGCCGCCGATGCACATGGAGACCACGCCGTAGCGGGCCTTGCGGCGCTTCAGCTCGTACACCAGCGAGGTGGTGAGCTTCGCGCCCGTGGCGCCGAGCGGATGGCCCAGAGCGATCGCTCCGCCGTTCACGTTGACCTTGGCGGTGTCGATCTTGAGCTTGTCGACGCAGTAGCGCGCCTGTGAAGCGAATGCCTCGTTGATCTCGTAGAGATCGATGTCCTTGTCCTTGACCTTGGAATGTTTCCAGAGCTTCGGGATGGCTTCTGCGGGTCCGACGCCCATGATCTCGGGCGGAACGCCGGCGACCTGGAAGTCGCGGAACATGGCCATGGGGGTAAGCCCCAGCTTGGCGGCGCGCTTCTCGGACATGAGCATGACGACCGAGGCGCCGTCGTTGATGGGCGAGGAGTTGCCCGCGGTCACGGAGCCGCCGACCTTGAAGACCGGATTGAGCTTCCCGAGCCCTTCCACGGTGGTGTCGGGCCGGACGCACTCGTCGATGTCGAGCACTTTCCCGTTGCCGGTGTCGTCCCTGTACGGGACTTTGATGATCTCGTCGTTGAAGCGGCCGTCCTTCCAGGCGGCAGCGGCCTTCATGTGCGAGTTGTACGCGTACTCGTCCTGGGTCTGCCTGGAGATCTCGAACCTCTGGGCGACCAACTCGGCCGTAATTCCCATCGGCGTGTAGATCGCTACCATCTCCCTGGCCGCGGTTGCCTCGGCAGTGAAGTTGAATCCGCCCATGGGCACGCTGGACATGCTCTCCACGCCGCCTGCGATCACGATGTCGGACGCACCGACCGCGATCTGCCACGCACCGAATGCGATGCTCTGCAAGCCGGACGAGCAGAAGCGGTTGACGGTGAGCCCGGGCACGGTGTCCGGAAGCCCGGCCATCAGCGCGACGACGCGGCCGAGGTTCATGCCCTGTGCTCCCTCGGGCATGGCGCAGCCGACGATCACGTCGTCCACCATTGCGGGCTCCACCGCGGGCACGCGGCCCAGCAGGTCCTTGATCACGAGTGCACCGAGGGACTCGGGCCGTACCGAGACCAGCGCTCCCTTCTTTGCCCGGCCGACAGTCGTACGAACGGCCCCTACGATAACGGCTTTGTTCATTGCGGTCTCCTTTCTCTCAGTTCCGCAGCGGCTTGCTGTGCAGAAGCATGTGCTTGATGCGGTCCATGGTCCGCTGGTCGCCCAGCAGGCTCATGAACGTCTCCTTTTCGAGCTCGAGGATCCTGTCCTCGCTCACGAGCGTACCGGGGTTGACGTCGCCGCCGGCGAGCACATATGCCAGCCTCTTCCCCAGCACCACGTCGTAAGGCGTGGCATAGCCGCCCAGTCCGAAAGTATACAAACCCACTTCGGCCAGGGCGATGCCGTCACGGCCGGGCACCTTCAGCATCATGGGCTGCTGGGGCGTGTAGCCGGCTTTGGACAGGCCCAGAGCGTACATCTTCGCGGTATGGAGCTGGTTGTCGCGGCTGGTGACGATCTTGTCGATACCGGGACGCAGGAACAGCATGTTCTCTGCGAGCTTTGCCGAGAAGCTGACCTTCGCGGTGCCGACGATCTCGAACACCTTCTGGAAGTAGGGGAGCACGCTGGCGTCGGGCATTTCCTTGGGGATCTGCGAGAACCACCGCACCAGCATTTCCTTGGTGCCGCCGCCGCCGGGGATAAGGCCCACGCCGACTTCGACCAGCCCCATGTACAGCTCTGCGTGCGCCACGATGTGCGACGCACCGAGGCACACCTCGCAGCCGCCGCCCAGCGCCATCTGGTGGGGTGCGGCTACCACGGGCTTGTCCGCCCTGTGCATCAGCGTGTTCACCCGCTGGAACTTGTCCACGATGCTTTCGATCTCTTTCCACTTCTTCTGCATCGCGTACATGTTGATCAGGACCAGGTTTGCGCCCACCGAGAAATGCTGCCCCTCGTTGTAGAGCACCATCCCGTCCCATCCCTCGTCCAGCAGCTCCAGGCCGCGGTACATGGTCGCGATGACATCGTCGTCGATCGCGTTCATGCGGCTGTGGAACTCCAAGCCAAGGCAGTTGTCTCCGAGGTCGATGAGGCTTGCGGAGTCGTTCTTCTGCACGATCTTGTTGCGGGCCTTGAACCCTTCGAGCACCAGCCACGAGTCGCGCTTCGGAACGGGCAGGTACTTGTCGGTACGAAAGTCGAAGTAGTGCTCGACGCCGTCCACCTTCTTGTAGAACGTCCCTTCGCCCAGGGTGAGCACCTTTTTCACGAGCGCGGGAACCTTCATCCCTTCGGCTTCCATGCGCTCGATGGACTTCTTGAGGCCGATCGCGTCCCACATCTCGAACGGGCCCAGGTCCCAGTTGAAGCCCCAGCGCATGCCGCGGTCGATGTTGACCACGTCGTCAGCGATCTCGAACAGGCGGTTGGCAGCGTAGATGAGATTCCTGGCGGTGACCTTCCATGCGAACCTGGCGGCCACGTCGTCGAGGTAGACCAGCTTGCCCACCTTGGACCGTACGTCGGGGTCGCCTTTGATCGAGTCCACGGAGTTGAAGCTGGGTCTCGCCGCAGCGGCGTATTCTATAGTCTTAAGGTTAAGGGCGAACTTGGTTTTCTTGCCGTCGGGGGACTTCTCCTTCTTGTAGAACCCGCCCCTGGTTTTGTCGCCGAGCAGCTTCTTGTCGACCATCGCCTTGATGAAGGCGGGGATCTGGAAGACGCTGCGTTCCTCGTCGTTGGGAGCGTTGTCGAACACGTTGCGTGCGACGCTGGCGAACGTGTCCAGGCCGACCAGGTCCATCGTGCGGAAGACTGCGCTCTTGGGGCGTCCCATCGGCGGGCCTGCGATGAGGTCCACCGCTTCGACGCTGAGGTCCAGGTCGCGCATCACTTCGAGGCAGGTCATGACGGCGTGGATGCCGATGCGGTTCGCGACGAAGTTCGGCGTGTCCTTGCCGTACACGATTCCCTTGCCCAGCACGTTCTCGCCGAAGTCTGCCAGCAGCTTCACGACCTCGGGGTCGGTCTTCTCGCCGACGACCAGCTCAAGGAGCTTCAGGTAGCGTACGGGGTTGAAGAAGTGCGTCACGAGGAAGTGGCGGCAGAACTCCTCGGGGAAACCTTCGGTCATCTTGGCGATCGAGAGCCCGGATGTGTTCGAGGTCACGATCGTGCCTTCCTTCCTGTACTTGAGCAGGTTATGGAACAGCGTGCGCTTGACGGCGAGGTCTTCCTTGACGACCTCAACGATCCAGTCGCAGTCCGCCACTTTGTGGAGGTCGTCTTCGAGGTTGCCGGTCTCCACGAGTGCGGCGCCGTCGTTGCTGTAGAAGAGTGCGGGCTTGTTCTTGAGCGCCTTCTTCAGCCCCTCCTCTGCGAACATGCTCCTCTTCTTCCGGTCCTTCTTCTCCTCGTCGGACAGGAAGGGAGGCACGATGTCCAGCATGACGCAGGGGATGCCCACGTTGGCAAGATGGGCAGCGATCCCTGTGCCCATCACCCCCGCGCCCAACACCGCGACCTTGCGAATCTTCCGCTTCATAGCTCCTCCGTTTTGGTTTGTATCCGTGCTGCAGGAAACAGCATTGCGCACCGTGTCATGGATCCAGCTTTACCATGCCGCGGTGTGCCATGCAAGCGGTTTCACTCGCACCGCCCCACCTGCTATCGGCCACTCATGATTGACTCCGCGACATCGCGCCCGTATTCTCCAGCCAGCGAAGGCCGGACGTCCGCCGGGAGTCGGGGGGCGCCACCGGGTAGGGACTCGGCCCTGTCGTAATCGGGATGGTGCCTGATGCTGGAGCGAAATAGGAAGTTTCGTGCCCGTGCGACCGGCTGCGGCGTGTCGGTATTGTGCGCCGCACTTCTTGTTGGTACGGCGCTGCTTCCAACCCGGGCTGCCGCACAGGACCGAGTCGCTGAAGCTCAAGCCGTTTCGGCCAGGCTCGAGCAGGAAGGCCGCTTTTCGGACGCGGCGTCGGCAGTGGAGGCGCTCCTGCCCGACTATCCGCAGGATGCGGGGCTGTGGCTTCGCAGCGCGTGGCTGCGGTTCCGCGACCAGGAATACGAAGCATCGCTGGCCGCGTACGAGAAGGTACTTGCGCTGTCTCCCGGGTCGCTCGACGCGATGCTGGGTGCGGGCTGGTGCCACTACTACCTTGGGAGCTGCGCAGATGCGGCAGCTCTGTTCGAGCAGGTCCTGGCAAGCGCCCCTGCATCCGAGTCCGCTATGGAAGGGCAGCGGCTGTGCGCTCCGAAAACGACGGCTGCTCCGTTTGCCGGCGGGATTTTCCACCTGTACCGTGGCCATCCGACCAAGCGTCAGGCGTGGGGCTTTTCGGCGGGCCTGCCGCTGACCGTCTCCGATCACTACATCGCGGGCGCGGTCTATCGGTACCTGAACGGCAAGCTGAAAGGCGGCACGGGCGCTCCGGGGCGATGGTCGGACAACCGTTCCTACGCCCAGCATGAAGGCTGGGGTCAGGTCGGGCTGGCCTGGCACGACTGGGGGGTCGCTGCCCATTACGGCTTCGCTGACGGCGGGGGGGTGGACGACCTCAGGGTCCACGTCGCGGCGTTGTCGGGTCGGGTCACTGCGTGGGGCAGCGCAGTTGCGTCGGTGGCGGCCGGGTTCTATGACGGCATCACGACTCTCCAAGGCACTGCGGACTATGTGCTGCCTGTGGGAGCCCGGCTGCGGATCACACCTGGGCTGCTCTACACCAATGCGGGGGAATCGGCTGTGGCGGGCCAACTGGCCCTTGATGTCTACCTCGACGCCTTGAAGCTTGCCTGCGGGGGGCGGTACGGCCGCGAGCTTCGCCCTATATCGCTTACCGACTCGCTGGTCTACAACATCGAGGACGAGATTCGGTACGGGGCGTGGGGCGCAGCGACCGTCGGGCTCGGGGCCGGGCTGTCGCTGTCAGCGCTGTACGAGCTGAACGGTCTCTCATCTCCGTCCGCCGCAGGCGACGTTCAATCTCTGTTTCACGTTTTTGTCCTGTCCCTTTCAACAACGATTCCACCCGAGTAGAGATCCCATGCGAGCCCGTTTCCTCTCGATCCACCTGATTGCGTTTGTGCTCTTGTCGGCACATTCCGCGTGCAACGACAGCGCGGCCGAGGCCGCGCTCCCCGCGGGATCGCCGTGTCAGTGGGGAGCACAGTGCGAGGGGGGCTACTGCATCGGCGAGACGTTGGGCGACGACCCAACGGGCTGGACCGACGGCATGTGTACGGAGGTGTGCGACAACGGCGAGTGCGGGCCGGACGGCATCTGTACGGACTTGAGCGACGGCCGCTACTGCCTGCCGGTCTGCGGCAATGCGAAGGACTGCCGATCCGGCTACGTCTGTCACTCTGAGCTGGGCGTGTGCTTCCCGGACTGTGCGGTTGCAGCGTGCCTCGACGGTTACGTTTGCGGCAAGGACGGCGAGTGCGACTACGACTGGAAAGGAGAAGCGCCGCCAGGCGCCGAGTGTGGCCTCGACGAGGATTGCGCCGAGGGGCTCGTCTGCGGCGCAAGCGACCTCTGTGCACCCCCGGGGGCCATCAACGCTCCTTGCGGCAAGGAGTCCGATTGTGCGGTCGGCCTGCTGTGCGGCAAGGAGGGCAAGTGCGAGATGGGGGAGGTCCCGCATGGGAGCGACCCGGTCGGAGCTCCCTGCACGGATTCGTCGACATGCTCCGGTGGCCTTTGCCTGACCGACCAGACGCCTGGCGGCCCACCGGTGACCTGGACCGACGGTATGTGCTCAGCCCCCTGCGTGCCCGTCGGCTGCCCGGCTGGAAGCGGCTGCATTCCCAATCCTGCGGGCGGCATCTGCCTGCCACAATGTACACCGGGCGGCATGGGTCGAACCTCGGCGGACTGCAGGAGCGGATACGCGTGCGACCCCGGGACCAAGGTCTGCGTGCCCTCGTGCAAGCTGGGGTGGCTATGCCCTCAAGGAACGGAGTGCAAGCCCATCGGTGTCTGCGGCAAGCCCGGTGGCATGCAGTAGCCGGAGAGACGAAAACATGGCAATAGTGCTCCACCGAAGAGCAGAACAGGGCTTCAGTATTCGCCGATTCGGACCTCGATGGGCTTGACATCTGTCCCCCATCGCCGTATCATTCAATTGTTTGATTGTATGATGCCTGCTGCGGCGAGGGGGTGTGATCCGCAATTATCCATCCGGCCGCGTCACGGGCGCGACCGACCCGGGACCAAGGGGCTGGTGGGTGACGAGAACGACGACGAAAGGAGGGGCGAGAAGGTGCTGATCTACTACCTCCGAGAATCTTCGATCCACGCGACGAATCTCATGCGGCCTCGCACAGGAGTTGCTTGAGCGTCGCGGCACGAGCCCCCAAACGGCGCGCGCCCAAACGGCGCGCGGACGGGTGATTCCGATTTTTGGAAACAATTCCCCGTGTTAATCGATCTGTCACTTACAGCCATGCGGGTTTCCCCGTCGCGTTCCCCCGTGTGATGTCCCGTGTCGCGGCCCGATTCCCCCGTGTT
>Ga0172371_10008559_pt1 | contig 14304 bp, 7 predicted proteins | sample Lak12m_FD_114543 | JGI IMG/M metagenome (GOLD analysis project Ga0172371, IMG submission 114543) | Freshwater microbial communities from Kabuno Bay, South-Kivu, Congo - kab_022012_12m | ecosystem: Environmental > Aquatic > Freshwater > Lake | place: Democratic Republic of the Congo: South-Kivu... | reverse complement strand
CGGACGAAAAAAAAGCCTAAGTCATTGAGTAACGTAGGCTTTTTGGACGAACCGGGATGTCCGGTCACAAGTTCGTGGTGGCCTGGGGCGGAATCGAACCACCGACACAAGGATTTTCAGTCCTCTGCTCTACCGACTGAGCTACCGGGCCAAGGCTGCGCAGTATAGCAGGCCAATCAGTTTTTTTTACCGCGAGAAAGATCAACGCCTAGTTGCTTGAGTTTGCGATAAAGGTGGGTGCGCTCCAGCCCCGTCTTTTCTGAAACGCGGGTCATGGAACCGTTTTCTTTGGCCAAATGAAATTCAAAGTACGCCTTCTCGTATTCATCGCGGCCTTCACGCAAGGGTTTGTCAAGCATGAAACTGCGGGTTGCTTGCGGGCCCTGCTCGGACGTTTTCAGCAGCGCAGAGCCCGGCTCGGTCTGCCTTGCCCCGGTATCTGTGCGCAGGGCGGGCGCTGCCGCCGCACTTGCCATCATTTTGCGCAACGAGTTGCGTGTCAGCCCCTGCTCCACCGCCTTGAGCAACTTCTGCATCGTGATGGGTTTCTCAAGAAACGCCATGGCGCCGATACGCGTGGCCTCCACGGCTGTGTCGATGGTGGCGTGACCACTCATCATGATGACCGGCATGGTCAGCAAACCCGCACCCGACCACTCCTTGAGCAAGGTGACACCGTCGGTGTCAGGCATCCAGATGTCCAGCAGCACCAGATCCGGGCACTGGAGCAGTCTTGCCAGACGCGCTTGCGCTGCGTTTTCTGCCACATCGACCGTATGCCCCTCGTCGTTGAGGATTTCGCACAACAAATCCCTGATGCCAAGCTCGTCGTCAACCACCAAGATGTTTGCCATAGTTTGCTGCTTCCCCGCTTCTCTTTGCTGTTTGGCTGTGCGCCTGATCTGGTTAACTGGTGTGCTGGTTGGATGGGGTATCGGTCGCGAATGATAACGACACTTGCGCACCCACAACCTGCTCATCTGCCGTGCGGTTGCTGACGGTGACGCGCGCGCCATGCTCGTCGGCAATTTTCTTGACCACCGCCAGCCCGAGCCCGGTTCCTTTGTCTTTGGTGGTGACATAGGGCTCAAAGGCACGTTTGAGGATCGCTTCGGTAAAGCCGTTACCACAGTCCAGCACACTTAAACGTACCCTGCGCGTTGCGGTTTGCCACTGGGTGCGAATGACAACCGCATGCGCCGCGTCCGTGTGGCCGGCGCTTGCCGTGGCATCCTGCGCGTTTTGCAGCAGGTTATGCAGCACCTGGCGCAACTGCTGCGCGTCGCCCAAAATGGCAGGGCAGGCTTCATCCAGCTCCGACACCACGGGCACTTGCGTCGCATCATTGGCATACAGATTCAGAACCTCCATAACCACTGCGTTCAGGTTCAGTGGTTTGAGATCGGCTGCAGGCAGGCGCGCGTAGTCGCGAAAATCATTGACCAGGCGTTTCATGGCATCCACCTGGTCCACAATTGTTTTGACCGACCGTGTCAACAAGGCCTGCTCTGGTGGTGCCACCTTGCCACTGAGTTTCATCTCCAGGCGTTCTGCCGACAACTGAATGGGGGTCAACGGGTTTTTGATTTCATGCGCCAGGCGGCGCGCCACCTCGCCCCAGGCCTGGGCGCGCTGTGCCGAGACGATTTCTGATATGTCGTCAAACACCAGCAGACGCTGCGCGCCAGGCAGCTCGGCACCACGCGCTACCACCGTCACAATGTCTTGCGTGGCAGTCTTGGCCGACCCCGCTGGCGTGACACCCAATTCGAACGACTGTTGCCAGTGGTCCATGCTGCGCTCGCCGTCGCGCGCCAGAAACCCGTCAAATTGCTGTTGTACCGCTTCTCCAAACGATCGCAAGCCCTGTACGTCAGACAAGCGCTGCCCGGTAAGCGCGGCCATGGGCAGCTTCAGGATGCGGGTAGCGCCGGGGTTGGACGACACAATGGTGCTGTCTGCGCCCAGCACCAGCACGCCCGCAGTCAGGTTGTCCAGTATGGTTTGCAGATTGGCGCGCGCAGCGTTGACCTGCTCCATGCTGGTTTGTACCGCTTGGCGTGCATCAAATAACTGCTGCGTCATGTCGGCAAAAGAGCGTGTCAGGCCGTCGAGCTCGTCCCGGCCCTGCAACGCCGCTTTGGGGGTCAGGTCACCGGCGGCAACGTCACGCACGCCGTCGGCCAGCACCAGCAGGGGGCGGGCAATCTGGTTACCCAGCACCACCGCCAGCAGCACGCTGCCAAACACCGCCAGAAACAGGCTCAGCGTGAGGGTACCAATGTACATACGGCGCAAGCCGTCGCGTGCCAGGGCGCGCTCCTGGTATTCACGGTAGGCTTGTGTTACGGCGCTGGCGTTGGCCACCAGCGACGCGGGCAGCGTCTTGGCCGCCAACAGGTAGCGTGGTTCGCCCCACGCCGCCGCTGCGCTACCCTGCACGAGCACCATGACCTTGATGCGAGCCACCCCGGTGGCACTGTTGATGCCGTCGTCCAAACCTTCGATCCAGGTCACTACGCGCTGGTCGCGCGCGGCGCGAAACTGCTGCTGCGTGGGCAGGTCGGTGGTGAGCTGGTAGCGTGATTGGCCCGCACTGGCCAGCAGGCGGTCTGGCGCACGCCACAGGCTCAGGTTATCCACGCCCATGGTGTCGCGTGCACGCTCAAGTGCCAACGCGGTGGACGCGTCAGGGGGCTCTGCCAATTGCGCTGCTGCGGCCTGCGTTTTGCCCAACAGGTCGGATGTGAGTGCGTCCAGAGTGGCGCGCCCCAGGTTCAGCCCGGCGTCCAGCGCACCTTCCACCTTGACGTCAAACCAGCTTTCAATCGAACGCGAGACAAACTGGTACGACACCACGTAGATCAATACCCCAGGGGCCAACCCGGCCAGTGCAAAAACGGCCGCCAGTTTGACCAGCAATCTGCTACCAAACTTTTTTTGTCGCAAGCGCTTGGCCAGCCGCCACGCAATCCAGACAATCACCAACAACAGCAGCGCGGCCACCACCACGTTGATGCCAAACAGCAGCGCGTAGTTGCGCTCATACAGGTCACGGTTGCTGGTCGCCAAGGTTAGCAAAAACAAGAGCACCAGCCCCATGGCTGCCATGGTGGTCAGTCCCAAACCAATCATCCAACGCAGCGACGATGTGCTCTTGTGCGCTTCGGAGGTGAACGCAGTGAAGTTACCCATCAGCGCGTCAACTCATCAGCCAGCGCAATAGCTGCCGACACATTGACAACCCAGTCCGACTGGCCCAGCGTGCCAATTTGCAGGGGCCGTGGCAGTTCGGTGATGTCAAGCTCAAAACTGAATTGCAAGCGGTATTGCCCACCTGCCTCCAGGCTGGTGGCGTCGGCCAACTTCCAGTGCGAGATGCGGCGCACCGCTGCCATGGCCTCTGACAGCGTGTCAAAGTTCTGGCTCAGGGTGAGCCCGGATGTAACGTCCGCCGCGCCTTGCGTGCCCGAGCTCAGACGCCAGCGGCGTGTCAGCGGGTGATACGCGAGCCGGGCACGGCGCTGCACCGACGTCACCGTACGATTGATCCAGTACCAACGCTGGCGCACCAGGTTCGCCTGCGCCACAAAATAGATCGGGATGCCTTTTTGCAACGCATCCTCAACCACCGGGGGCAACGCAAAGTCAAATTGCGCGGACAACCAGAGCGCGTTGTCTGCGCGCTCTACCCGCAGCGTCGGCCCGCTGGAAGCAGGTGCATCGTCTGGCGCGGCCCACACAGACACCACCGCCGCGCACAGCAACAGAGCCAGCAGCCGGACGACAGCGTCAAGCGCTGGTCTTTTGAAGTAATGCGTAATAAAAGCCATCGTGCCCACCGACCGGATTGTCGTGCGATGTCGTGCCCCGTTCACCATCACCAGGCAACAAATGCCCTGGCGCGGGCAACTGGCGCGCTTGGGTGTTGCTGGCAAGAAACGCCGCCATTTGCTGTTGCCCCTCAGCTCGAAATACCGAGCAGGTGCAATACAGCATGTGCCCACCCGGTTTGAGCAGCGGCCACAGACGTGTCAGCAAGTGCGCCTGCTGCGCTGCCAACTGGTCAATGTCGGTTGGGCGACGCAACCAGACAATGTCGGGATGACGCCGCACGATGCCAGCGGCAGAACAGGGTGCGTCGAGCAAAATGGCGTCAAACGGCTCACCATCCCACCAAGCGTGCGGATCAGCCGCGTCGGCGGCGAGCACGGTGGCTGCAAGGCCCAGGCGTGTCAGGTTCTGGTGAATGCGTTGGCAGCGTAACGGGTCCACGTCGAGCGCGGTGACTGCCGCGTCGGACAACTCCAGCAGGTGCGCCGTTTTGCCACCCGGTGCAGCACAGGCGTCGAGCACACGCACGCCTTTTGTGTCGTCTGGCAACTGCGCCAAAAGCAAAGGGGCCGCGATTTGCGCGCCGCTGTCCTGCACCGACACCCAACCCTGTGCAAAACCGGGCAGTTGCTGCACCGGGCACGCTGTGGCCAGTTGCACACCTTGCGCTGCGCAAATGTGGCCGTCCAGCCCGGCCTGGCGCAGTTGTGCCAAAAAAGCCTGCGGCGTGCCCCAGCGTGCGTTAACGCGCAACACCATCGGCGGCTGTTGCGCGTCGGCCTGCAAAATAGCCTGCCAATGGTCTGGCCAATCTTTTTGTAAGCGCTCGATCCACCATAGCGGATGGTTCCAGCGCGCCAGCGGGTCGCGCTGCGACTGCGCCAACAGCACGTCGCGCTCACGCAAAAATCGGCGCAGACACGCATTCACAAAACCCGCCTGTGGCTTGAGCCGCGCGTCGCGCTTGACCGCCTCTACCGCCTGATCCACCAGGGTGAAGGCGTCGTAGTGCACCCTGTCTGTCTGCCACAGCAACGCCAGCGTGGTGCACAGCAGCGCGTCCAGCCACGGTGCGGGCGGCCGCGGTGCCAGCAGTTGGCGCAGTACCTGGGCGCGCCCCAAATGACGCAGCACCTCAAACCCCAATGCTTGCACACCCGGGCGCAAGCCAACTGCTACCGCCTGTAGCGAGGCGCTACCTGACTGGCCCTGACGTACAGCAAGTATCAGTGCTGCCACCGCCTGCAACTGCCGCCACAACGGCAGGCGAACATCTTCAGTCATGGTCAATAACAAATAAAAAACGCCTCAAGCCCTTATGGAAAGAGCGTGAGACGCTTTTATTTTTATAGCTATCTGCGCTTACTCTGCCGCTGCATCTTCACTTTGCTCAGCCTCGCTCTGGCCCGCCAGCTCGGCGGCTTCGGCCTCGGCAATGGCACGGCGCTCGGCGTCGTCCATGTTCTCACGCACCTTGCGCGCTTCGTGGTAGGCCAGGCCGGTACCGGCCGGAATGAGGCGGCCGACGATGACGTTTTCTTTCAGGCCACGCAGTTCGTCGCGCTTGCCCATGATCGACGCTTCGGTCAGCACACGGGTGGTTTCCTGGAACGACGCGGCACTGATGAAGCTGTCGGTGGACAGCGACGCCTTGGTAATACCCAGCAGCAGGTTGGTAAACGTTGCCTGGACCTTGCCATCGGCGCGCAGCGCATCGTTGGTGTTGAGCATTTCCGAGCGTTCGACCTGCTCGCCGTTGATGTAGCTGGAATCGCCCGCAGCCTCTACGACCACGCGGCGCAACATCTGGCGCACGATCACTTCAATGTGCTTGTCGTTGATCTTCACGCCTTGCAGGCGATAGACGTCCTGCACCTCGTCAACGATGTAGCGCGCCAGTTCTTCGGCACCCAGCAAACGCAGAATGTCTTGCGGGTCGGCCGGGCCATCGACCACCGATTCGCCCTTGTTGACGATCTGGCCTTCGTGCACCAGGATGTTCTTTTCTTTGGGCACCAGTTCTTCCCAGACCTTGCCGTCGGGGTCTGTGATCTGCAAGCGCAGCTTGCCCTTGGTTTCCTTGCCAAAAGAGATCGTGCCGGTCATTTCGGCCAGCACGCCCTTGTCTTTGGGGCTGCGCGCTTCAAACAGCTCGGCCACACGCGGCAGACCGCCGGTAATGTCGCGCGTTTTCTGGCCTTCCACAGGAATGCGCGCCAGCACCTCGCCGGGGCCCACGTCCTGCCCGTCGCGCACCTGCACCAGCGCACCGATCGGGAAACCGATGGTCACCGAATGGTCGGTGCCCGGAATCTTGACCTCTTTACCGGCCGCATCGATCAGCTTGACCAGCGGACGCACCACCTTGGCAGAACCGCGGTGTTTGGGGTCGATCACCACCAGCGTGGACAAACCGGTCACTTCGTCGACCTGCTTGGCCACGGTCAGGCCTTCCACCACGTTTTCAAACTGCGCCTTGCCGGCGTATTCGGTAATGATGGGGCGCGTCAGCGGGTCCCAGTTGGCCAGAATGGTGCCGGACTTGATGGTTTGGTCGGGCTTGATGGTCAGCACCGCGCCGTACGGCACTTTGTGGCGTTCACGCTCGCGGCCGTGTTCGTCGTGGATGACGATCTCGCCCGAGCGCGAAATCACCACCAGCTCGCCCTTGCCGTTGGTTACGTAACGCATGGTGGCGTTGAAACCGATCGTGCCGTTGGACTTGGCTTCCACGCTGGAAGCAATGGCCGCACGCGACGCTGCACCACCGATGTGGAAGGTGCGCATGGTCAGCTGCGTGCCAGGTTCACCAATCGACTGGGCAGCAATCACGCCCACCGCTTCACCGATGTTGACCAGCCCGCCGCGACCCAGATCGCGGCCGTAGCAGCGCGAGCAAATACCAAAGCGCGTGGCGCAGGTCAGGGCGGTACGCACCTTGACCTCATCGACGCCAGCGGCTTCCAGCTCTTCGATCAGTTCTTCGTCGAGCATCGTGCCCGCTTGCGCCAGTACGGCCTGCGTTTCGGGGTGCACGATGTCGTCTGCCGTGGTGCGACCCAGCACGCGGTCGCGCAGGCTTTCAATGACTTCACCGCCTTCGACGATGGCGCGCATCAGGTAGCCGCCGTGCGTGCCGCAGTCTTGTTCGGTCACCACCAGGTCTTGCGTCACATCGACCAGACGGCGCGTCAGGTAACCCGAGTTGGCGGTCTTCAAGGCGGTATCGGCCAGACCCTTACGCGCACCGTGCGTGGAGATGAAGTACTCCAACACATTCAGGCCCTCGCGGAAGTTGGCAGTAATGGGCGTCTCGATGATTGAACCGTCGGGCTTGGCCATCAGGCCGCGCATGCCGGCCACCTGACGGATCTGGGCGGCGGAACCGCGCGCGCCCGAGTCGGCCATCATGTAGATCGAGTTGAACGACTCCTGGTCCACCTCTTTGCCATGACGGTCGATGACCTTCTGCTTGGACAAGCGGCCCATCATCACCTTAGAGACTTCATCGGCGGCCTTGCCCCAGATGTCCACCACCTTGTTGTAGCGTTCACCGGCGGTCACCAGGCCCGAGGTGTACTGTTGCGCGATCTCTTTCACCTCGGATTCGGCGCGGTCGATGATGCCCGGCTTTTCGGTGGGCACCAGCATGTCTTCGATCGAGATCGAAATACCTGCACGCGTGGCCAGCCTGAAGCCGTATTGCAGCAACTTGTCGGCAAACACCACGGTTTCTTTCAGGCCGCACTTGCGGAACGATGCGTTGATGAGGCGTGAAATTTCCTTTTTCTTGAGCGCCTTGTTGATCAGCGCAAACGGCAAGCCCTTGGGCAAAATTTCAGACAGCAGGGCACGGCCGACGGTGGTTTCCCACAACTTGGTCGAGGCGGTCAGTTCACCGGTTGCCTTGTCCTTGGTGTATTCGGTCAGGCGCACGTTGATGCGCGAGCTCATTTCCACTTCACCGGCGTCAAAGGCGCGCTGGACTTCTTGCACGTCTGAAAAGAGCAGACCTTCGCCTTTGGCGTTGATGCGGTCGCGCGTGGTGTAGTACAGGCCCAGCACCACGTCTTGCGACGGCACAATGGACGGTTCGCCGTTGGACGGAAACAGCACGTTGTTGGAGGCCAGCATCAGCGTGCGTGCTTCCATTTGCGCCTCGACCGACAGGGGTACGTGCACGGCCATCTGGTCACCGTCAAAGTCGGCGTTGAACGCCGCGCACACCAGCGGGTGCAACTGAATGGCCTTGCCTTCGATCAGGATCGGCTCAAACGCCTGGATACCCAGGCGGTGCAAGGTAGGCGCACGGTTGAGCATGATCGGGTGCTCTTTGATCACTTCTTCCAGAATGTCCCACACCACAGGCGTACCAATTTCGACTTCTTTTTTGGCCGCCTTGATGGTGGTGGCGATGCCCATGGCCTCCAGACGCGCAAAGATGAACGGCTTGAACAGTTCCAGCGCCATCAACTTGGGCAGACCGCACTGGTGCAGTTTGAGCGTGGGGCCCACGGTAATCACCGAACGGCCGGAATAGTCCACCCGTTTGCCCAGCAAGTTCTGACGGAAACGCCCGCCCTTGCCCTTGATCATGTCAGCCAGCGACTTGAGTGCGCGCTTGTTGGCGCCGGTCATGGCCTTGCCACGACGTCCGTTGTCCAGCAGGCTGTCCACCGCTTCTTGCAACATGCGTTTTTCATTGCGGGCAATGATCTCGGGTGCCTTGAGCTCCAGCAGACGACGCAGACGGCTGTTGCGGTTGATGACGCGGCGATACAGGTCGTTGAGGTCAGACGTGGCAAAACGGCCACCGTCCAGCGGTACCAATGGGCGCAGGTCGGGCGGCAGCACCGGCAACACTTCCAGCACCATCCACTCGGGTTTGATGCCGGACTTTTTGAACGCCTCAAGCAGTTTCAAGCGCTTGGTATTCTTTTTGATCTTGAGCTCGGAGCCGGTGGGATCGTTGCGCAACTTCTCGATCTCGGCTTCAATGTCAAGGTTTTGCAGCAGTTCCTTGACACCTTCGGCCCCCATCTTGGCCTGAAATTCGTCGCCGTATTCCTTGAACTTGGCGTCGAAGTCGTCTTCGGACATGATGCTGAATTTTTTGAGCGTCGTCATGCCTGGGTCGGTCACCACATAGGCTTCAAAATACAGCACGCGCTCAATGTCACGCAGCGTCATGTCCAGCACCAAGCCCAGGCGGCTGGGCAGGCTCTTCAAGAACCAGATGTGCGCGCAGGGTGCGGCCAGGTCGATGTGACCCATGCGCTCGCGGCGCACTTTGGTCTGCGTCACTTCCACACCGCACTTTTCGCAGATCACGCCGCGGTGCTTCAGGCGTTTGTACTTGCCGCACAGGCATTCGTAATCTTTGATGGGGCCAAAAATCTTGGCGCAGAACAGGCCGTCGCGCTCGGGCTTGAAGGTGCGGTAGTTGATGGTTTCAGGTTTCTTGACTTCGCCGAACGACCAGGAACGGATCTTTTCGGGCGAAGCCATACCGATCTTGATAGCATCAAAATGCTCGTCGGGCGTGAATTGCTTGAACAGGTCGAGTAATGATTTCATTTCGAACTTCCTTAATTTCTTGATGCAACACTGGGCACAGAATGATTTACCGGGAACACCGCAGAACCGGCTTTGCCGGGCCGCTGGTGTTGTCCCCCTGGGGGGAAGCCGCAAAGCGGCACAGGGGGGTTAGCCTCTTTCAAGTTCGATATCCAAACCGAGTGAGCGGATTTCCTTGACCAGCACGTTGAACGACTCAGGCATGCCCGCTTCGATGCTGTGCTCACCCTTGACGATGCTCTCATAGACCTTGGTGCGGCCTTGCACGTCGTCAGACTTGACGGTGAGCATTTCCTGCAAGGTGTAAGCCGCACCGTAGGCTTCCAGTGCCCACACTTCCATTTCACCGAAACGCTGGCCGCCAAACTGCGCCTTGCCGCCCAGCGGTTGCTGCGTGACCAGACTGTACGGGCCAGTGGAGCGCGCGTGCATCTTGTCGTCCACCAGGTGGTGCAGCTTGAGGTAGTGCATGTAGCCAATGGTCACAGGGCGTTCAAACTTGTCGCCGGTGCGGCCGTCATACAGCCACGCCTGCGTACGCGTTTCAGTGAGGCCCTTCAGACGCGCGATGTCGTCGGGGAACGCCAGCTTGAGCATGGCGCGGATTTCGTCTTCGGTAGCACCGTCAAACACCGGTGTGGCAAACGGCATACCGGTGGTGAGGTTGTGCGCCATCTCCAGCACCTGGTCGTCGCTGAACTGGCTCAGGTCTTCCTTGCGGCCTGTCGTGTTGTATATCTTTTCCAGGAACTGGCGCAATTCGGTCACGCGCGCCTCGGCTTGCAGCATGTCACCGATACGCTGCCCGATGCCCTTGCCGGCCCAGCCCAGGTGGACTTCAAGCACCTGACCGACGTTCATCCGCGAGGGCACGCCCAGCGGGTTGAGCACGATGTCGCACGGCGTACCGTCGGCCATATGCGGCATGTCTTCAACCGGGACGATCTTGGACACCACGCCCTTGTTGCCGTGACGACCAGCCATCTTGTCGCCCGGTTGCAGGTGGCGTTTGACGGCCACATACACCTTGACCATCTTGAGCACGCCTGCGGGCAAATCGTCACCCTGCGTGAGCTTCTTGCGCTTTTCTTCAAACGCCAGGTCAAAGTTGTGCCTCGTTTGATCGAGCGAATTCTTGATGCTTTCCAGTTGCGCGGCCACAGCGTCGTCAGCCGGGCGAACGTCAAACCAGTGAAACTTGTCGATGCTGGCCAGATAGGCCTTGTCGATCTTGCTGCCCTTGGCCAGCTTTTGCGGGCCGCCGTTGGCGACCTTGCCTGTCAGGATTTTTTCAATACGGTCAAACGCATCGGCTTCCACAATGCGCAACTGGTCGTTCAGATCCAAACGGAAGCGCTTGAGTTCGTCGTCGATGATCTGCTGGGCACGACGATCACGGGGGATACCTTCGCGGGTAAACACTTGGACGTCAATCACCATGCCTTGCGAGCCTTGCTCAACGCGCAGCGAGGTGTCTTTGACGTCGCTGGCTTTCTCACCAAAGATAGCGCGCAGCAATTTCTCTTCAGGCGTGAGCGTGGTTTCACCCTTGGGCGTGACCTTGCCCACCAGCACGTCGCCAGGCTGCACTTCGGCGCCCACATAGATGATGCCGGACTCGTCCAGACGGTTGAGCTGTTGCTCGGCCAGGTTGGGAATGTCGCGCGTGATTTCTTCGGCACCCAGCTTGGTGTCGCGCGCCATCACCACCAGTTCTTCGATGTGGATCGAGGTGTAGCGGTCTTCGGCCACCACGCGTTCGCTGATCAGGATCGAGTCTTCAAAGTTGTAGCCGTTCCAGGTCATGAAGCCGATCAACATGTTCTGACCCAACGCCAGCTCGCCCAGATCGGTACTGGCGCCATCGGCAATGACGTCGCCACGGGCCAGCTTGTCGCCCTTTTTGACGACCGGGCGCTGATGGATGTTGGTGTTCTGGTTGGAACGCTGGTACTTGATCAGGTTGTAGATGTCCACACCCACTTCACCGGCTTGCGCCTCGGCGTCGTTGACGCGAATCACCACACGGGTGGCATCGACATAATCCACCACACCACCGCGGTTGGCCACCACCACGGTGCCCGAGTCAACCGCGGCCACGCGCTCAATGCCTGTACCAACCATGGGCTTTTCAGGGCGCAGCACCGGCACGGCCTGACGGCTCATGTTGGCACCCATCAACGCGCGGTTGGCGTCGTCGTGCTCCAGGAACGGCACCAGCGAAGCGGCTACCGACACGATCTGCGCCGGCGACACGTCCATGTACTGAATGCGGTCGGGCGTGACCATGATGGATTCGCCCGCTTCACGCGCGGAGACCAGGTCACCGGTGAGGCGCCCGTCTTTGTCCAGCGCGGCGTTGGCCTGGGCGATGACAAACTTGCCTTCTTCAATGGCCGACAGGTAATCAATGTCTTTCGTGACCTTGCCGTCCACCACGCGGCGATACGGCGTTTCGATAAACCCGTAGTCGTTCAGGCGGGCGTACAGCGCCAGCGAGTTGATCAGGCCGATGTTCGGGCCTTCCGGGGTTTCAATCGGGCAGACACGGCCGTAATGGGTGACGTGCACGTCACGCACTTCAAAGCCGGCGCGCTCACGCGTCAAACCACCCGGGCCAAGCGCCGACACACGGCGCTTGTGCGTGATCTCGGACAGCGGGTTGGTCTGGTCCATGAACTGCGACAACTGCGACGCACCAAAGAACTCTTTGAGCGCGGCGCTGATCGGCTTGGAGTTGATCAGGTCATGCGGCATCAACGGCTCTTGTTCAGCCTGACCCAAACGTTCTTTGACGGCTTTTTCAATGCGCGCCAACCCGACGCGGTACTGGTTTTCAGCCAGTTCACCTACACAACGCACACGGCGGTTGCCCAGGTGGTCGATATCGTCCACTTCACCGTGGCCATTGCGCAGATCCACCAGGATTTTGACCACGCTCAAAATATCTTCATTGGTCAGCACCATCGGACCGGTCGATTCGGGGCGCCCCATCTTGGCATTGAACTTCATGCGGCCCACACGCGACAAGTCGTAGGTGTCGGGGTTGTAGAACAGGCGCTGGAACAGCGCTTGCACGGCGTCTTCCGTAGGCGGCTCACCGGGGCGCATCATGCGGTAAATGGCCACACGCGCAGCAAACTCATCTGCAGTTTCATCGGTATGCAGCGTTTGCGAGATGTAAGCACCCTGATCAAGTTCGTTGGTGTAGATGCAAGCCAGTTCCTGTACACCGGCGCTGCGCAGCTTCTTGAGCAACACTTCGGTGAGCTCTTCGTTGGCCTTGGCCAGGATCTCGCCGGTTTCGGAGTCCACCACATTGCGCGCAACCACGCGGCCAATCAGGAAATCTTCTGGCACTGAGATGTGCGTGGTGTCAGATTGTTCCAGCTCGCGCGTATGACGCGCGGTAATGCGCTTTTCTTTTACAACGATCACTTTCCCGCTTTTGTCGGTAATGTCAAAGCGCGCTATCTCGCCGCGCAAACGCTCGGCCACAAATTCCATCTGCGCGCCGCTGTCCATCAGGCGGAAGTTGTCGTTGACGAAGAAGTTGGCCAGAATCGATTCGTTGTTCAGGCCGATGGCCTTGAGCAAAATGGTGACCGGCATCTTGCGGCGTCGGTCCACGCGGAAATACAGCAGATCTTTGGGGTCGAATTCAAAGTCGAGCCAGGAACCACGGTAGGGGATGATGCGCGCCGAAAACAGCAGCTTGCCCGAGCTGTGCGTTTTGCCCTTGTCGTGCTCAAAAAACACGCCGGGCGAGCGGTGCAACTGGCTCACAATGACGCGCTCGGTGCCGTTCACCACAAACGAACCCTTGTCGGTCATCAGGGGCACTTCGCCCATATAGACCTCTTGCTCCTTGACTTCCTTGACCACCTTGTTCTGCGACGTGGAAGCCTCGCGGTCATAAATGATCAGTTGCACCTTGGCGCGCACGGCAGAAGCGTAGGTCAGACCGCGCGTCTGGCACTCCCGCACATCAAACGCGGGTTTGGCCAGGCTGTACTCCAGGTACTTCATCTCGACAAAACCGTTGTGCGAGACGATCGGAAAGGCAGCGGTAAATGCCGCCTGTAAACCATCAACTGAGCGCTGCTTGGGCACTACGTCGGCCTGCAAAAACGCGGTGTAGGCGTCTTTTTGCATCTGCAACAGGTAAGGAATTTCCAGCACGCTGTCGCGACTGCCAAAACTTTTACGAATCCGTTTGCGTTCGGTGTATGAGTAAGCCATGAAATCTCCGGGCAACTGAGGAACCACGGTGGGTCCTGGGCGACTACTTGCTTGGCGATTGGCCGCTACCAATCAATGGCGGACGGTCGCACCTTGCATGCGACCCGAACCAAGGCATCTTCTTCTGTCGGGGTGAGAAGACACTGTCAAACGCTGGTACAAAAACGCTTGACGGTGTGTTCTTCAGAAACACCAAAGGCTGGGGGCCTTTGACGGCACCCCAGCCCTCTGACTGCGCTCAATTACTTGAGTTCAGCCTTGGCACCGGCTTCCACCAGTTTCTTCAGGGCAGCGTCGGCGTCGGCCTTGGACACGCCTTCCTTGACGTTCTTCGGAGCGCCATCGACCATGTCTTTGGCTTCCTTCAGACCCAGACCGGTGATTTCGCGCACGGCCTTGATGACCGACACCTTGTTGGCACCGGCTTCGAGCAGCACCACGTTGAATTCGGTCTTTTCTTCAGCGGCCGGAGCCGCAGCACCGCCACCGGCGGCGGGCGCGGCCATGGCGGCAGCGCTGACACCAAACTTCTCTTCGATGGCTTTCACCAGGTCGTTGAGTTCCATGACCGTCATGCTGTCGAGCGCGGTCAAAAATGCGTCTTTATCGAATGCCATTTTGATTTCCTAACAATTGATTGATTTACAAGCT